>WNFR01004936.1_pt1 | contig 14009 bp, 11 predicted proteins | sample 5400221 | NCBI WGS metagenome assembly WNFR01 (sample SAMN13153357, study PRJNA577476) | soil metagenome | isolation source: 40 cm soil under Madrone tree | place: USA:California | collected 2016-06-14 | reverse complement strand
CTGCGCGCTTTTCACGAGCAGGCCGGAGAGGCCGATGGCGTCGGGCTTGTGCTGCTGATAAGCCTTGATTAAATCTTCGGGCGGAACCTTGATGCCGAGGTTCACGACGTCGTAGCCGTTATTTTTCAAAATAATTTCAACGAGATTTTTGCCGATGTCGTGGACGTCGCCTTTTACGGTGGCGAGGACGACGCGGCCGCGCTTGGCGGTGTCGGCTTTCTCCATGAACTGTTCGAGATGGCTTACGGCGGCTTTCATGGCTTCGGCGGATTGCAACACTTCCGCGACGATTAGCTCGTTGGCGTTGAAGAGGCGACCGACTTCGGCCATGCCGGCCATGAGCGGACCGTTGACGATGTCGAGCGGGGGGGCGCCTTCGGCGCGCTTGCGCTCGAGATCATCGATGAGGCCGTCGCGGGTGCCTTCGATGATGTAGCTGGCCAGGCGCTGGTCGAGCGGGAGGTCGGCGGCGCGCGCTTTTTCCTTTTTCTTGGCGGTGCGGAAATGTTCGGTGATGGCGGCGATGTGGAATTGGTTGACGGCGGCGCGCTGCTCTTTGGTTTGTTCGCGCCAGTCGGCGGCGACGTTGCGGAGGAGCGCGGCGCGCGGATGGTCGGCGGGAATTTCCGCGGGAGGATGGGAGAAGAGAAGATTTTCAGCGAGGCGGCGCTCGTGTTCGGGAATGGAGGCGAAGCGCTCGAGTTTTTCGGTGTTGACGATGGCGAGGTCCAAGCCGGCTTTCGTGCAGTAATAGAGGAAGACGGAATTTATGACTTCGCGCGCGCCGGCAGGCAGGCCGAAGGAGACGTTGGAAATGCCGAGGATGGTGCGCGCATCGGGGAGGGCGCGCTTGATGAGGCGGATTCCTTCCACCGTTTCGACGGCGCCGCCGATGTAATTTTCGTCGCCCGTGGCGCAGGGGAAGACGAGGGGATCAAAGATGATGTCTTCGGGCGCGAGGCCGTATTTTTCAGTGAGGAGTTTGTAGCTGCGCTGCGCGACGGCTAGTTTTCGTTCGCGAGTGAAAGCTTGGGCCTGGAGCTTGTCTTCGTCGATGCAGCCGACTACGACGGCGGCGCCGAAATCGTGGGCGATGGGGACGACTTTTTCGAATTTTTCCTCGCCGTCTTCGAGGTTGATGGAATTTATGATGGCTTTGCCCTGGCAGTAGGTGAGGGCTTGCTCGACGGCGGTGGGATCGGTGGTGTCGATCATCACCGGGGCTTTTATTTTGCGGATCAGCTTTTCGTAGAACGGCGGGATGTCTTTTTTCTCGTCACGCTCTGTGCTTTGCAGGCAGACGTCGACGATGTGCGCGCCGCCGCGAACCTGGCGGCGGGCGATTTCACTGGCCTCTTCCCACTTTTCTTCGGCGACGAGATTCTTGAAGAGGCGCGAACCGATGACGTTGGTGCGTTCGCCCACTAGCAGGGGGCGCGTGCTGTCCTCGGCTTCGATCGTCTCGATGCCGGAGTAAATGGCGCGATGCTGCTCGGCGGGGCGTTGACGCGGCTTTTTGCCTTCGGCCATTTGCGCGAGGGCGCGGATGTGCTGCTCGGTGGTGCCACAGCAGCCGCCGACGATATTGAGCCAGCCGTGGTCGACAAACTTTTCGAGCTGGGCGGCGAGCGAGGTTGGCGTCTCGAGGTACTTGCCTTCCTCGTCGGGCAGCCCGGCGTTGGGATAGCAGGAGACGAATTCGCCGGTGAGTTGGCTCAGCGTGCGAATGTGGTCGGTCATGAATTCGGGGCCGGTGGCGCAGTTCATGCCGAAAGCGAGCGGCTTGGCGAAGCGCAGAGAAGCCCACATGGCTTCGATGGTTTGTCCGGCGAGCATGGAGCCCATGGGCTCAATCGTGACGGAGATGATGAATGGGACTTGCTGGCCGATTTCGTGGGAAAGGCTTTGAATGGCGAGCAATGCCGCCTTGATGTTGCGCGTGTCCTGGCTCGTTTCGATAAGGAGGAGGTCGGAGCCGCCTTCGAGCAGACCTTTGGCTTGGATGTAGTAGGCTTCGCGAAGCTCCTCAAAGGTGACGCCGCCGGTGACGGTGATGGCCTTGGTGGTGGGGCCGATGGAGCCGGCGACGAAGCGAGGCTTGGCGGACGTGGTGAACTCGTCGGCGGCTTGGCGCGCGAGTTCAGCGGAGCGGCGGCTGAGCAGAGGCGCGTCTACGGCCAGGCCATATTCGGCGAGGACAATGGGGGCGCTGCCGAAACTGTTGGTTTCGACGATGTCGGCGCCGGCGTCGAAGTATTTGCGGTGGATGTCCAGGACAACGTCTGGCCGGGTGCGGACGAGATTTTCGTTGCAGCCTTCCAGCGCGGCGCCGCCGAAGTCTTCGGCGGTCAGGTGGACCTGCTGCAGCATGGTGCCCATGGCGCCGTCCAGCAGGAGGATGCGCTGCGACAAGAGGTCGCGAAGTGCTCGAGCGGATTCTTTCAGATCACGCATAGGTGAAAAGGGCCGTTTCTCGTTACCGATTGCCGCGAAAGTCAAAGGCGCCCGCGACGGTCCGCGGCCGCTACAGGTGCTCACACAGCGCGTGTTGCAAACACTACTTCGGTTGAGGTCCCTGGCCTCGCCAACAGGCTGCGACGCTCAGGATGACAGGCGCTTCCGGGTGGCGGTCTTCCCGGCGAAAGCTTGTAGCGACTAGACCTATTTTAACGGGTTTTCCACAGGGGACGAAGCGGGTTGCATTGAACGGGTGTTTTTTGGGGTTGAATGGCGATTTACGGGGTTTGACCGTTATCGGGTCGGGTGGGGTCGAGAGGCGGACGACACCTAGACTGGTGTAGAACTTATGTAGTGTGGGCTACGGCGTAAAAGCGGCGGCAAGACCGCCGCACTCCATATGGCCGGCGCTCCACGGGAATGAGGGGTGGTGGAAGGTGGGTCGGTGGTGCGTCCGGCCTCTAGTCCAATGCCGCCAAGGGGTTGCGCTCGGCAAATTGGCGCTGGTGCCAGTAGGGGTAGATGGGGACTTGCTCGCTCGCGTGGTTTAATCGTTGGACCTGTTCGTCCGTCAGGTTCCATCCGACAGCGCCAAGATTTTGCCGCAACTGTTCTTCATTGCGAGCGCCAATAACTATGTTGGCAACGGTAGGACGCTGCAAAAGCCAATTCAAGGCTACTTGCGGGATCGTTTTTCCGGTGTCTCGAGCGACTTCGTCCAGCGCATCGACAACTTTGTAGAGATATTCATCATCGACGGGAGGGCCCTTTTCGGCGGTTGCGTGAAGCCTGCTGACCTTGGGGAGAGGTTGATTGCGGCGTATTTTACCGGTCAGCCGACCCCAACCCAAGGGACTCCAAACGATGGTTCCAATCCCCTGGTCAATGCCCAACGGCATCAGTTCCCATTCAAATTCCCGCCCGATCAAGGAGTAGTAAGCCTGGTGGGCGACATAACTGGACCAGCCATATTTCTCCGAGATGGCGAGCGACTTCATCAGATGCCAGCCGGAGAAGTTCGAGCAAGCGATGTAACGCACTTTCCCGGTCTGAACCAATGTATCGAGAGTGTGAAGAGTTTCCTCGATGGGCGTGAGCTGATCGAATCCGTGGAGGTGGTAGATGTCGATGTAATCGGTTCCAAGTCTGCGAAGACTGGCCTCGCAAGCTTGGATCAGATGATAGCGTGAGGAGCCCTGATCATTCGGTCCCTGGCCCATAGGGAACGTCGCTTTGGTAGAGATAAGAACGGAGTTGCGACGGCCGGCGATCGCTTTGCCTAGAATCTCTTCGGAAGCGCCCTGCGAATAAACGTCCGCTGTGTCGAAGAAGTTGACTCCCGCTTCGAGACAAATATCGACCAGACGGCTGGCTTCGGCGACGTCACTGTTGCCCCAGGCGGCGAAAAACTCGCCTTTTCCTCCGAACGTGCCGGTGCCGAAGCTGAGAACCGGAACCTTTAAACCAGAACGGCCGAGCTGTCTAAATTCCATAATAAAACCCTAGATGCTCTGGATTTGAGGGCGGATACAAAAACTGCATGGTTTGCGACCAGATTCTAGGCGATCCGCTAGCGGAGGGGTCCAAATTTGTGTGGGACAGCCCGCGGACGTGGCGCGGGCTGCACTGTGAAAGCGGCGGCAAGACCGCCGCATTCCATAGGGCTAAAAGCGGCGTAGGTGTCAGTAACAGTTCGAGAACATACGCTTTTGTGGGACTTGCCCGTTAGGACAGTTTTCCCCTACGCTGGACAAACCGTGGCTACAAAGCGCTCTAACTCAAAACTAACGGTTTGCATACTTTCGCCGCATCCACTGGTGCTCGGTGAATTCGAACGGCTGTTGGCCAAGTCTCAATTCAAAGTGATCTTGAAGCAACTGGAATCGACGCTGGCGCCGGACCTGCGGGCGCTGGACCCGCCGAAGGCCAACGTGTACGTGGTGGACGCTCATGCGGCGAAGCCCGCCACAGGGGCGCTGCTGACGAACCTGCTGGAGCGCTCGCCGGAATCGCGGCTGATGGTGGTGGGCGAGCAGCACAATGACGCGAATAGTTTTTCGCTGCTACGGCTGGGCGTCAAGGGGTTGCTGACTTACGTCGAGGCGCGGGATCAATTGGTGCGCGCACTGCCGCTGGTGGCGGCGGGTGGATTCTGGGTGCCGCGGTCGGTGCTGTCCGGCTTCGTGGATTCGATCCTGACGGGGCAAGGGCGGCGGCTGAAGACGGACTCGGTGACAAACCTGAGCCGGCGCGAGCAAGAAGTGCTGGATTCGCTGCTGGAGAATTTGTCAAACAAAGAGATTGCCAGCAAGCTGAATATTGCGGAGCGCACGGTAAAGTTTCACGTGTCGAATTTGCTGAGCAAGTTTGGCGTGCGGCGCCGGGCGGATTTGATTTTGCTTACGTTTCAGCGGCGCATGGCGACGGTGCCTTAGGATTTTTTGACACAGAGGCACAGAGAAGACGGAAGAAAAAAGCAGGTCCCTCGGCTTCGCTCGGGATGACACCCTGCATCTAGCGCTACACAGGCGGCATTTAACGCTACTTGCACGCCGCATTTAACGCCACACCACAGCCCAATCGTCGAAGCTAATCGGAAAATTTGAAGCGGACGATACACCAGAGGGCTTGGATGCCGTCTTTCCAGGTGATCTTCTTACCTTCTTCATACGTGCGGCCGGCGTAGGTGATGGGGACTTCATAGATGCGCCAGCTGTGCTTGGCGATTTTGGCGGTGATTTCCGGCTCGAAGCCAAAGCGGTCGGAACGAATCTGAATGCCTTGCAAGACTTCCTTGCGAAAAACCTTGTAGCACGTCTCCATGTCGGTGAGTTTCAGATTGGTGAAGATGTCGGAGAGCAGCGTCAGAAATTTATTGGCCACGTAGTGCCAGAAATAGTGGACGCGCTGCGGGCCGCCGAGGAAGCGGGAGCCGTAGACGACATCGGCGCGGCCGTCGAGGATGGGCTCGAGCAGCTTGGAATAGTCGCGCGGGTCATATTCGAGATCGGCATCCTGTACGAGAATGATTTCGCCAGTGGCTTCGGCGAAACCGCGGCGGAGGGCGGCGCCTTTGCCTTGATTTTGCTGCTGAAAGAAAAAGCGGAGGTCGCGCAGCTCGATGGGGTCGTCGCCGTCATAGGCGGGTGCGGCCTTTTCTCCGCGGTCTTGGAGGGCGGCGAGATTTTCGAGGATTTGGCGGGTGCCGTCGGTGGAGCAGTCATCGATGATGAGGATTTCCTTGCGCACGGGGGTCTCGATCACGCGGCGGAGGATTTCGTTGATCGTGGGTTTTTCGTTGTAGACGGGAATGACCACGGAGAGTGTAGGGTCGTGGAGACCAGAAGGATTTCGGCGAGTTGACATGTGGAGAAGGGATTGTAGCGGCGGGCTAAACGAGAGTAAAGCGGGCTATGATAGTCAGACGATGACGACGTTTTACATCGAGCAGTTTGGGTGCAGGGCCACGCAGGCGGATGCCGCGGCAATCGAGCGGCAACTGCGCGAACGGGGATTTGCGACGGCGAGCGAATCGACGTGCGCGGACGTGGTGATTGTGAATACCTGCACGGTGACGGCGGCGGCGGATGCGCAAGCGCGGGAAGCGATTCGGAAGCTGCATGCGCGGAATCCAGCGGCGCGCGTGATTGCGACGGGATGCTATGCGCAGAGGGCGCCGGAGGAACTGGCGTCGCTACCGGGAGTTTCGTGGGTGGTGGGAAATTCGCACAAGCCGGAGATTCCGTGGCTGCTGGGTGCGATGGCGGGCGGGACGTCGGGGGAATCGCCGCGCGGCTTTGTGCCGGCGAGCGCGCTTGGCGAAGAGAAACTTTCGTTGCTGCATGGGCCGGCGAAGATTTTGACGGGGAATATTTTCGAGCAGCGGGCGCTGCTGGCGGCTCCGGTGGTTGGCGGCGAAGGGAATCACACGCGGCCGGTGGTGAAGATACAGGACGGATGCAACAGCCGGTGCGCGTATTGCGTGATTCCATTTGTGCGCGGGAGAAGCCGAAGCCTGGAGCCGGGGCAAGTGATCGAGGAGATTGCTCGGCTGAGCGAGGCGGGTTACCGGGAAATTGTTTTGAGCGGGATCAACTTGGGGACGTATGGGCGGGATTTGTCGCCGCGCGTGGAGTTGATCGAGCTTTTGCAAAGGATTTTGGACGAGACGGGCGTGGAGAGGTTGCGCATCAGCTCGATTGAGCCGATGGATGTGACGGAGGAGCTGATTGCGCTGTTCGCTTCGAACGAGCGGATGGCGCAGCATTTTCACATGCCGCTGCAGTCTGGTTGCGACCGCGTGTTGGCCGCCATGCACCGATGGTATCGGGCGGAGCATTATGCGCGGCGCGTGGAGTTGATTCGGGAGCGATTGCCGGAGGCGGGGATTGGCGCGGATGTGATCGCGGGGTTTCCGGGAGAGACGGACGCGGAGCATGCGGAGACGGTGGCGTTTATTGAACGGCTGCCGTTCAGCTATTTGCACGTTTTTTCGTTTTCGCAGCGGCCGGGGACGCGGGCGGCGGAGCTTGTGAACCATGTGCCGGTGTCGTTGGTGAAGAGTCGCGCTCGGGAATTGCGGGCGCTTGGCGAAAAGAAAATGAAGGAATTTCGACGGTCGCAGGTCGGGCGGGCGCTGCGTGTGTTGACGCTGCGCGACGAACGGGAGTGCGCGGAAATGACTCCGGCGCTGTCGAGCAATTATTTGCGGATTGGTGTGCGGGGGAAATTCGCGGCGAATGAGTGGTTGGACGTGACTGCTGAGGATGGCGGTGAAAGATTGATTGGGGAGCCGACGTTGTCGACGCTTTTGAGTTGCTGCAGTTGAGATCCTTCGGTCCGGCAAAAGGCGCCGGCCCTCAGGATGACACCACCACCAGAACGGCTAATTCTCAAAAATAACTTGAGCTAGGGCTTGCGCTTCGGTGTGCGTGATGCTGAGGGAGATGCGCTTCACGCCGAGCTGGGCGGCGATTTTTGCGGCTTCGCCGGCGAGGGCGAGGGTGGGGCGGCCGCTGGGTTCGCGGACTACTTCGAGATCGACCCAGCGGATGCCGCGGCGCCATCCGGTGCCGAGCGCTTTCATGGCGGCTTCTTTGGCGGCGAAGCGGCCGGCGTAACGTTCGAATTTATTCTTGAAGCGCTCGCAATATTCGACTTCGCTGGGCGTGAAGATGCGGCGGAGGAATGGCTCGCCGTGACGTTCGATGGCGGCCTTGATGCGCGGGACTTCGGCAATATCGACACCCAATCCGACGATCAAAATGCCTCCGAATCTCAAGCGGCAAGCGCTCGCGAACTGCGATTATACTTATACCCGCATGGCGACGACCAAGGGATCCAAAGCAAAAGGCAAAAAGCGTAAGAAGCGAGGGTCGCCTCAGGCGGGCGCATCGCGATGGAAAGAGCGGGTTCAGCGCGGGCTGCGCATCTTGCAGGTGCCGGAGATGGGCAAGCTGCCGTGGCTGGTGCATGGGTTCAGCACGCGCGTTGGCGGCGTGAGTACGCTGGATGGCAAGCGCGTCTTGAACCTGGGATTTACGGAATGGGATGCGCGGGAAAATGTGAAGGAAAATCGCGCGCGATTGCAGGCGGCGGTTGGCGCGAGGGATTTAAAGCTGGTTTCGCTGCTGCAATTTCATTCGGACGCGATTTTGCATTTCGAGAAGGCGCCGACGGAGCCTTCGCGGGGTGACGCGGCAGTCACGAAAAGCGCTGGGCTGTTGCTGGCGGTGCAGACCGCGGACTGCGTGCCGATTTTGCTGGTGGACCCGAAGAATCGCGCGGTGGCGGCGGTGCACGCGGGATGGCGCGGGACGCTGGCGCGCATCGTCGAGAAGGCGATTGGGCGGATGCAGATGCAGTTCGGTTCGCGAGCCGAGGATTTGCTGGCGGCGATTGGGCCGGCGATCGGCGGATGCTGCTATGAGGTTGGCACAGAGGTGGCGGCCGCGTTCAGTGGGCAATTTGCGAATGCCGCGGAATTTTTCGATGAGCTGCGCACGGGCGACGAGCCGAATCCGCTGCAGTGGCTGAACATGATGCCGCCGGGACATCAGCCGCCGCCAAAGAAGGTGCTCTTGGATTTGCGGAAGGCGAACCGGTCGCAACTGGAGGCCGCGGGCGTTGCGGCGGCGAATATTTTTGTGAGTGACTTGTGCACGGCGTGCGAGAGAGAGCTTTTGTTCAGCTACCGCAAAGAGGGTGCGCAGAGCGGGCGAATGATGGCGGTGATTGGGATCCGCGAAGGCGAGAAGAAAGCGGCAGATCGGTAGACGATTTCAGGGTTGCGTGGCGGCAAGATTTGCGTTCGCGGGTGCGATATTGAGGAGCGCGAGCTGGCCACAGGCGGCCATTACGTCGCGGCCGCGGGAATAGCGGACGAAGGCGGGAATGCCGCGGTCGACCAATATTTTGCGAAACTCTTCAATGCTCTCGGCGGAAGACTCGTGGTAGGGGAGCTCGCCGGGATTCCAGGGGATCAGGTTTACCTTCACAGACTTTAGATTGGCGAGGAGGCGCACCACGCGACGAGCGTCCTCGGGTGCATCGTTGACGCCGCCGAGCATCACATATTCGAACGTGAGGTGTTCCCAGGGGCGGAGCGGATACTTTTGGCAAGCTTCGAGAAGAGCGGCGAGCGGATATTTGCGATTGATGGGCATGATGGCGTTGCGCTGCTCGTCGTTCGAAGCGTTGAGAGAGATGGCAAGCTTGGGGCGGATTTTTTCCTGGGCGAGGCGTTCGATGCCGGGGACGATGCCGCTTGTGGAGAGCGTGACGTGCTTGGGGGAGAGCGCGATGGCTTCGGGGTCAAGGATGATGCGCAGCGCGGCCATGACGGCGTCGAAGTTGAGGAGCGGCTCGCCCTGGCCCATGAGGACGAGATTCGTTTGCGGCGCGAGTTGAGATTTATGCTGCTCGAGCGGGATTAGCATTTGCGCGAGAATCTCCGCGGGTGTGAGATTGCGGATCAGGCCGAGCTGCGCGGTCAAGCAGAATTGGCAGTCGACGGCGCAGCCCGCTTGCGTGGAGATGCAAATTGTTTGACGGCCGATGCTGGGCATGAAGACCGCTTCGACGGAGGCTGGTCCTGATTTTCGCTTCGCGTCAGCGCCGGAATCCGGTAAGCCAATTAAGTAGCGGATGGAGCTGTCTTGCGAGGCGTAGGTTTGACGTACGGTCGGCAAGGTAATTGTGGCTTCGGCCGCGAGGCGTTCGCGCAGGGCGGCTGGGAGATTGCTGATTTCGCGCACGGAGAATTTTCGCTCGGCGTAAAGCGCGTGGTAGAGCTGGGCGCCACGGTATGCGGGTTCGCCGAGGGAGACGCAGAAATCGCGCAGCTCGTTTTTGGATTTGCCTAGAAGCTCCATTGCGGTCCTTCCCAGTCCCATTATTTCACGATGCGAAGATGTTCGCGCGGCAGATGCGGGAGGCCCGCCAAATGGACTGACTGCTCTACTTCTTTGCGGGTGCGCGCTATAATTCGGCTGCGGCCCAGATTTGGAACGCTTGAGGCGCAATATGCAGAAACAAGTGAAAATCGCGACGCAGCAACTTCCTATCGGTGAATGGGTGAAGGGATTGGCTGCGATGCCAGAGCGGGAGTTCACGCTCGAAGCCGTGCAGGAGTACATCCTGCAGAACGCGGTGCAGCCGGAAACCCTGGAGAAATATCTTTTCTTCTCGAAGGGAAATTACACGCGGAATCTAATTTTCAAGAACGATGTGTTTGAGTGCATGACCATTTGCTGGGAGATCGGGCAATTCAGCCGGATCCACAATCATCGCGACCAGAATTGCTGGATGTCCGCGCCGATCGGGCGGCTGCGCGTGCAGAATTTTCACGTGGAGGGACGCGACGCACAGCGCGGCACGTGCCAGCTCGTTGCCACGGATGTCTATGATATGGACGCGGCGCACCCGGCATACGTGAATCCGCTGGAGCCGGTGCATCAGGTGCTGAACCTGGCCGAGTTTAAGCAGCGGGCGGTGAGCATCCACGTGTACTCGAAGCCGTTTGACATCTGCGAGATTTACCAGCGGGAGAAGGGCACGTACGCGGATGCGCCGCTGCATTACACCAGCGAGTACGGGAAGTTGAACCCCGCGGAGAAACTGCTGTAACTGTGGCGGTAGACCATAACTTCTTGGTGGAAAACGCTTTAGAGCGGTCGCGCCGAGCGCGTCCTCGATTTGGTCGATGGACTGGAGTACTCCCTTTTGCTGTCTCGGCTGCAACTGTAAGTAAATAAATGAGTTGAGGTCTTAGATACCCCGACTTCTTCTTTCCGCGTTGCTGTGTCACAATCGTTGCATGACGACGGAAGCGCGTGACATCCGTAAACAGGTGCTGCCCAACGGCCTGGTGGTCATAACCGAAACAATGACGCATGTGCGCTCGGTTTCCGTGGGCGTGTGGGTGCGCAACGGATCGCGCCGGGAAGTGCCAGAGGAAAACGGGCTGGCGCATTTCATGGAGCACATGGTCTTCAAGGGCACGGAGCGGCGCTCGGCGGAAGCGATTGCGCGAGAGATGGATTCGGTGGGCGGGATGCTGGACGCGTTCACGTCCAAGGAGCAGATCTGCTTCAACGCCAAGGTGCTGGACGAGCATTTGCCGATTGCGTTTGATGTGATTGCGGATTTGGTGCTGCGGCCGAAATTCGATTCCGAAGACGTGAAGAAGGAACGCCAGGTCGTGCTGGAAGAGATCAAGATGGACCTGGACAATCCCGAATACCTGCTGCACGAAATTTTCACACGCGGGTTCTGGCCCGGGCATCCGCTGGGGCGTCCGATTTTGGGCACGCCGGAGACGGTGCGCAAATTCAACAAGGACGCGCTGCGCGAGCGATTCACGTCATGGTTCGCTCCCGACCGGATTGTGCTGAGCGCAGCGGGAAACGTGGCTCATGAGAAGGTGCTGGAACTGGTGCAGCGCGAATTCGGCGGCCTGAAGGCGGCGGGACCGTCCGAAAAGCATGCCGCACCTTCGACGGAAGCGCCGATTCATGTGGAGACGAAGCGGGACCTGGAGCAAGTGCATATCTGCATGGGCGTGCCGTCTTATCCGCTGGCGCATGAGGGGCGGTTTGGCGTGGCGGTGATGAACAATTTGCTCGGCGGAGGGATGTCTTCGCGGCTCTTCCAGAATATACGGGAAAAGTTGGGCCTGGCCTACGCGGTGTTCAGCGAGCTGACGCCGTACTCGGACGCGGGAATGATGACGGTGTATGCCGGGACGGCGCGCGAAACAGTGGGCCAGGTAATTGACCTGATCGTGAAGGAATTCCGCGATTTGAAGGAATCCCCGGTCAGCGAAGAAGAGCTGCTGCGGGCGAAGAATCACCTAAAAGGCTCGCTAATGCTTTCGCTGGAATCGACCAGTGCGCGCATGTCCAACCTGGCGCGGCAAGAGCTGTACTTCGGCCGCTTCTACTCGCTGGACGAAATCCTCCATTCGATTAGCGCCGTAACGCGCGAACAAGTGCAGTCGCTGGCCCAGGAATTTTTCCGGCCCGAGCAGATCGCGGTGACCGTGCTCGGCCCGCTCAATGGTTTCACGCTCGATCGCTCCCGTCTCGCCTGCTAGAGCCTAAAAAGTCAAAAAGCAGCTTTTCTTCGTCACATGCCTCGTCGTGAGGTCTACTCGGTAGCAGCGCGACTTTTCATCCTGCAGAAGTAGGGAGTTCTCCTTGAACGCGAGGCGCGTGATGAACACCCATTGCACATCCTCCTCTAAGAAAGGCTCGATCTTCGTTTCAAAAATCGTGAGTCTCCACAGTTCCTTTCCGGTAGTTGCGTCCGAGGCAATTACCGAGGCTACGCGTCCGTTGTCATTAGGAGCAGAATACCGAATGCCGTTTTGCCTAATCGGCGGAACTGGCTTTGGAGCAGCTCGCTTGCCCAATGAAAAGGGAGGAAATAGCGCCAGAGTGGCGGCTAGCACGATGCAGGGAGGACGAATCATAAGGTTGGATGATTGTCTCACTGCGCAAAAAGCAGTTTCAAGCATGAGCTTCACGTTTCTGCATTGACGCGAGGCGCCCGCTCTGCGATGATTTTGGAAATTTGTTTGGGCTGCACTGGGGGAAAGCGATCGGCTTGCGGGTGTCCATACTGGCGTCGGGCAGCTCGGGGAACATCACCTTACTCGAGACGGAGCGTACTCGCCTCCTTATTGACGCCGGACTTGGCAAACGCGAAACCCTGGCCCGCCTTGCGGCTGTCGAGAAGAGCGTTGACCGGCTCGACGGCATCCTGATTACTCACGAACACAGCGATCACTGCAGCGGATTGCCGCAGATGCTGGGCTTGTGGAAAGCGCCGTTGTACGTGACCGAGCCGACGATGGAAGCGCTGGAGCGCACGCTGCCGGAAACGCTGGGCAAGCGGCTGCGCGGGGTGGAAAAGATTCAAGCGGGGCAACGGTTTTCGATTGGCGATATCGAAGTACACGCGTTTGCGATTCCGCATGATGCCGCCGACCCGATTGGATTTACGTTTCGCGCCGATGGCGTGAAGCTGGCACTGGTGACGGACCTGGGATATATGCCGGCGTTGGTGAAAGTGCATTTGCGCGACGCGGATTGCCTGGTGCTGGAATCGAACCACGATCTGGACATGCTGAAGGTGGGGCCGTATCCGTGGGTGGTGAAGCAGCGGGTGCTGAGCCGCACGGGGCATTTGTCTAATCACGCGGTGAGCGAATATTTAGCCGATCCGGATGGATTCGATGCGCGAGCGCGGTTTTTGGTGCTGGCGCATATTTCGCAGGAAAATAATAATCCGGATTTGGCGCGAATTTCCGCCGAAGAGGCACTGAACCGGCGACCGGCGGAATGCGCGTTCGGCGGACAGCTTCTGGTCGCATCGCAAGAAGTGCCGTTGAACCCGATTCAACTCTAGTCTCGCTGTTGACCGCTTCGGCGAAGCGGCAAGGCCTCAATCCAAATTACTTTCGGCGGGCATACTCGGACGCACCGAGGAAATGCAACGAAACGTAGGGCTCGTCGCCAACCACCCAGGAGTCGTGACCGGGCGGAACGTAGAAAACCTGTCCCGCGTGCATCATTGCTCATCGCGGCGGTCGCGCAGCCGGAAACGACCATGCCCACATGCTCGACAAGGCATTCCTTCTGTCCCAGCGCTTTGCCGACGTGTTCGGACCAGCGCCATCCCGGTTGGTACGTGGCGCGGCCAATGGTCATAGCGCCGACGTGGACAATTTCGAATTTTCCTTTTTCAAAGGTGCGGACTTCGTCGGGAGATTCAAACCGTTTCAGAATGACTTCGGTCATGGGGAATTCCTTGCGTAAGACTTGTCCTCAGGCGCTAAAGCGCAACTCGCGTCGCGCTTATGTCGGACCTAAAGGTCCGACCCCCCGAGCGGCTAGCGGCCGCCGCGTAGGTAGTCGTCGGTCTTGTTTAGCCAGTCTTCGCGCGGCGGATCGAAAATATCGAGGTCGATCGTGTCTTCGAGGGCCCAGGCTTCGTGCGGCATGTGCGGGGGGATGCAGAGGACTTCGCCGGCGCGGACGACGATTTCT
>WNFR01004705.1_pt1 | contig 14010 bp, 15 predicted proteins | sample 5400221 | NCBI WGS metagenome assembly WNFR01 (sample SAMN13153357, study PRJNA577476) | soil metagenome | isolation source: 40 cm soil under Madrone tree | place: USA:California | collected 2016-06-14 | reverse complement strand
AGGTCGGCGCGCGCGATCGAGGTGGTCATGGTGTTGACCAGCGGGTGACAGTTGATGATCTCGTGCCGCATCAGGGTGGCATCGAGCACGATGCTGACGCGCTGATCGCTGTCATTCATCGCCGCAAAAGGGGTAACCGCGTCGGGCTCGATGCCGAGCGTTGCGCGCAGGAGCTCGGCAGATGCGAACGAAAACCGGCCGGCGGCACAGAGTCGTCGGTGCAACGATCTGAGCTCGATCACCGCATCCTCGAGCGTCGTGACCAGAAAAAGCGCACCCTTCTTGTCTTTGAGAAACAGGTTTTTGGTGTGGCCGCCTGGAATGGTGCCGCGCAATTCGCGTGATTGCTCGACCGTGAACAGCGGGGGATGCGTGACCGTCACGTGCGCGATGCCGAGCCGGTCGAGGAAGGCGAAGAGGTCGGAAGGACTGGCAGCCATGGGAGAGCGCTCGCGGAGCGGATGGTTCGTGATCGTGACGTGGAGGGCGCCGTGGCGCGCGGTACGGACGTGCAGGCGCGTCCATAATCGCCCGCGCGTTCATGGACCGCGGACGTGCTTGTCACAAGAGGGCACGATGCGGGAGTAAACGGTGAGGGATGGTTGCAAAGCCTCCGTCCTTTTGGCATAGGTGCTCGATCATCCGGCCGCTAGGGCGACCGGAATTCGGATGCGGGTGTAGCTCAGGGGTAGAGCACGACCTTGCCAAGGTCGGGGTCGAGGGTTCGAATCCCTTCGCCCGCTCCAATCACACACAATGAAAATGCCGAAAAATCGGCGCACTCGCTGCATTCCAGCGATGACGTTCTTGCCTCGATTGGCCTGAACAAGCCGCGAACCGTGCCCACGTGCCCGATCGAATTGGGCAAACGGCGGGCAAAACGTTCTCGCAAGGTTCCTGACGGCCCGCTGGACAAAAAGCGAAGCCCCGCGTCGGTGGGCGCCGAGCGCGGGGCGGATCGCAGAAATTCCAAATCACTTTCGCGCAAAATTTCTAGCAAACGATGCCCATCGACGCAAGAGTCTGATCGCTGGCTTTCTGTCTATGACGGCAGAATCCGTCTCGGGAGCATAGTTCGCAACGGCGACAAGTTCAGTGTGATCCTGCCGAACGGCGCCCTGTTCGGTAGCTTCAAGACTCTCAGGCAGGCCAGTGCCGCGATATCGACGGCGCAAGGGGGCGTGCGATGAGCGCCGCCCTGAGCCAATTAGAAAATGAGCGCCTGCGCCTTGATGGTGGCGTGCGGCACATCTGGCGAGAGGTCGTCGCCGGCCGAATGGACGAGGCCGAGCGTGATAGTCGCCTAGCTGATATTGAGGCGCAGCGTCATGCCTTGCGGGGCAAGACGTGCGGCGATCTTGCGGTTGCGGTTCCTGTTCCACATCAACGCAGTGGTGCGCGCGCAGTCGATCGCAGCCGACAGCGTCGCCTTGCCGCCGCGGGGCCGATGCCGCCTCGGCTCGCTGCCCGGTTTACGACGGGCCAGCTGGCTTGCCTTAACATCGTAGCGAATGAAGTCGCGGCCAAGGGTTCCTGCAGCCTCACCAACTCTGAGATAGCCCGCCGTGCTGGCGCTTGCCGTCGCACGGCAGTCGGTGCCGTCCGCGAGGCAGAGCTATTATGCATGGTTCGCGTCAAGAGGCGTCGGCTATCGGCCACGATGAACCTACCGAACATTGTAACCGTGATCGATAAGGAATGGTGGGGATGGCTTCAGCGCCGTGGGGCGTGGTCCCCGGCGCCTCGTAAGGGTGCAAGAAATTACGCACAAGCAGGCACAATACATAAAAAAGAAAGCTTTCGTCGCGTGGAGAGACCGCAAGAGGTCAGCCGAGGAAGCAAGTCTGCAAGATGGAGCGGAGATGGGTAGCAGCTAGTCGTTTTAATTTGATTCCGCGGCCCAAATCCACAGCGATTCCGCGCTGTGGCAAAATGAGGCTTGCGACAAAGCGCGGTGTTGAATTGGGGCGGCGTCGAATCGCTTTTCGACTGAGGATTGGCAGCGGTGAATCGCTACGACTCGACACATGCAAAAAAATAGCGACGCAGACGCAATATTGGACGGGAAGTCGGCAGCAGTGAATCACAGCGAGTTCGGGCGGTGCGACGCCATCGTGCGAAGCGTGCCACTTACGTACCCGGCAGCAGGTAGCGTGCCGCTTACGTACCCGGCAACAGGTAGCGTGCCGCTTACGTACCCGGCAGCAAGTCAACCTCTACCGTTGCAAATAGGCAACATTCAGGAATCGTTAGGACTCGAAATGACTGAATGGAATATAGAAAAAAACAGCGATGCAGACTCGCTATTGGCCGGGAAGCCGGCAACACCGCGCAGTTCGCGGCCATTGAGAAATTGGAAGCACGAGAAATTTGCGCGCTTGGTGGTCGAAGGGACTGAACCTGCCGAGGCGTATGTGCTCGCTGGGTTCCAGCGTCATCGTGCAAATCATCATCGATTGAGACACCGCGTGAAAGATCGGATCGATGTGTTGCGTCGCGAGCGCGAGACGGCAGCCCTGGCGGCCCGGGTGCCGATCAGCCAAGTAATCGAAGAGCTGGACCGCCGCGGGCTAGCGCGAATCGAAGATTTTTTTGAGCGCAACGCCGCCGGCATTCTCTCGGTTCGCAATCTCGAAAAAGTGCCGGTCGAGATCGCGCTCGCGCTCTTAAAAGCCTTAGGCGAAGGCTTCGGAATCCATGAAAAACGAATACTGAGAACAAGACTTATCGAGGGTCAACATCGCTGTTCGCCACGGCGGGCTTTACGTCAGTCATGGCGCGTCGCCGCGATCCGCCCGACGCGCTCGACTACTTCCCGACGCCGCCTTGGGCGACGCGCACGTTGTTTCGCTATGTGCTGCCAGCGCTCGGCGTCGAGACGATCGCGAGCGTGTGGGAGCCGGCGTGCGGCGAAGGCCATATGGCCGAAATCGTCACCGAGTTCGCTAGCGGTCAGGTCATCGCGTCCGATGTTTTCGATTACGGCTATGGCCAGGCGCCGGTCGACTTTGTGAATGATGAGCCTCTCGCGCGGCCGGAATGGATCATCACAAATCCGCCGTTTGTGGCGGCGTGCGAGTTCACATTGCGCGCGCGCGATCTCGCGAGTGAAGGCGTCGCCATGCTCGCGCGGACGACTTGGATCGAGAGCATCGGCCGATACGAAACGCTGTTCCGCGACTGCCCGCCTGCGCTCTATGCGCCTTTCGTTGAGCGCGTGCCTATGGTGAAGGGGCGATGGGACCCCGACGCCTCGACGGCGACCAGTTACGCGTGGTTCGTGTGGCTGAACGGCGCTTCTGGATCGACGCGGGTGTTCTGGATTCCGCCGGGCTGCCGTCGTGAGCTGGCGCGGGCTGATGATGTCGCGCGCTTCGCGGCATGGAGTCTTGCGCCGTCCGATGCGCCGTTGCTCGATCCTACATCCGTCGAGGTCTCTTCATCATGACCTCGCCACACATCACATTAGAGGTTTCAAACCCCGTCAATGTCGGTACCCCGACGGTGATTATTTTAGCGCTAATCAGTGTCGCGCGTAAAAGGAGTCTGAAATCAATGGGTTAGGTAAGCACTTGATTCACAATGAAGAATCGGCTATATAAAGTGCAATTCGGCTGCGGTCGAAGGGAGATCGCTTTGCGATCGCCGGGGGCTATAGGCCCCCGGGTTCGTTTTAGGGAAGCCACTTTCTCCCGTAGCCCTCGATGCGGCCCAACCAACTTCGATTATAGGTTTTCGCCCGCAGGATGCGGGCGAGTACCGTTCCGTAATCGTCTGGCTGCGCTACACCCAATTTCTCGAACTTGTAAGCGCGGTGTGCAGGATGGGCCAGCAAGTCCGCAATCTGCAATGCGGCTATATTTGCTTGCTTCGGCCGCAACTGTAATTCGCGTGAAATCAATCTTTTTTGAATGACCTCCGTCCTCACTTCGGTGCCATTCTTATAGAAGAAGCGAAAGGCTCGCCGCAGCTGGGCATCATGTTTGGGGCCGCGTGCTTCACCCATTACGTCGCCTATGTTGCCGGAATAATGCAGCCACAAGACGAAGCGTTCTAGGAGACACGTCAGAGCGTAATGGTAGGGATTGAATTGCCAGACTTTGTATTTTTTTAGGTGCTCTTGTTTGTCGATCGAAACGGTAAAAGCTGGCCTCGAAAGGCGGCCTACCAGTGCAGCAAAATCGGCGTTGAATTTGGCTCTAACTTCGCCATCCCTCAGAACCGCAAAGTCCCCTTTGGCGTCGATAATTTCCCGACGGTGCAGAATTACATTCTCCTTGCCAAAAACGTCAGTTTTCAATGTATTCAGTTGTTTGGTTGTGTCAGAATCGTGCCGGTCTTGTCGAATAACCAAGCCGGTGAGGCTGAGATAGCGTTGATTCGGATCTTTCTCAGCGGCCCGCAAATCGCCGTGGCCTGTTTCATCGAAGTAAAGGCGATATCGTTTCGAAGGGTGAACGAACAGTTCCATGGCCAAAAAGTCTTAAATCCAAAGATTTCCGCGAGACTGCTCGCGCGCTCGAATGCAACGAATCCGTTCCATCATCTTGAAAATGGACGCCCCGCGCTAACGAGAATAACGTTTATCGCGAGGCAAAAGCGGCGCGCACGAGCACAATCACCATTTACGTCTACTCATAAAGGTGGGCGGGGCCTGAGCAATGTCCGCTTTGGATCGCTTTTCGGACTCAAGTCGGACGTCGTGACATGTCCGAAAAGCCAAAAGGCGACATCACGCCGATTCATTCGATCACCTCGTCGGCACACAGCAGGAGCGTTGGCAAAATCGTCATGCCGATGGCGTTTGCTGTCCTCAGGTTGACGAGCAGCCCGAACTTGGTCGGTTGTTCGATCGGCAGGTCGGCCGGCTTCGTGCCGCGCAGGACCTTGTCGAAAAGGCTGACGACCTGCCGGTAACAGAGGCGAATTCGCGGTCCATAGGCGAGCAGCCCACCATCCTCCGCAATCTCGCCCCAACCAAAGCGTCTTCGGCCTGCAAAGATAAACCGTCTACGAATGAACCTAGACAGGTCGATGCGGCATTATTGGTGATTGCTGTGAGAATTGTCGCGCCGTAGTAAAGCGTCATCGCGTTTATGCGGGAGAGCAAGGCTGCAGCCACGATTCCTGCATTCCGCCAAGCACGACCATTGCAGCGATGTTACACCCGGCGGCGCGATCCTGATCATAGACATCTGAATGATGGCGTTTGGGGTGATTGCGCCGGATGTTCGAGCCCAGGAGCCGCCATTTGTGAAGCAGAACGGCCACACCGAAGGATTGATACGGAGAGTCCGACAGTCGCTCGGAGCAGTGACGCCCGCGGCATTTGGCATCGACCTGCCGAACGGGATCAGGGCGGGGATTTTTCTCGCTACTTACGTCATCTTCGAATGGGTTAGCTTCATTCACGAATATAAAGGCGTGCCGATCACGCCCTGGAATCCCGGGCTGGGTGTCGTATTCGCGCTGATGGTATTCGGCGGCAGCAGCTATGGCATCGTGCTGTTCGCTGGGGTGATCCTCGCAGAAATTCTAGTGCTTAAGAGCAAGCTGGAATTGCCGATCATTCTGAGTATCGCCACGATCATTGCGGTGGGCTACGGCTCGGTCGCGGCGGTCCTGCGAAAGCACTTCCGGATCGACATAGGTCTCAATCATTTATCGGATGTGCTCGTCCTGCTCTTTGCGGGGATTTCTGGTGCAATCCTCGTCGCGCTCATGCTTTCGATGCTCTTGCTGATGGAAGCAGATATCGATTTAAGCGATGTCCTCATCACGTTCGTGCCGCTTCTCGTCGGGGACGCCATTGGAATCGCCGTAATAACACCGCTGATGCTACGTCTCGTCTTGAATCCCGGCAGATCGCCAATTCGATTTTCGCACACGCTCGTACCCGAGATTTTGTTGTACGTTTTGTTCATGACCATTGCGCTCTGGATTATCGTCGGAACTGAGGGCGCAGATGGCTTCAAGTTCTTCTATTTGCTCTTTGTGCCGGTCGTCGTCGCCGGGGTTCGCTACGGGCTCGATGGAGCATGCGTTAGTCTGGCCTTTTCCCAGATTGCTCTCGTCGGGCTACTGCACATTCACGGGTACGATGCCCGGACGTTCACAGAGTTCCAAACTCTGATGTTCATTCTGACGGCGACCGGCCTGATCGTCGGGGTTGTCGTCAGCGAGCGGCAGAATTCTGATCGTCTCGTCCGTGAGGCTGAAATGCGGCTCAGGGAGAAGGAATCAGAAGCGGCCCAGGCAGCACGGTTCAATTTGGTGAGCGGGATGGCATCGGCGCTCATCCACGAGATTAACCAGCCGATGACGGCTGCTCGCGCTCTCGCACGATCCGCACAGCACATCCTGCGTTCGCCCGGCGGCGATTTGACGAGGGCCGATACCAATCTGACGACCATGATTGCGCAAATTGATCATGCCGGGGGCGTGGTGCGCCGTATGCGGGATTTTCTTCGCCGCGGCCGCCCACATGTCAGCACCATCGACATGCGAAGTATGCTGGAGGAGGCTTTGATGCTGGTACGAGCGGAAGCTGCAGCGAACCAAGTCCGGATTGAACTTGATGCTCCCGGTGATCTGCCTGCCGTCCATGGCGATCGCACGCAATTGGAGCAGGTGGTGCTCAATCTAGTTCGAAATGCAATCGAGTCGATCGCAGGAGCGCATAAAGCTGACGGACGCATCCGGATCGCCGTATATCAGTTCGACGCACCCCAACATGTCGAGATCGGTGTCTCGGACAACGGTCCCGGGGTCGACCGGGAACTGGCCGACCGACTATTCGAACCTCTCGCAACATCGAAAGAGGCTGGCCTCGGGCTTGGCCTGCCAATCTGCGTCTCGATAGTCGAATCGCATGGTGGTCACCTCTGGCTCCACTCCCGGGAGGCGGGCGCGACGGAGTTCCGCTTTTCGCTGCCGCTCGCTCAATCGCAAGTGACGTAATGATGCCTGGCCCGACGATCTTTCTCATAGACGATCAAGAGTTGGTCCGACATGCGCTTGGCGAGATGCTCAGTGTGTTCGGATTCGCCGTCGAGACCTACAACTCGGCTGACGGGTTTCTTCAAGCGATTGATCAATTACCTTCGGGCTGCGTGGTAGCCGACGTACGCATGCCCGGGACAGATGGCATAGAACTCGTCCGCGAACTTGGTCGTCGAAAGATCGCGCTTCCGGTCGTCCTCATTTCCGGTCACGCCGATGTGCCGATGGCGGTGGCAGGGATCAAGGCCGGGGCGGAAGACTTTATCGAAAAACCGGTGGACGATGCCCAACTCGTCGCAGCGATCAACCGGGCATTTGCACGGATGCTCGAGCAGCAGCATTTGCAGAAGTCGCAAGAGGCCATTGGTAGGAATTTTGCGCGGCTTACACCTCGACAAGTCGAAATCTTCGACCTCGTCGTCGAAGGCTTCACCAGTCACGCCATCGCCGCCAAGCTGAATATCAGCGTGCGTACAGTCGAAAGCTATCGCGCTGAAATCATGGAGAAGATGCAGGCCGAAAGCGTCGCGGTGCTGGTGCGGCAAGCCATCAGTCTCGGACGCATCCACCCGTAGAACTACCACCCGATCGTTGCGGGTACTCCCTCCCGTTGAGACTTTCTAACTTAGGAGGCAGGACGCGCTCCGCTCCCGTGACGGGAGTTGCGCCGTAACGGCGCAACCTCGGCTGCGGGGCATGGACATCATGCGGCCCGCCATGAGTGGGCGGGCATTGGTGCACTCCGCGATGGAGGTCCCATGACTCTCTGGAAATCCGAGCGCAGCTCCACGTACGGGCCTGCCCATCATGAGCTGGCACCGCACCTAGATCTTGCTGTTGTGGTCGCGACTACGGCAGCAGCCGGTGTTCTGCTGGTCTGGTGGGTTCCGTCCCCACTGCTCCTACCCGCGCTTGGTCTCATGTCGTTCATCGCCGCGGGCATCGTCACCCTATTCGCGTATCACTCCGGAGCCGATCGGCATGCGGATGGAATAACGCTCTGGGACGTGGCGGGCATATTCACGTTGATCTGGATTGCCGCCGGAATGCTCAGCGAACCGGAGCACGTGGTGCAACTGTTCGGTCACTTAACGACGGCCCAATAGAACGAACACATAGGCGGACCCTCTGGCAGCTCAACGACCGCGGATCGCTTAAGGGGACATGCGGGGCACTCGTTCACCTCCGGGAAAGAGGAACCCCGCGGCATGATTGAATTACTGACCACAGAAGCTGTTACGGCGCTTGTTCAGGTCATCATCATCGACCTGGTTCTGGCAGGGGACAACGCCGTCGTCATTGGCTTGGCTGCAGCCGGTTTGCCGCGCGAGCAACGCACAAAGGCGATCCTGGTCGGCATCGTCGCTGCCACGGTGCTGCGCATCGGATTTGCCGGTATAACCACACAGCTTCTCAGACTCGTCGGCCTTCTATTCGCCGGAGGCCTTCTCCTCCTCTGGGTGTGCTGGAAGATGTGGCGAGAGCTACGCACACCGGTCGAAGAAGGGCGGGAGGCCGCCGAAGCATTCATAGGCTATGATATCCATGCCAACGGAACGATTGCCGCGCACATCCCCCGCAAAACTTTCGGCCAGGCTGCCGGGCAGATCATCGTCGCTGACCTATCGATGTCGCTCGACAATGTTCTCGCTGTCGCGGGCGCTGCGCGGGAGCATCCGGTCGTTCTGATATTCGGCCTTATATTGTCGGTTGCATTGATGGGCCTCGCAGCGAGCGTCATTGCTCGCCTGCTGCAGAAGCACCGCTGGATCGCTTATGTCGGCTTGGCCGTGATTCTCTACGTCGCGCTCGATATGATCTATCGGGGAGCGCACGAATTGCGCCCTGTCGTCAAAGTGATTGCGGGTTTCCAATAGCTCGTTCGACTGCGCTCGTCGCGATCGGTGTCCCACTCGTCGTGTTCGGTGATGCCCGGTCAGACATCATGCCGACGCGAGGAGCGCTTCGGGTCATGAGCGCCCCTTCTGCGATGTCTGCGGCACGTCCGCTCTCCCCCCAATACTCACCGTGACAGCAGACATCCTAAATCGCAGTTACGTGCCAATTGCGGACTCATGCACCGCAGCAAAGCATCGCTATTCGATAATCTCGGCGGCGCCGGCGAGCAGCGCCGACGGTAAGGTGAGGCCCAGCGCTTTTGCCGTCTTCAGGTTGATCAAGAGCTCGAACTTGGTGGCCTGATAAATTGGGATGTCGCCCGGTTTGGCCCCTTTGAGGATTTGGTGCACGTCATCGGCCATGCGCCTGAGCAGCTCCGCGAGATCAACCGCATAAGCCATCAGCCCACCGGCCTCGACGTAATCGCGGTACGGACACATCGCCGGCAAGCGGTTCTTCTCCGCGAGCTCGACGATCAGCTGGCGGTGAGCGTAAAGGTCTCCTTCCCCGCTGACCAACACCACGTCCGGCCGTTGCTGCTCCATCGCAGCGAAGACGCGCTCAATCTCCGAGCGAGTGCCCTGCTGCGGGAGCGTGAAAACCAGCGAAATTCCCAATCGGCCGGCGGCGTCCCGCAAGACTTGCCCAGAAGAACCTTCCCACCCGTCGCGCATCCCCAGAAATGCGGCCTTGGCTGTCGAAGGGATCGCTTCTTTTAGCATCTCCAGGCGCTTGCCCCAGATCTCGATTCCGGCATCAAGCGTGATGCCGGTGAGGTTGCCGCCGGGTCGGGCCAGGCTGGTGACCAGCCCCGCGTGCAGCGGATCCAGCATGAAAGCAACAACCGGTATTGTGCTGGTTGCCGCCTTGAAGGCGATCACGACGGGGTTAGTTCCGGTGACGATTACATCCGGGTTGCGGCTCACGATCTCCCGGGCCAAATCGGCATAACGCTCGTGATGCCCCTCGGCGGAATAGCGCTCGATGATCAGATTTTCTTCTTCGATGTAACCCAAGCGGCGTAGCTCGCCGAAAAACGCGCGCCATGCGCTCCCCCCACCCGTTTCGGTAAGGAGGGTAATCGGGATTGCCGGATGGAAAATCGCTATGCGGCGCTGCGTTGCCGGCTGCTGTGCGCGCGCAGCGAGCGGCCATGCAACCGCCGCACCGCCCAGCAGCGTGATGAACTCGCGCCGCGTCATTCAATCACCTCGTCGGCGCGCTGCTGGAGAAACCAAGGAACGTCGAGGCCGAGCGCTCTGGCGGTCTTAAGATTGATAACGAGCTCGAACCTACTCGGTCGCTCGATGGGCATATCGCCTGCCTGGGCCCCCTTGAGAATCCGATCCACGTAAGTCGCCGCGCGCTTCCACATCTCAGGGAAGTTTGGGCCGTACGCCATCAGCCCGCCAGACCGTGGGAAAAGAGTGAAAAGGCTGATCGTCGGCAGGCGAGTCTTCAAGGCCAGGTCAGCGATCTGCAACCGCTGCCCAAAGATGAGCGGCGAAGAGAGCACGACCACGGCATGGGCTTGCTCGCGCGCGGCATGATCGAAGGCTTCCTTGAAATCCTCCAGGCGCTGGATCGGGAGAGACAGTGGCGAAACTCCCGCTGTATGGGCAGCCGCCTCCGTGACACGAAACTGGGTGAGCCCTACCGTTACATCCCAAAGCAATGCCACCCTCGAAAGTGTCGGCACAGCTTCTTTGAGGAGTTCGATCTGTTTGCCTCCCAACTCCGGAAGATCGAGGAAAAACCCGGTCACGTTGCCGCCGGGACGGCCGATGCTACTGGCCCAGCCATTTGCGATGGGATCGCCTTCCAGATCGATCGCGACGATAGGTGTAGGTGTCGCGCTCGTCGCTTTGATTAGAGCCTGGATCGCATAAGGCCCGGCCGCAAAGATGACATCGCAGTTGAGAGCTGCTAGTTCGTTGGCCAAATCGGTGATCCGGTCGAGCATTGTCCCAGAGAAGCGGGTCTCAACGACCATGTTCTGACCGTCGATGTAGCCAGCGTCTTTTAGCCCCTCGAATAACGCCACGACGAGCTCGCTCTGGACATTCAGGAGAAAGCCAACCCGCGGGATCTTACCCGTCTGCTGCTGCGCACTCGCCACGAGCGGCCACGCAGCCGCCGCGCCGCCGATGAGCGTGATGAAATCGCGCCGCTTCAATCGATCGAGTTGCATCTGCTGCCCCAGCCAGGCACTTCGTGACAGCATACCGTGTTGGCGAGGATCAAGTCTCGCTGCGCTGCGGGATTTCTACTTGGCCTATGACCGGTTCGGGTCTTGGCTGTGCGAAAACTCCAGCGTCCGCCGCGCACGTAGAAACATCTCGAAGAAATTGCGCACCATGGAGTCGAATCGTGCTGCGCGCACGATGTTCGATACCTTGTTGGAGAATTGTATTTCCTACATTTCGCAATTGTATGAGTTTTCACACAGGCTGGGTCAGACTCGGTCATCCCGGTAATGTCCGCTGCACGACCGCTCTTCCTCCGAAAGCGGAAGTTCATCCGCGATCTTGCTATGTCGCGGAAGTGCCAGAAGCTGCCATCCGGTCGCGAAAAACCTCCGCAGCCCTTGATCCTAATCGTCAAACCGGCACCGGCAAGTAGAGAGCACCCCGGCACGGGAAAACCGACTTTTCGACAGCATCGGTCACAAGCGGTTGCGATCAGCTCAGCACCCATCACCCAGCTCTGGTGCGTGGGATGCCGCATCGTTTTGCTTCATCTGAAGTTTCACCACGGCTTCGAAGGTGCACGTGATGAATTCCATCTCGCCGCCATCATGCAGAACCTCAAGACCCCAACCAAGTCATCCCATGACGAGCGAGTGACTGCGCAAGTTAAGCGCAAAATAGGGGGCTGGATTCAAACTCCTCGGCCAAGTAGAATTGGCGCTCGTGAAATGGGTTGGAGGTGGAAATCTATTTTCTCGCGGAGGTCCATCATGCGAGGCAATGAATGTCCCATCCACGTAGCTGATGGCGTGCTCGGCAAACAGACGCACATTTGCGCTTTCTTCAATGGCTTCGACGAGCAGCACAGGGTGCTTCGCTCGTTCATCAAAGAGGGGTTCGAGCGGGGCGAGAAGGCTTTTCATATCGTGGATCCCGAACTGCGGGAGGATCATCTGAAGCGGCTCGCCGAAGCTGGCATAGACGTGGACCAGGCGATGGCAACCGGTCAGCTGGAGCTGCGGCGCTGGCAGGACGCTTACCTGCGCGACGATCACTTCGATCAGGATGGGATGCTCACCTTGCTCGACGAGATGCTCGGATCAGGGGCGGCAGCCGGTAATCCGCTCATCAGATTTGTGTCGAAAGTGGAACCGTCCCTGGTGGACAAAGCAGGCGAAGTTACCTGGTTGGAATACGAGACGCGCGTCAACCACACGGTTGGCAAATACAACGATCCGGTAATCTGCACCTACGATCTGACGAACTTCAGTGCTAGCTTGATGATGGACATGTTGCGGGTTCACCCCGCCGTGATTGTCGGAGGGGTACTCCAGGAGAACCCGTTCTTTGTTCCTCCAGACCAGTTCCTCCTTGAACTGCGAGAGAGAAAATCGGCTCGGAGCAGCGCGATCCAAGCACACTGATAGTGATGGCTGACGAGAATCTCCGGCTGCGAGCAGCGCTTCGGGATTTAGTCGCACTTTCGACCATCCCGGCGGGGTGGATCGGGATCGAACCGCGCACGATTGCCTCCGGACTGGCTGACATCCTGGCGGGGTCGTTGGGTTTTGATTTTGCGTTCGTACGCTTGCTTGATCCCACCGGAGGGGTGACGATCGACGTCACGAGCGGATGCGCCACCAGGGAATTTTTAGACTGGCTGCACACCCAACTTTTTACTCTCGATAAGTCTTTGCGTAAGCCGATCATTCCAAATGTCGTTGATCTTGATGACAGACTGATAACGCTTCGCGGTATTGTTATTCCTATTGGGTTCAACGCGTACGCTGGTCTGGTAGCCGTCGGCTGTGAGCGTAGCGACTTCCCCACCGAAACTGACAGGATGCTGCTCACAGTGGCTGCGAATCATGCAGCGACAGCCTTCCTCAGCACGAACCTAGTTCATGAACGGCGCCGGGCTGAGGAAGAAGTGCGCAAAGCCCGCGACGAACTTGAGATGAAGGTGATGGAAAGGACGGCCGAATTGCAGCGGACAATGGCTGAGCTGACCCACATGAATCGCGTAGCGACAGCGGGGATCCTTTCAGCGTCCATTACTCATGAGATCAGTCAGCCACTAGCCGGAATTGTAATGTCAGCAAGTGCCGCCCGACGCTTGCTTGCATTGAGAGAGCCAAGCATAGAAGAGGCGCGAGACGCGCTGGATCAAATCGAAAACGACGGTCACCGTGCATGTGAAATCATCGCAAGCCTTCGCGGAATGTTCAAAAAGGAAACGCAGGCGAGAAATCTAATCGATGTTAACGAGCTGATCTTCACGGTTCTTGCTATTGTGCGTTACGAGTTGCAGAAGCATGGAGTAGAGCTGCGCACAGAGCTCGATGAATCACTCCCGGCCTTGGAAGGTGACGGAGTTCAATTGCAGCAAGTCGTTTTAAACTTGGTCATGAACGCCATTGAGGCGATGCAATCGGTAGCGCCGCGAATATTGAGCATACGATCCTGCGTTAACAAACCAAATTTTGTTCACGTGGCCGTCGAGGATACTGGCACGGGCATCGATCCATCCGATCACGATCATATTTTCAACCCGATGTTTACGACCAAAGAGCGTGGTATGGGAATTGGCCTTTCCATCTGCCATTCTATTGTCACAAGCCATAGCGGTCGTATTTGGGTGACGCGGGGAATCGATAAAGGCTCGATTTTCGAATTTGAGTTGCCGACGAACGTTGGCCAAGGTGATCAAGTTCACCAGCATCAAGCCTGAATAGGGACGCGCGTTCCATAACGTGCCTTGCGAAATCTAGCCATGTCGCTGATGGGTCATGTATGGACGGCGCCCGCGGTGCAAGAGGAATCTGACTATCAGCGAAGCGTTCGGGTGCGGTCATGTATTCGGCCTTTGAATGCGGCCGTTTGGCCGCTGGCCCTGATGTGATCCGCTGATCGGTCCCAA
>WNFR01015530.1_pt1 | contig 14012 bp, 10 predicted proteins | sample 5400221 | NCBI WGS metagenome assembly WNFR01 (sample SAMN13153357, study PRJNA577476) | soil metagenome | isolation source: 40 cm soil under Madrone tree | place: USA:California | collected 2016-06-14 | reverse complement strand
CCGCCGCTCGCCGCGAAACATACCAGCGGCATTCGATGTTCGAGACAGTGTTCGACCGCGCGCACGAATTTCTCGCCGACGACGGACCCCATCGAGCCGCCCAGGAAGCGGAACTCGAACGCGCACGCGACCACATCCAAGCCGGCCAATTTTCCCGCCATCACGATCAGCGCGTCGCGTTCGCCGGTCTGCTTCTGGGCTTGGGTGAGCCGGTCCTTGTAGCGCTTCGAGTCCTTGAATTTGAGCGGGTCCTCCGGCTCAACCTTGGCGGCAAGCTCGGTGGTGGATCCGGTGTCGAGAAACTTCGCGAGCCGCTCGCGGCCGTTGATCCGCATATGGTGGCTGCACTTCGGGCATACGTGCAGATTGCGCTCGATCTCCGCGCGATACAGAACGGCATCGCAGGCGGGGCACTTGGTCCACAAGCCTTCCGGCACCGAGCGCGTGCGACGCTCGGTTTTGATACGCGACGGGACAATTCGCTCGAACCAGGACATGCGCTAGTTTAGCCCAATCAGCCCGTCGGCGGCAGCAAAAGCCGGTGGTCCGGCGCCGGGATGCCGAAAACCTCCGGGTACTCGACCCTCCACAGGTACAGGCCGGCGGCCGGGGCGGTGGCGCCTGCGAAGCGGCGATCACCCCGCTCGAGCACCCGGGCCATGGCCGCCGCCGGATCCGATTCGCGCTGCACGTCGAGCAGCGTTCCCACGATGTTGCGCACCATGTGATGCAGATAAGCGTTCGCCTCAATTTCCAGCCATAGGTAGTCGCCCTCGCGCCGCACCTCGATGCGCTCGACGCGCCTGACCGGAGTTTTGGATTGGCACTCCACCGAGCGAAACGCGGAGAAATCGTGCTCGCCGATCAGCGCCTGTGCCGCGGTGTGCATGGCCTCCGCGTCCAGTGGACGGTGGATCCAGGCAGCCCGCGTACGCAGCAGAGCCGAACGCGCGCTGCGGTTCAAAATGCAGTAGCGGTAGATACGGCGAGTGGCCCTGTGCCGTGCGTGAAAGCCGACCTCCACCTCACCGGCCCATTGCAGGGCGATCGCCGGCCCAAGCTTGGTATTGGTGCCGAGAACCCAGGCGCGGGGGCTGCGAACGGCGTTGGTGTCGAAGTGAATGACCTGGCCGACGGCATGCACGCCTCGGTCGGTACGGCCGGCGCAGATCGCGATGACGGGTTCACCGGCGACGAAGGATATCGCCGCCTGCACGGCGTCCTGGATCGATACCGAGTGCTCCTGCGACTGCCAGCCGGCGTAGTCGGTGCCGTCATACTCCAAAAGGGCGGCGACGCGGCGGGCTTTGGGTCCCGGTCCAGAGGCCCCCACGCTAACCGGGCAGAGTCTCGATCAGCCGTTGCGCTTCCTGTTTCTGGCTGGCGGAGCCTTCCTGCACGACCTCGTCGAGAATGCTGCGCGCGCCTTCGGGGTCGCCCATGTCCATGTAGGCCCGCGCCAGGTCCAGCTTGGTCCCCACCTCGCTCATGGTCACCGGTTCCAACTCGACCGGCGGGAAATCGTCGGCGTTGAGCTTCGCGGTCCGATTGGTCGACGAGATCGCCGCCAGCTTGTTGGTGGGCGCCTCGGAGCCATTCATCGCTTCGCCCACGTCGTGATCGACGCGGCTGCGCTGACTGGCCTCGAATACTTCACTCGAGAACACGTCGTCTTCCGAACGCGGCTGCTCGACGGTGTCGCCGCTTCCCAATGCATTCGCCAGCCGATCCAGATCCAGGTCGATGCTGTCGCCGCTGAGGCCGCGCAGCTTCGAGGTGGAATCCACGTCGACCTTCTCCGCATCATGCACATCCGAGTATTCGGGCGATTTCAAGCGCGACGTGGAATTGACGTCGAACTTCCCCGGCATTTGCACCGTGGGCGCGGATTCGGGGCCCAGCACCGCGGTCTTGACGTCCTCCTGGCCTCCGTCGAGATCCGCGATGAAGGACGCTTCCAGCTCGCGCTCCAGGTTGGTCAGATCGCGATCGCGTGAGCGGTTCTCCATTTCCGCCATCATGCGCCGCGACTTTTCATCGAGGCCTGCCACCATCGTCGGCGCATCGGCCGGATGGTCGGTCTCTTCGAGGTGTGCGTTGCTGACCGACGGCGTCCCGGTCTGTTCGAGCTGGTCGAGATCCAAGCCCAAATCGTCGATGGACACCTCGGCGGTTTGATCGGCGTTCACCGACCCCAGCTTGGAGGAAATACGGTCGCGCACATCGTCGCCTCTCAAGGCCGGCGATTCCGTCGTGGGCGCGTCGGTGAAGCCCATCATCTCGGACTCGACGGTCGGTTCATCGCGCGGCGGCATGTCGCGGGTCGGGGACTCGTCCGAACCGCGTTCCGGCGCATCCAAGGTAAAGTCGAGATCGGATGAGGTGCGGACGGCGGGCGATTCGCCCGTCGACGCCGTATCGTCGCCCTCTTTGGCGAAGGAGTGATCCAACTTGCTGCGCTCGCCCTCCGGGTCGCCGAACAAGTCGATATCGACGCGGTTCTCTCCGCCCTCGAGATTCAAGTCGACCAAAGCGCCCGCGCCGCGGCCGCTTCCGGCGGTGGTTGCGAACAAAGGCTCGTCGGGGCAAATCTGCTTGCCCATGATGACGATCTTGTCCCACTCGCCGGCGGGGGCACGGTCGCGCGTCGCCTCCAGTCCCTTCGCCGTTTGCAGGAACGCGTCCTTGTTGCCCCAAACGAAATAAATCTCCAGCAGCTTGAGGCGCAGATCGCGCCGATCGGGTTCGCGCTCGAGTGCAATGCGCACCAGATCGGCCGCTTGGTCATAGAGGCCGTACGCCATGTGAAAATCGGCTTCGGCGAGAGGGTCGCCCTGATCGAGATTGACCGCGCTCTCGCTCGACATCGTGTCGTCGGAAACTTTGACATCGGCGTGCGTATCGGCCAGGCTTTCGGGTGCGGCATCGAATTCCGGCATTCGATGTTCGCCGGATTCCTCGACCACGAATGAATCGTCGCCCCTGCGCATGCCGGTGAGCTTGGCGCTCGGATCGCGGAAGCCGGCGACGCCGGCCGTTTCCAGCCCGTGCAAGTCGCCTTCGCCGGCGCGTCGCCGCCGCCAAGCGGCGAACATCAGCACGCCGAACAACGCGATGATCACTGCGGCCGGCATCCACCAATGGGCAGCCACCCAGTCGATCCAAGATCCTGACTCTTCAGGCGGCACCACGGCCGGTTTCTTTTGCACGACCGTCGACGGCGCGGGCACGGGCACCGGCGGTGAGGTGCTTTCCACCGGCGGCGGCACCGGAGTTGCCGTGGGCGCAGAGGGCGTGGCTGCGGGCGCCGTCGGCGCGGGCGGAGGAGCCGCGGTAACCGACGGTGCGGGCTTCGTTTGAGCAGGCGGCGGCGTTACGGGCGCCGGAGCCGGCGCCGTGGCCGGCGCTCCGAGCTTGCGCTGCAGGGCGCTGAGCTCGCTGTTTCGGATATCGATCAAGCGATGCGATTCTGCGAGCTGCCCTTCCAGATCCTTGACTCTCTCCCTGAGCGCTTGCGCTTCCGCGGTGGCTGCATTCGCATCGCCGGCCCCGGTCGAACCGCCGCCGGCGCCCGGAGTCACGAGACGCAGGTGACCGCCGGATTCGCTGCCGCCCGCGCCGCGCCACGCATTCATCTGGCGGTGCACTTCACTGGTGGCCTCGGATTGATTCAAAGCGGCAATATCATCCGCGCCCGGCACACGCAGCACTGCGCCGCGCCGTAAAATATTGATGTTCCCGCCGAACGCGTCAGGATTCGCGCGATACACCGCCATCATGGTTTGATCGATGTCCGCCTGCCTCACCGGCACATTGGCGCGCAAGCTCCGCGCAATCTTGGTCAGCGTATCCCCCTTGCCCACCCGATAGGTGTTGCCGGCGAGCGGTGCGGCCGGCTCTGGCGCGGCGGCGGACGGGGTGGCCGCGGGCGCCCGATTGGGAGCCGGCGGTGCCGCGGCGGGCGCGGGCCGGCGCGTCGGAGCGGACGAAACGGTTGGCGCGGCGACCGGAGCTGCGCTGCTCGCGGTCTCGCCCGGCGTGTACACCGGCGGGTCCAGCAATACCGTGTACTCGCGCATGAGGCGGCCGCGCGCCCAATTCACTTCGACCAAGAAGGTCACGAACGGCTCAGGAATCGCGTCGGTGGAATGCACCAACAAGGTGTCGCGGCCGTCCTTGCCCTTGCCCACCTTGAAGGTCAGCGTCGACAGGAACGGCGGCCGCTCGATGCCATAGCGGGTGAACGCATCGCGGCCGGCCAGGCTCGCGCGCAGGGCAGTCAATTCGTCCGGGGTGGCCGCAATCAGGTCGATCTCAGCATTCATCGGCTCGTTGAGCGCCGATTTCAAATGGATCTCACCCAGGCCAAGCGCCCAAGACGAGGACGGCCACAAAAACGAGGAGGATAGCAGGCACGCCATCAGCAGTAGGCGAGGCATCGGCTCGAACATTTCTTCTCCCGGGAATCTGGCAGGCAAGCGGGTAAAGCTCATTGTGCTATAGGAGCTTGCAATCGAATTCTCACTTGCCACTTACCTTTTACATAAGCGAATAACTATATCTCACTGGGGTCTATTTACCAAAATATGGGCCACTGAAACTGCGTTATGTGCCGCACATTTCCGAACATTATCGGCCATGACCCAAAAATTTAGAGCGCGGTCACGAGTCAAATCCGCCCGTAGACGGCCTACATATACCTTATCGGGTGCCATTGCCAATGTGGCAGGCGTCGGGAATTCCATGGTCGAACCCGCTTCGATGACGCTGAGGCCCCTGCCGCGTTGCAACACTGCCTCCGCCTCAGCGGCGCCTAAATGGCGCTCGAAGCTGGCATGCACTGCCAGGCTATGGCCGAAGAACACCGGTACCCGCACCGCCGTCGCATTGATCTTGAGAAGCGGCAAGTCCAGCACTCGGCGGCACTCCTCCCACAAGCGCCGCTCTTCGCGCGATACGCCATCCGCCTCCAAAGCATCCACTTGCGGAATCACATTGAAGGCGATCTGCCGGCCAAACGCCCGTCCCCTCGCCTTCTTGCCGCTCAGCATGGCCACGGTCTCCCCGGCGAGCTCATCCATGGCGGCGCGTCCGCTGCCCGACACCGCTTGATAGGTTGCCACCTCGGCGCGCTCGAGGCCCGCGAGGGCGTGCAGCGGCGCGAGCACGGTGGCGAGCGCCACGCTGGCACTCCCCGGCAGCGCAATCAGACCCTGTGTGCCGACGGCATCCAGAGCGTCGGGGTTGACATCCGCCGCCACCAGCGGCACATCCGCGCGCGCCCGGAACGCGGCGGAACCGTCGATGACCCACGCATGCGCGGCGGCCGCTTCGGCGTAGCGCTCGGACAGTGCCGCACGCCCGCAAAAAAAGGCCAGGTCAACGCGCGAAAAATCAAAAGCCGCGACGTCGCTCACCGGAAGTGTCTTCGCGGATTCCGCTCCCTCGTCCGTCACCGGCCGGCCCACATTGCGTTCGTCATCGAGCGCATGCAATTCGGCAAAAGCGATCTTCCGCGCACGCAGCTCGTCGATCACGGCCTCGCCGATCAGGCTCGAGACGCCGACCACGGCGATGCGCAACCCGGCCTTCATCGCGGGTACCGTCATTGCGTGATGACCGGCGTGGTGCGGACCACATCCCCGCACTGGGCGCGAAACCGCAGATAGTGATCCATCAACACCAGCGCCATCATGGCCTCGGCGATGGGCGTCGCGCGAACGCCGACGCAAGGATCATGCCGTCCGGTGGTGACGACCTCGGTGGGCTTGCCGTGAATGTCGATGGTCTTGCCCGGCAGGGTGATGCTCGAAGTGGGCTTGAGCGCCAGGCTCACCACGATGTCCTGGCCCGAGGAAATACCGCCGAGCACGCCGCCGGCGTGATTGCTCGTGAAGCCCTGCGGGGTGAGTGCGTCGCGATGCTCGGAGCCGCGCTGTTCGACCGCCCGGAAGCCCGCGCCGATCTCCACGCCCTTGACCGCGTTGATACCCATCATGGCGCTCGCCAGGTCCGCGTCGAGCCGTTCGAACACGGGTTCACCCCAGCCCGGCGGTACGCCCCGCGCGATGACGGTCACGCGCGCACCGATGGAATCTCCCGCCTCGCGTATGCGCCAGATGAATTCTTCGAGCTCCTTGATGCGGGCCGGATCCGGGCAGAAAAAGGGATTGTCGTAGGCACTGGCCGGGTCCACCGGCTGCAGCACCAGCGGGCCCATCTGCGCGAGATATCCGTGAATACTGACCTGCAGCCGCTCCCGCAGAAACTTCCGTGCGATGGCCCCGGCCGCCACGCGCATGACCGTCTCGCGCGCCGAGGAACGCCCGCCGCCGCGATAATCGCGAAAACCGTACTTCTGCTGATAGGTGTAATCCGCGTGACCGGGGCGAAATCGGTCCTTGATCTTCTCGTAGTCGCGCGAGCGCTGATCTTCATTCGCCACCAGAAGGCCGATCGGCGTGCCGGTGGTCTTGCCTTCGAACACGCCCGACAAGATCCGCACCGTGTCGGGCTCGCGGCGCTGGCTGGTGTACTGGGACGTGCCCGGGCGCCGGCGCTCGACGTCGGCCTGCAAGTCCGCCTCGCAGAGAGCCAGACCCGGCGGGCACCCGTCCACCACGCAACCGAGTGCGGGGCCGTGGCTCTCCCCAAAACTCGTCACCGTAAAGACACGACCGAATGTATTGCCCGCCACTCGCTAGCTCTCCTCGTCCAAATCCCGCGCCCTCAGCAAGAATACTCCCCCGCCGCCCATCGCGATCTGCGGCCAAACAAACGGGAGCCTCCGAAAGGTGCGTAGCAGCGTGTTTTCGGTATTGCCGACTTCCACGACCAGAATGCCGTCGCTGCGGAGGTGCCGCCGCGCCCCGGCGAAAATCGCCCGCACCGAATCGAGGCCGTCGGCGCCCGAGGCGAGCCCAATTCTCGGCTCGTGCTCATACTCGCGCGGAAGTCTGCGCATTTCCGCGCGCCCGACATAGGGCGGATTGCTCACGATGATATCGTAGCGGCGGCCCTTCACGGCGTCGAAATAATTCGATTGCAGCACCCTGACGCGCTTTTCCAGCTTCAGGCGGCGCAGATTGCGGCGCGCCACCTGCAGCGCAGCCGCGGACACGTCGACGGCATCCACTTTTGCCTTGGGAAAGGCCATGGCACAGGCCAGTGCGATCGCGCCCGAGCCGGTCCCGATATCCAGGACCCGCCGTACGCGGCGCGCATCCACCCAAGGCTGAAAGCGCTGCATGACGAGTTCGGCGATGGGCGAGCGCGGCACCAGGACGCGCTCGTCCACATACAGTTCGAGACCGGCAAAGAAAGATCGGTGCGTGAGATAAGGCAGCGGCATGCGTTCCGCGATACGCCGTGCGAGCAGCGCATCGATCCGTGCCGCCCGGCGCACGCTCAATCGTTTGGAATAGGCGCTCGAACCCAAGTCGTGGTTGAGCCCGGCGATCGTGGTTGAGCCCGGCGATGAAGAACACGAGCTCAGCAGCCTCGTCGCGTGCATTGTCGGTGCCGTGACCGAAGTGCACGCGCGCCGATTTGAGCGCGCGCGCGACCCGATCGATGGCCGAGCCCACGGATTCGCCGGCGGCTTCACGTCTGGCGGCAGCTTCACGTCTGGCGCCGGCTTCACGTCCGGTCAGAGCGGCGTCAGCGGCTGTGTGGGATAATCGGCGCATGGCGGCTCAATCGAAATACCTGTCGTTAGTGATCTTGTGCATCGTCGGCATTGCGGGCTTCGCCGCCTCGGCAATATGGCGCCACCGCGCGCCCCCGGTTGATCTGTCCACGGGAACCTATCTCACGCTCAAGCAAGAGGCGCCGGATTTTAGCCTGATCGACCAACAAGGGCGGGGCTTTAGCTCCGCGAATCTACGGGGTCACTGGTCCTTGCTGTTTTTCGGCTATACGAATTGCCCGGATTTTTGCCCGACGACGCTCACCACCCTGGCCGCGATGCAGAAACGCCTGCGTGCAGCCAAGGCGCAGGTGCTGCCGCAAGTGATCTTCGTGTCGGTCGACGCCAAGCGGGATACCCCCGCGCAAATGGCCAAGTACGTGCCGTATTTCGATCCCGAATTCATCGGCCTCACCGCCCCCGATCAGCCGAGCATCGAAGCCGTCGCCAAGAAGCTCGGAGTCAGCGTGATCATCCGGCCGGCATCCGACGGCGCTTACACCGTCGATCACTCCGGCGCCATTTTCGTGTTCAACCCCGACGGACGACTCACCGCGATTCTGAGCGGCCCCTTCAGCGTGGAGGCCTTGCAGGGTGATTTCCAGCGCATCGTGGCCGCGCGCGGCGTCCTCTCCGGCCCTGCATGAACGACCAGGGCGGCGCGAGCGGCAGTGGGGGTACGACCCGCGGCGGCATTCGCGAGCGGCTGTTCGTGTGGCTTCAATACCTGCTGCCGCAGCACGGACTCTCGCGGCTGGTACTGGCGGCGACCCGGGTGCGCACCGCGTGGTTCAAGAATTGGACCATACGCGGCTTCCTCGAGCTTTACCGCGTCGACATGACCGAAGCCGCCGAGGGCGATCCCTACCGCTACGGAAACTTCAATGAATTCTTCACCCGCGCCCTGAAACCCGGCGTACGCCCGATCGCGAGCGACCCTGCCGCCGTCGCAAGTCCCGTGGATGGCTGCATCAGCGAAGCGGGCACGATCGATCGTGACCGGCTGTTCCAGGCCAAGGGGCGCGACTACCGATTAACGGAGCTGCTCGCCGCACAGCCCTGGGCGAGCCGCTTCGAAGGCGGCTCATACGCCGCGATCTATCTCGCGCCTTTCAACTATCACCGCGTGCATATGCCGCTTCGCGGCGTACTGAAGGAGACCGTGTACGTTCCCGGCCGCCTGTTCAGCGTCAATGCCGTGACGGCGCAGCATGTCCCCAGGTTGTTCGCGCGCAATGAGCGCGTCTTGACGCTGTTCGACTCGGATGCAATGGGCGAGTTCGCCTTGGTGCTGGTGGGGGCGCTCAATGTGGGCAGCATGGCCACCGTGTGGGCGGGCGATATCACGCCCGCGGCGCGGCGAGTGGTCACCCGGATACCCGGCCCGCCGACGTCGCTGGAGAAAGGCGCGGAGCTCGGCCGGTTCAATATGGGGTCGACCGTGATCCTGTTGTTCGAGCCGAATCGCGTGCGCTGGCATGGCGAGGTGCACGCGGGCAGCGTGGTGCGGCTGGGGCAGCCGCTGGGAGTCATCTCGTGAGCTGGCGCCCGACGGCAACCTTGAGCGCTCTGCAACGCCGCGCGGCGATGTTGGCCGCCGCGCGCTCATTCTTCGCCGGCCGCGGCGTGCTCGAAGTGGAAACTCCGGTATTGAGCAGCGCCGCCGTCAGCGATCCGCAAATCGAATCGCTGGCGACTCGGGTCGCCGGCATGGGCGCACCGGCGTATCTCTGCACCTCTCCTGAATACGCCATGAAGCGGCTGCTGGCGGCCGGCTTCGGCGATATCTACCAGATCTGCAAGGTGTTTCGCGATGGAGAGCGCGGCCGCTGGCACAATCCTGAGTTCACTCTCATCGAGTGGTACCGTCTGGGGTTCGATGATGCGGCTCTGATGACCGAGGTCGAGGCGCTGATCGGCTGCCTCTTGGCGCCCCATCAGCTCGCGCCGGCGGAACGGTTGAGCTACTCGGCGGCCTTGCAGCGGCACGCCGGAGTCGACGCGCACGGCGCGAGCGACAGTGATCTCACCGAATCGGCGCAGCGACACGGCATCGTTTGCGATGCCGAGCTCGACCGCGATGCCAAGCTCGACCTCTTGATGGGCCTGGTCGTGGGTCCGCGCCTCGGGCTCGAGCGGCCGTGCTTCATTTGCGACTACCCCGCCTCACAGGCGGCGCTCGCTCGATTGAAGCCGGGGCTTCGGGTCGCGGCACGCTTCGAGCTCTACCTCCACGGCGTTGAATTGGCGAACGGCTTCCACGAACTGGTGAATGCCGGCGAACAGCGAGCGAGGTTCACGCGCGAATTGAGCGTGCGGCGCGCGAGAGGCCAAGTGGAACCGCCGCTGGATGAGCGCTTGCTGGAGGCGCTGGCAGCGGGCATGCCGGATTGCGCCGGTGTCGCCTTAGGGTTCGATCGCCTGGTCGCCGTTGCCTTGGGAGCGCCGCGGCTCGGCGACGCCATGGCCTTCACCATCGACAATGCGTAACCCGCGCGATGAGGCGCGATGCGATGAGGCGCAAGGCCTGGGGGGATGGGGAGCTTCAAGGCAACGAAGAACACAGTTGCCTTGAAGCTCCCCATCCCCCCAAGCCTCTCACGCTGGGCCGCTCAACATCAAAATCCCTGTGCTGAGATACCGAGGCTGCCTAGTTCTTGCCGCGCGACAGGTACTCGCCCGTGCGGGTGTCGATGCGCAAGATCTCGCCTTCGTTGATGAACAGCGGCACCCGCACCACGGCGCCGGTTTCCAGCTTCGCGGGCTTGGAGCCGCCGGTGGCGGTGTCGCCGCGAACGCCGGGATCCGTCTCGATGACCTTGAGCTCCATGTGCGCGGGCGGCGTCACCTGCAGAGGGACGCCGTTCCACAGGGTGACGACGCACATCGTGCCGTCTTTCAGCCACTGGGCACCGTCGCCCACCGCTTCTTTGGACGCCGTCAGCTGTTCGAAGGTTTCGGGCACCATGAAGTTGAAAAAGTCACCGTCCCTGTACAGGTACTGCATGTCCGTATCCACCACGTCGGCAGCTTCGACCGTATCCCCGGACTTCCACGTGCGCTCGATGGTCCGGCCGGTTTTCAGGTTGCGCACCCGAACACGATTGAAGGCCTGGCCCTTGCCCGGCTTGACCATTTCGTTCTCGACGATCGCGTACGGGTCGCCATCGATCAGGATCTTGAGACCGGACTTGAATTCGTTCGTGCTGTAGTTCGCCATCGAAGGCCTCGGACTTGAAGGGCGCGTATGATAGCCGCAACCCCTGGCCTTGGCCAATTCCGGGATAATTCGCCCGCTCGGGCGAGTCGCCGGCAGCCTTAGGGGGGTTGACGGCGGTCCCAGAATCGATAGACCTCAGGGTGTTACACTTTGCGCCCATTTTTGGAGGATTTTGACCCGTGAGCGAACAGGGGGCCGTTCCGATGATCGTCATGACGCGGTCGCAGGACCACGTCGAGGCGATCAACAGCACGCTGCGCAAGGCCGGCCACCCGGTGCATTGCACGTGGCTGCCGGATGCGCGCGACCTCGGGGATGCCCTGACGCAGCTCAACCCCGAGATGCTGGTTGCGTTCATCGAGGAACTCGGCATCGATCTGGCGTCGCTGATGAAGGTCAAGCAGCAGAGCGCCCCGGGGATGCCGGTGCTCATCATGCGCGAGCACGTCGACGAAGCCTCGATCGCCGAGGCCATGCGCCTAGGCGCACAGGATGTGGTGACCCTGGCCAACCGCAGCCGCCTGCAATCGGTGGCCACCCGCGAGCTTCGGGCCTACCGCCTGGAGCGCGCTCTCTCGACCACCCTGTCCTCGGCCCGCGAGTACCGCGAGCAGCTGCAAAACTTCCTCGAAGGTTCGGCCGACGCCATCACGCACGTGCAGGAAGGCATCATCGTCGATGCGAATCGCGCATGGCTGGAGCTCTTCGGCTATTCGGGCGACGACGCGCTCACCGGCACGCCGCTCATGGACTTGTTCGAGCAGGAGACGCATCCCGCCCTGAAGGGTGCACTGGTCGCGTGCTTGCAGGGCAAGTGGTCGGGCCATGGCCTCAAGGTGCAGGCATTGCTGTCGGACGGCTCGACTCTGGCGCTCGAGCTGCTCCTCACCAAGGCCGACTACGAGAACGAGCCCGCCATCCGCATTGCGATATCGGCGACGCACAAGAAGGACCACGATCTCGAGGTAGAGCTCGCCGATGCCGTCAAGAACGACGCCTCCACGCGCTTTTTGCAGCAGCGCTATCTCATCGCGGCGGTGCGCGAACGGTGCGCGCTCAGCATGAAGGGCGGTGTGCGCCAGTTCGCCCTCATCAAGCCGGACCGCTTCATCGAAATCCAGAATGCCATCGGCGTGCTCGCGAGCGAGGATTTCATGGCGCAGCTCGCCGACCTGCTGCGCAAGCAGCTGACGCCCACCGACCTCTGCGGCCGCTTCGGCGGCAACGGCTTGGTCGTCTTGGTGGAACGCGGCACGGCCCGCGACGTCGAGACCTGGGCCGAGAACATCGTGAAGCGCGTGAACGAGCACGTGTTCGCGAGCGACGATAAGACCCTGGCGGCCACGGTGACCGTGGGTTTGGGGCTGTTGCCGGCGGCCAACCCCGACGCGGGAGGATCCATCGTCCCGGACGTGGGCGGGGCGATCACCGATGCGGTCAGCGCGGTGCGGCGCGGACGCGAACTCGGCGGCAATCAGATGTACGTGGTGGACAAATCCGACACCGACACGCGCGTGCAGGCCTACGACAAGATCTGGGTCAAGCACATCAAGAGCGCCTTGATGGAGAACCGCTTCCGCCTGGTGCAGCAGCCGATCGCGAGCCTGCTCGGCGAGGACAAGGGAATGTTCGACGTGCTGGTGCGCATGCTGGACGAACAGGGCTCGGAAGTACTGCCCGCGGAATTCATCGCGGCCGCCGAGCGCAACGACTTGATGAAGAACATCGACCGCTGGGTGATCGGCGCGTCCATGTCCTTCGCCGCCAACCGCAAGGCCTCGTGTATTTTCGTGCGCGTGTCGAAGGACACCGTCCTCGACAAGAGCTTGCTCCCGTGGCTCGATGCCCAGCTGAAATCGCTCAGGATCGAACCGAAGCGCCTCTGCATCCAAGTGACCGAAGACCTGGCGAATCAGTACGTGCGGCAGACCAAGGAGCTGGCGGAGAGCCTGCGCAAGCTCGGCTTTCGATTTGCTCTGGAGCACTTCGGCACCGGGCGCGATCCCTTGAAGCTGCTCGCCGACATCGACATGAATTTCATCAAGATCGACGGGTCGCTGATGCAGGGACTATCGACGAATCAGATTCAGCAACAACGCGTGAAGGGCCTTGTCGAGGCCGCGAAACGCAGAGGCATGGAAACCGTGGCCGAGCGCGTGGAAGACGCCAACACCATGGCCGTGCTGTGGCAGCTCGGCGTCGAATTCATCCAGGGGTACTTCGTGAATGCTCCGGAGGATGTGACCATGTCGTCGAGCGACAAGCGCTAGCTGGCCGGAACGCACGTAACAGCTCGTCAGTCTCGCAAAACTTTCCCCGCCGCGCACGATCCACGTAGTTCGCACAATAGCACGCGATCCATACGTGTTATGCCGGCGCAACATCAAGCCGATCAATTTGCTTGTACGCTCTGGAAAATCGCTGCCGGCGTTGACCTTTTTTGTCTTGGAACTGTTTGAGATCTTCGAACTTGAGCTTCATCGGCGCGCTGTTGCCGCTGTAGATGGTCAACACCTCGCCGGGAGCCACTACCGCCATCGCGACCAGGTACTCGTCGCGGTCCGCGGACTTCTTGCCTGGGATGCCGAATAGATTCTGTCCTTTGCCGGCGGTCATTTCTTCGATCTGGGCGGCCGGCAGCGCCAGTACTTCGCCGCTGTCGTTGACGAAAATGGCGAGCGCGGTCTTGTCTGCGATCGGCTGCGCCGGCAGAACCCGCGCGTTCTCGGGAACCTTGAGGACGGACTTACCCTTCTTGTTGCGCGCATATAGCTCGCTCAACTTCACGGCAAATCCGTAGCCGGCATCGCTCGCGAGCAGCCATAGGTCGTCCGGCTCGCCGATCAGCACGGCGGCAAAAGTGGCGCCGTCCGGAGGATCGACGGTGCCGGACAGCGGCTCGCCGTAACCGCGCGCGGCCGGCAGCTGGTGGGCATCCAGGCTGTAGGCCCGGCCCGTCGAATCGATGAACACGGCTTGCTGCAGGTTGCGGCCGCGGGCGGCGGCCTGGAACTCATCCCCGCTCTTGTAGCTCAGAGAGCGGACATCGATGTCGTGCCCTTTCGCGGCGCGCACCCAGCCCAAACGGGACAGCACGACGGTGGT
>WNFR01010313.1_pt1 | contig 14013 bp, 11 predicted proteins | sample 5400221 | NCBI WGS metagenome assembly WNFR01 (sample SAMN13153357, study PRJNA577476) | soil metagenome | isolation source: 40 cm soil under Madrone tree | place: USA:California | collected 2016-06-14 | reverse complement strand
CTGCAGCTCCTGAGTGGGAAGATCCGTACCCAGGATGCGCCCGTCGGATAATCGCGAGGACGCCATCAAAATTTACCTAGAAAACGTGTGTGGCCAACACTCTCCTGCGGATTACGCGGTGCTGCTGATTATTGGACAGAATCATTCATCACAGTCATCGGATCGAGTTGAAGATCCCCGGCCAATCGATGCGCGACAACCGAGATCGATCAAAGCAATGACCCGACCAATAATCTTGACTGATCGTGAACACTTAACGTAGAACATCATCTCCAGCAACCCACATCACATGACCGTTCACCATCATGTGGAAAGCGCGTTCACGATCGCTGGAATACGCACTTTCGCTCGTCCGGCGCATTCACGACGGCCCCTATGTGTTCTGTTACCCGTACAATTCCATAGCCGACCTAGATCTTGCGTCGCTAGGGATATCCGCCGCCGGCTTTGAGACCCCAACCTCCGACGGGCTGGTAATGTTTAATGTGGTCGATCAGGCATTGGACTTGTATCGCTTGAAGAGCTGGGCTGTGCGCGAACGACACTTTGACGCCATCGTCTATCAGCTTTCCCAGCACCAGCCTAACGATTCCTGGACGATACTCGCCTTTCACAGCCTGGACGGCGAGGGTCACGAACCGTGGACGTCCGAACGCTTCTCCCGACTGGTCGCTGCCGTGCGGGCCATGGGGTGTCAGATCGTCACCGTGGGTGACATGGTCAGCCGGCTTTCCCGTCATTCGGCGGAGTGCCGTCCCTGACCGCTCAGGAATGCAGGAAAGTTTATACTCGACCCGATGCGGATCGAGTTGCGTCTGTTCAACTTCGATCACCGTAGAACGGACACGGGGAGCAGCGCGAGGTCAATCAAGCGGCTGGGACCACTCCCAGAAGTGCGTCTTTACCGAGCGTGGCAATTTCGCGGGCGCTCTCTTTACGTCCTCCAAGCTGTGAAGGTCAGGTCCGGACGTGGGAATGATTAAATTTCTTTCGTTAAAATTGAGACGGTTCCCGTGCCAGCCCTTTTGGAGATCGACTGAGGAAAATACTCGACCGAGATATTTCTCGAACGCATGCTGCTGACTTCGGACGATGAAATGCTTCAAGAGCATGCGTTCCGGATAAACGACGACGTCGTCGCCGTCTAACACGTGTCCACCCGTCCGGTAATTCACGAGCTTTGCTGCTTTCTTCCAAGCCCGCATCAGCCTAAGTGGTCTCGGCTCAAAGAAATAATAATTCGAGTTGTTGTGGATGAAATCATTAACTTGCGGATTTGATGGAAGCATGACGATTTCATTGAAATTCAAGACGTTGAAGTCTTGCGAATCAGCAAGTTCAATATGGCGCCGCAGCCCGCCCCATTCCGTCGGCGATTGCAGTATTTCGTCGGCGTCCTGATGAATGATCCAATCAGCATCCGCGCTTTCAATTGCCGCAACCTTGGCCTCAAGTTGAGCCGAAAGATCAAATTGTCCATTAAACGGTAATGTCTCAATGTGCTGTATATTTCTGTATTCTGCTCCAGAAATGACTTCTAGCGTATCGTCGGTGCTCTCGTTATTAATTAATATCACATCGATTTTTTCATTCTCGAGGTAGGGAATTACCTCACGAAGGTACACGAGATCATTGCGAACACAGATTATCGCGACAATTTTCATGCGACTTTCTCAAATAACAGGTTTATGCAGCGACCGTATCGTTGGTAGGAGGTTCGATAGACATATCCGAGCGACCCGAGTTGGGCGATCGTCGAATCCACGTGCTTAAACAACACCTCAATGAATACGACCGCCTTTGATCGAGCCAGTATCGCCGACATCCCCGACACTACTTCACGCTCCATTCCTTCGACATCGATCTTGATCAGATCGAACGCCATCCCCGGCAAGGCAACGTCGGCGGCAATGATCGGTATCGACCCACTTTCATCCACATGGAGCTTCGCACCCCCGAGATTTGCCGCAGACGTCATCGAGGATATCCCTGTAGCCGATCGATCCGAGAAGCCATATCCGACCAGGGAGAGATCAAATGATCTGTGCCAATTCAACCCGGCATTAGCGCGAAGCAGGGGGACAACGACAGGGTTTGGCTCCACGGGGATCGTAAGGTCAGCATGGAATCGATGTGCGAAATATATTGAATGGTTTCCAATATTTGCTCCTACATCGAGGATGCGCTTTGGGTTGTCTGCGAATTCGACAATTAGTTCGAGTTCCTCGATTTCATAAAATTGGCCAGACCGAATCACGTTTTGGATGTGATCGATTTCGCTATTCAGCACGAAATCGAACTCACGACCGAGAGCTCGGACCGTCTGCATATAATAGGTCATCGCAACGCCCCTCAGGTAAGCTTCGCTATGCACCGTTGAATCGTGTTTATTCGCCAAAAATCGCGGACTCCTATTCCGACTCCGACGACCTCACGTCTCACCAGACGGACATTGATGGTCATCTTCAACTAATGCACCTGCTGGGAGCCTCGGCAAGTATGCCTCACTTGGTCAATTGTTCGGCATCTATCATCGCTGGTTCGACCCACCCGCGCCACGAGATCTATGCGGACGAAATCTGTCTTGAGGGTTACCTTCCCTATGCCGTTGGGCGCGGTCGCAGGAATTTAGTCTCCACGCATTGCCACGAGCCGCGCACTAGAAAATTCAAGAGTTAAATTTTGACCGTTTCGGAGCACCTAGGCACACTACGTCAAACTGCGCTTGGTATGGAGCAATAGCGGAAGATCAAAGACGAAGGTCAAGACTTGACGAAGAACGTCTCACAGGGTGCAATAATTCTGCAAATCCTTCCACTAGTGAAGATTAGAATTCTGTCCGAACTGTCCAGGCCATCGCTCAGCGCTATCATGTGCCTTAGATAAGATCGTGAAACCGCACCGCATCGCGAACCCAGTTAATCGTGACAGCGCAGCGACACGATTATGTATATTTGGGGCAGTCTTTAACATGATATTTGCCCATGCGGCCGGCTTCGAAGAGTCTCCTGTGTCGCCAGACAGAAAGACGTCATCGCACGACGAAAATTCGAAGCTGGCACAACGCATTCTCGGATGGATTTCGGAAGTATCCGCGGCCGACGGCGTGATTTCGGGTTGGGCTGCCGATGGCGAGAATCCAGATGTAGGCTTGACGGTGTCATTCTATTCGGATGCTCCGCCTGCCGAGGGTGGAGTTCTCATGGGTAGAGTGATGGCAAACGCCATTAACTATGCACCCGCGTATATGCATGGGCTATCCGCATCTCATGGTTTCGTGTTTTCGATTCCGGAAAATTTCAAAAACGGCACTACGCGAAGGTTTTTCGTTCAAGCTGATGATGCATCCGAATCTAAATAGATTCTGCTTTCGGGTTCTGTCTCAACATACAAATTGAGCCCAATAGCTATGACCACCACCGTCACCGATGCCGCAAAGTGCTTATCCCCAAAATCCGTTTGTAAGAGTGCAGCCTTCGATTACGGAAGACCAAATTTTTCTGTACCCACCGGTTGGAGCGACGGTAGAGACGTATTCAAGGCCTGGGACTGCGACTCATCAGTGGGACTCAACCGAATAGCGCGCCTCAACATAATTCCATATGGTGGCAGCGATGGGATGAACTTCCACGATGGGAATTTTCAAAAAGACAGCCTACTAGTCAATGGCGTAGATCAGGAATTTGGTTCGCCCATAATCTATTTTACATCTAGTCGATATACGACCTATAGCTCCACGTACTCACTCAAAAAGGCGGCGTTTAGTCCCAAGGGAGATTGGGAAATATTCGACATCTTGGACTATCCCTCGAGCGCATCAGGTATTTCATCGCTTGACGGCCGATACCCCGCTTTTGTGATGAATGACTATTCGCTGCCTGGCTGGGGGCCCGCGTCTCCATTGTCGGGATCTAGCAATCTCGTACCCGGAGTAAGCAATACCGCAATCAATCCAGAGAAGAACAGCTTCCGGCTTGTCGGCACTGGACCTTACGGGCTTACTACGCTTGTAGAATTAGTACAGGGCCCAGGGGTAGTCGACGGTGGAGTCGCGGGTCGAACCTGTCTCCATATGAATCCAAAATTGTTCGATTTCGATTCCAAGGGTATTCCGCGATCCATGTTGGCCTATTTGTTTTATCAATCGGCTATCGGAAAAAGAATGCCTTGCCTTCTGCCAGATGGATCGACTCTTCCGAGAGCAGGCTATTACGTTTACCGTTTCCATGATGTCAATGGTTGGCAGCTCGACAAGAACTTCGGTCCGGTGGAGTCAGGTGACAATCCCGATGAGGCGTTGAAGCTTGTTGCAAACAGCCATATCTTCATCGCCGGAAATTGGGACGCACAGATCATAACAATTGATTTGGATAGCCCACCACCCCGTACCAAGGTGGTCATACTGTCGTGCAAGAAATTGATAAATGGATCGTCTGCTAGATTTGGGGAAGCAACTGGCAGCACAGACCAAATCTGGTTTCTTGGGATTCCACCTGGCATGCCTCCTGCCTATAAAGATGGAGCGTTCAAGGCAGATATTTATTTCGCATACAAAAAAAGCAAATGAATTTAATACAGTCACGCCAACGATCCGCCAGTCTGCGCACCAGTCAGGCCTAAGAGGAGCCCACGTCCCGCGATGCCCCTTCTTGGTTGTGGCGACCGCAGCGGACCACATTGGGACACAGCCGCAACCGTCGACAACCGGGGAGCCCGGTCGTCGTGGCGCAAATCAGCAATCTCGAACAATAAATTGCATCGATTGCGAAAGCCATATACCATTGCTGGGCGATCTTTTCGACGCAAGCTTCTCAAGGACTGAGTTGCGATGTGGGTTCAGTTTAATGGCTCTAGCCGTGATGTGGCAATGTGTAAGTTTAGACTTTGCCAGCACAAAGACCACTTCATACTCGTGACAATTGTTGTCCCTCCTCTAAACCTCGGCGTAGATTTTCTGAACGTCCATTTTGTTTGTAAAACAAATGGAAGACGCGCCGGAGCAATAGCAACGAAGGAATTTGTATATTGGGATTTTTTTAAGCCGTTTCTAACAAAGGACGCGTTGCTGGTCACTGCGAATCTGTCAGAGTTGATTGATTACGAGATCGTTCAGGTGCCAGATGGCGAGAACATCGCCATGGCGATCGATGATCAGATTATTACTTTGGAATTCGGGTTCTCCGAAAGCCTTCCGCCTCACATGAATATTGTTGTCCCGAGCCGGATAACGCTCCCCTTCCCCAGCAGTGAACATATCTTGCGTATTGCTGGACCCATCGGACTTAATGGGTTTCTCACCAGCGGCGCCTCTTGGTTTTATAACCTCAAGGAACTGGTTAGACGCTATGTTGGACGAGAACTAGTCGAATTGGATGCTGTCCTCGACTGGGGTTGCGGTTGCGGGCGGATACTAAGACACGCCCTTGAATCCGGAATAACGAATGTTCGTGGCGTCGATATTGACGACCTAAACATACGGTGGTTGTGCGAAAAATTTCCTCAGGGGAGTTATGTGAGGACGAATTTCGATCCACCTCTCCCTTATTCCGGCGAAGCCTTTGATGTTGTTTTCGGCCATTCAGTCTTTACTCATTTAGCGAAAGCTGATCAGGATTTATGGCTCGAAGAAATCTCACGCGTGCTAAAAAAAGGTGGTTACGCATTCGTAACTGTTGCCACGGAGCTTGGAACTTACCTGGCGCACCATTCTGAAATAGAACACAATTCGCGCGCATGTTCGCAATTCGTGGAAGAAGGTATCGCTGTACTTGGAGAACAGTCGGTGGGCGTCGATGTCGGTCGAGATTCGTACTATAAGTTGACGTGCCATTCAACACCCTTTGTCATGAGAGAATGGAGCAAGTATCTTGAAGTCTGCCGTGTCATCAGGTCTTTCGCAGAACACCAAGATCTGGTTGTCTTGCGACGTTCTGTGGCGTAAGAAACTCCGCCCTGGCCGACGTAAACTCAAAACAAATTCATCAGCTAAGAGCATGTTTAGTTCCTCGGGGGAGACCGTCTCGAACTCGGAGAACAGCCGCCTTTGCGGGGTTCAAATCTTTGTCGACGGCTACACAATGGAAGCGAGCATTTTGATGATGCGCCTTGGCGCCCTGAGGCATGATCCGCGCAAAGTGAATATATTGTTGAAACGATGGTCCGTATCGCAACCTGCCATTGATCAGCATTGGCGCCGTAATCCATCGTGGGCTCAAATCTGTATGGGGCCAATATATTTACCGATCTACGATGGAGTGGGCGTGTGATTGAAAGCATGTATTGATGTTCTCCATGGAGAAGATCGCCAGTCATGCGAAGTCCAAAGCTTCCATATTGTCACTTCGCGCTCGAAGTCATCGAAGTCTACGCTTCCAGTCCGACTCGAAACTGGGCTTTAAACTCTAGAAATGGGTTGCCAAAACAATCTAAGTGGCCTGATAGTGCAGCTCGTGTGGCACGTACAGCGGAAAAATGGGGTTTCTTGAAATGTTACCATCGCCTTGGATAGATCAGCCTGGAGCATTAGAGAAGGTAGAGTCTGCTAGAATTGGCGAAGTCGAGAGATCCGTGGCCCGCTCCTTAATCGAAACGGGCCTTGCTGTGATTCGGGGCTTGCACAAGCCGGATATCTGCGAAGCAGTTATTACTGACTACCAGAAATACTCCGCAAAAAATAGCGACTATGTGAGGGCGAACCTCGATTCGTTGGGTCGCGAAAGGCGACTGACTAACTTTCATCGTTGGTCAGATGCAGCGATGCAAATTGGTACTAATCCTTCGATTATGTCAGTCCTAGATTTTGTGTTTGGTTACGAGGCGAGCGTATATACCTCCCTCACTTTTAAGTATGGAACGCAGCAGCCGGTGCACCGCGACACCCCGCACTTTGCTACGTGGCCACGGGGATATTTCGTGGGAGTCTGGACAGCGCTTGAGTCGGTCAACGAGAACTCGGGTCCACTATTTTATCATCCAAGAGCACATCGATTTGCGGTCGAAGAAGCAGAATTTCTTGATGCGGCGAAGAAGCGAATACCGGGCGCTTCAAGGAGCGAGCAAAGGTTGCTTGCATTGGACTTATACAACGGAGAAATAATACGCAGGGCGACGGGGATTGCCGAGCCGGTCAAACTTATGGCAGATGTAGGTGATACTGTAATCTGGCACCCTGAAATGCCGCACGGCGGGTCACTCGCAATGAGGCAGATGGCGACGCGCTGGAGTACAGTTTTCCATTACGCACCAGTACTCGTCCAAGTGCACCAACACGAGACATTTTTTGCTCAGGATAGGGCAGTTGAGCCCGAAACGCGATATGGCTATCTTGAGGCATACAGCCGAAAAATAGCGGAAGCAGGCGGCGTTGGGTTTATGTAGAGTACTCGCCCCGCTGCACGGTCATCAAATGAATCGAAAGACAGAATTTATTAGTCTGCTGACTATCGCAACAACCCCGACATGCGCCTTCCAGAGTAACCTAGGAATATACGTCAACCCAGGCCATGTGCAACAAAATACCTTTCGACGAAGGCGTTAAACCGCCCGACCCACTATCTGTTCGAGTCTTAGCAAATAGCGAAGACCTGTATTGCGGTAGCTGGAGCTGACACGGATATCTATACTGGCACGCCGGCCAAGTTCCCGACCAAAGTCAGGATTGTCTACTAGTTTCACCATGTAGTGGGATGCTGCATCGTCGCAGGGATTTGCCCATACTTGATTCTCCCAGTACGGATATGCGTTTTCCCCAACGGGAACCAACTCAAATGGAACCAGTAGAGCCGTCTCCGCCGACATGAAGTCCATATTTCCCGAATACCCGGTCGCGATAACCGGCTTGCCAAGAAACATTGCCTCGGCCATTCCTCGGCCGAATCCTTCGGAGCGATGAAGAGACAAAAAGCAGTCGCAACAACGAACTAGATTCTTGGCTTCGTTATCCGACATCTTGCGAGTAATTACGGTCACGCTGTCGGAAATATCGCTCAGACTTTCATAAAGCTGATTCACAATTTGTAGATCAGTATCCGCTCCGTTAATCTTCAGTACTAATCGAGCTCTTGAAAAGCGCCTTAGCGTAAGCAACCGACGAAATGCTGCTATCGCCGCCTCCGGATTCTTGCGTTGCGAATATGACCGAACGTCAAAAAAGAATAGGAAGGTGTAGTCTGATTCAGGGATTCCAAAATAACGCTTCGAAAAGAAAGAGGAAAGTACGACTTCACAGGCAAGTGGCATATGGAAGACTGGGCCTGTGCAGACTGCCTCAATCGATTCTTTGATGAATTGCGATGGTGCCCAAATCTCGTCAAATCGATCCAACTGCATCGCCCACTCCTTGGGGTACCTGGCCAACTCCCAAGCAGGATATATAATTTTGTATCCTGTCCATGGTTTGTTGTAAGTGAGGTGTGCCATCGCCTGTTCCACTTCATCGGCATTAATATGAAAAATATTGATTGCAGAAGGCGTGTCGGATGCTACGTTTGCGAATTCAATCGCTTCGTCACTATCGGGGGCCTGAAGTTTGTAAATATCCGTTATCCTCGGCTTGACAGCAACGCTTCGCAATGCTCTATATGAGCAACGAACGTGCTCGCCCATACCGATTGGTGCATAAGGATGACCTACCAGGCTTAGACCTTGAATCAGATTTGGCATTTTCACTATCCCCCGAGACTGTACTTCGCTTTCCGTAGCAACATTGCAGCATGCTTAGAGTTGCGCACCGCCTCAAGGAATCCATGTCCGTATCGACGATCGGGCTCAAGGTATGCGCCCTCCGCCCACTCGTTCCAAGCATTTACAAAAATCAGCCGTTCGTCGCCATAATATTGCATGCGCGTTTGCTCAATCGCTTCCTCCATCCACGCTTGAAAAGCGCCGGGGGTGGCGTGCTCAAAGCAAAAACTCCTATTCTGCATCCTGGCTGTATTGTCCCAACCTGGCATCACCCCCATAAAGCGAACGTAGGGCGGTAACTCTCTTGTCGCAAACCGCACCGCGAGATCTCTATAGTCCCCGACGCTCCCTTGAAACTGCGAATTGACCACTGTGCCACTAGGCGGTTTGGGCTCCGCTAACTCTTGTGGTGGAAATTCCACCGCGGCGTCACACCCATAAGTGCTCGGATGTGTCCCGGAATGGACTAATTCAAACGACTCGACCATTGTGATGTAGATTTCACCTATTCCTTGTTCGCGACAGTAGGCTCGCCAACGCACTGTGGTCTGTAGAAAGTTTGGAAAAAGCTGGACTCTATAGATCAGGACAACAGGTCGGTCATCAATGCGGATGTAGCGGTAGTCGCGAAAATACCGGCACAAATCCTTGATCACAGCGACATCATCCTCAGCCGAATGCTGTTGGGCCATCAAAATTTCGCTGTTTAAACCATCCCAACGCCGAGACCAATTTTCGTTCGCCCAGCATAAGCAAAAAGGAAAATCCGGCTTGTTAGACGAAAGCATCTGCTCCAACGGAAATTCCAACAAGCGCTTCCCGGCAAACCAATAGTAATAGAAGCAAAATCCATCTACACCGTAGCTCCGGGCAAGCTCCGCCTGTTTGACCATAACTTCCGCTAGGCGTAAGTCATAATATCCAAGATCTGCCGGCCGCCGCGGTTGATAGTGGCCCTGGAAATTAGGCTGTGCCTTCGAGACATTGGTCCACTCAGTGAATCCTTCCCCCCACCACGCATTATTTTCTGGGAAAGGGTGAAATTGCGGTAGATAAAATGCAAGTACACGTGGAAGCGTAGTCCGTTCCAAACGATGCGCCCATTTTCCCGCTAACGTATTTAGATTTTTAGCGACACATCTGTACTTGAACTCCTCATTGAGCGGAGCCGTTGTTTTCGATAGGTGATGAGTAATCGTTACAGCGGGATTGCAATAGACGAAATAACCAATCTCTTGAATCCGCAGACATAGGTCACTGTCTTCACAATAGCAGGGTAAAAACGCTTCGGAAAATCCATCTAATTCCTTAATCAAAGCGGTTGGCACCATCAAACATGCGCCCGATGAATAATCAACTCGACGTGCATAGGAATAGCGCAATTGATTGGGCGCTTCTCCGTGCCCAACCATGTCGGCGGTCGCATCTAAACGAAAGGCGGCCCCAACCTCCTGGAGGTGCCCGCTTGGATAGAGAAACCTGGGGCCTACTGCTCCGACTCGCGGGTATTGTGAGAAAGTGGCGAGGAGACCGCTAAGCCACCCTTGATAGACCTGTGCATCGTTGTTCAGAAACACTACATATTTGCCACGCACATCTTCGAGGGCACGATTGCAATTCTGCAAGAATCCTAGATTTTCCGGATTTCGAACGAGCCGTATATGCTTGATTGTACTTAACACTTTGACTGTATCGTCCGTCGACGCATCGTCCCGCACGAGAACCTCGAAAGTCACTTGCGGATCGGAAGCTTGAGAAATCGACGATAGGCACTCCAGTGTCAATTTCAGATTATTGAAGACGGGTAGGATGATTGAGACGTCGGGCGATTTACCCGGGGCCGGCAGCACAATCTTTGCAGCGACCGACGTAAACGATTGGTCGCCGATATCGATCATTTCAGCAGGTTTAGCAACAAAAAGCTCGCGGCGAGAATTCATCTCCTTCCGAATCTGTTCTTTCACAAATCCGTACTGCGACCATTCCCATGTCCCGTCGGCGACTGTCTCGGGCTGCCCCACACTGGAAGCTTGTGTATCGCTTGGTGTTGGATCGGGCTCATTCGAAGAAATTGATTCCGGTGCGACTGTCTCGGTGTGCCCCACACTGGAAGCTTGTGTATCGCTTGGCGTTGGATCGCGCTCATTCGAGGAAATTGATTCCGGTGCGACGGCGCCATCTGGTCTTTCGCTTGCTGCCCTACGTCCCCGCAACTCCTCGAGGCGCAACATGAGTTCGGTAAACTGAGTGTCGCGAGCAAAGGCTTCCATATAAAGCCTCTGCGCTATAGCACGCAAGCGATTTTCTGCAGGCGAATTGGACTCGACATCGGCGAAAGAACCGAAAAAAGTGCGGTAGAATACGTTCTGAGCTGATCGATATCGTTTCATCGCAGGCTCAAATCCATCGACGACTACCCCGCGCTTCCGCGCTTCCTCGGAAGCCGCTATTTCGATCAATACTTGCATTTTTGGTGAGCCGTTAAGAACCCGATTAAGGTAGAACTGCTCTCCGTGACTATCTGGATCGCGCCTGAGTAAAGTTCTATATGCGCAAAGCACGAACTCTCGTGCTTGGTATTGCAGGAGTTCCGCTAGGTCTGTTGCCGGCGCCACCTGCGGTGGATTGCGCCACGAAAAAGAACGCTGTATCGAATTGAGCGCATCCGACAGTTCGGTACTCCGTCCAGTACTTAAGGAAAGACTTCGCTCCAATGCTGATATTTGCAAATCGCGATCTCGAAGAGTGCCATTCAAGTTGGAAACGTGTAGCTCGCGCGTATTTCCCATCTCGGTCAGGAGCGCATTGTGCTGACGTAACTCCCGCAACTCATTTTTTGCTTGTGAGAAACTTGTTTCCAACGATTGTATTCGTGCATCACGATCGGCAACGTCCCTTTTTAGGTTTGTGACCTGAAGTTGCAGAGTCAACAGCTGCGTACCCCACTCTCGTTCGCGTACAGTCATTGCCTGTGCAGTTGTCCGCTCCCGTGTCGCCGAAGATTCAAGGGCCACCAGAAAGTCGCGCGCCGCTTCACGCAGCTCTTCACGCGTCGCTTCGACTTGTAGCGTGAGCGCGCGTTCTCGCAGGTCGCTCTGTTCCACCAGATGGCCCTCACGCTGCGCGCACTCGTCACTGTAGGTGCGCATGTGAGCTTCATGTGCCTTTTGGTTTTCGATTTGTTGCCGAAACCACTCTCTTTCACGATTGGCGCCCTCTGCCAGTAGCGATTCGATCCGTCGTTCCAGTTGGCGGATCTTCTCTAGGCAATCGCGATCTCGCAACGCGAATGTTTCCCATTGCTCGCGCACATTATCTTCATGGGCATTTTGAATCTCTAGAACTCGATTCGACCATGCTCTCTCGGCGTTGAGGTTTTCTATTATCCGCGCCTCAACCCGCGTCTGATCGTGCGCAATCTGTTGCAGATAGGCGCGCTCCTTGGCTGCGAAAGTTTCCGACTCTTCTCTCAATCTATTGTCATGCGCGGTTTGACTCTCTTCTAGCATGCCGGACCATTCCCTTTTGAGATTACTGAGTTCAAGGAGCAGCAATTTGTTCTTCTGCTGCAATTCGCCCAATTGATCTGAGTGGATTTGTTTCAGGGCGGTGAGAGCCTCATTTTGTCCCCTCATGTAGAGCTCATGGGACTCCAGCGCGTCAAGCGATAACCTACTGGCGCGCTCCAACTGAGTAACGAGGGCGTTCTCTAACCCATGAGAGGCTTGCAAGAGTTGCCGCTCATTTTCACTGGAAATTACCGATAAACGCTCAAGTAGATCCTGCTCGAGTTCCGCTATTCGCAACTGAGCGTGAGATTGGAGGGTGGCGTTGCTTACGTAATCAATTTCCTTTTGTGAATACAATAAAACGGCTTCGCGAATGAGTCCGGTAAGGCCGGACGCTGTGAGTCTTCCTTCTGCTATGCCGGCATTAATGAGGTGTTCGTAGGGATCAACGCCTGCGGCCGCGACGTCCGGGTTGCTGTTGAGATACCGCTGCGAATCAAATGACTTAAGAAATACGTTTGAATTATGCTTGACGGCGGTTCTAAATACGCTCCTGATCTCTTCATCGCGTGAAGCGATTTGCTTGTTAAGTTCTTGGACTTGCCCTGACAGGTTGTCCATCCAGTGAAGGGTAGATTGCGTCCGCTTATGTTCGGCGGCCCACTGTGAAGTAAGCTCGTAAAGCCACGGGCTATTTACCTTCTTATTACCGGCAGCAACTTCGGCAAGTCCCGCATACATGTCACTAACTAGCGGTGGACATGCACGATCTGCGGAAAGGTCGTCTAGCAAAAACATGCTGTGCCGCAAATGTTCGTCGAGAAAATTCGATAGGTACTCTTTTAGTTGAAGATCGTTAATCTTGAGGCCAAGACCTTTAGCAAGCGCTGCAAGGCCCGTCTCGGGTGAACTTAGGAACCGATCGTAATCGACCAGCACTCGAGGCAGTTCTTTCGTCAATGACAGGCTTTCGATTACGTGGCTGCACCAAAGAGAATAGCTTTTTTCATGAGCGAATCCGTCTCGTGCTTCTAGTGACTTGGCCACACTAAGCGGATTGCGTACAACGAGTACATAGCCGACCCGGAAGCGACAATGGGAGAAGACATGCTGCCAAAATTGCAATAGTTTCGCTATACGCGGGTCCTTGAAGCCGAATATCGAAGTATGGGCGGATTTGTCTTTTAGTAAATCGATGGCCTCTATGCAGAAGTCACTGTCTTGTAGATGTTTAATTTCGTTGAACGTTAGCGGCGCCGCGAAGTGCCACTCGCTCCCAACAGCCCGAAGCATTCGCTCGTTCAAATTATTTAAGTCAATATCCTCAAAAAAGCCTTTGTCGTTATTTGCTGGTAGGCCCGGAATGAGTCGCTCGCCCAAGTCCACGCCCAATGCCCTGAGCGCTCGAGTTACGGCGCTTGTGCCGCTTCTGTGCATTCCCAGGACAATGATTAGACGTTTCGCGAGGGGAGTCATAAGGAATTGCTCTGGATGGGGATGATCTGGTATCGCGATCTCAAGAGGGTTGACCTATCGGCCTAAGACTTTTGGAAAAAGATAAATGCACCGAGTTCACCTTCGTGGTCGGTAAACTCGGTGTGCAAGCGTAGGATGGATTCCTTCTGCATTGAAAACAAAAGCTCGTTCACATTATACGGATTCATTTGCATTTCCGGCGACGACGAATTGGAAGCCCGATGGGATTCCGCTGGAACGTCCATAGGCGCAATCCCATACGAATCGGCATATTTATCTTTCGAATACAAGACATGAATGGCAGCTGCCCCGCCGGGCGCAATACGGGACAAAAGGTTGCGAAATA
>WNFR01004702.1_pt1 | contig 14016 bp, 9 predicted proteins | sample 5400221 | NCBI WGS metagenome assembly WNFR01 (sample SAMN13153357, study PRJNA577476) | soil metagenome | isolation source: 40 cm soil under Madrone tree | place: USA:California | collected 2016-06-14 | reverse complement strand
CCCACGAAAGCGCGGACGAACGCATCGGCGCGACCCGGTGACACGTACACCCTGTTTTCGGGGACCGTGTCGAGTTTCGCGTAATTTGGCGCGGTCGTATGCCAGTACAGCTGCATATATATGCCGCCCGGCCACTGGACGATGACATCGCGCCCAATGGGATCGTTGAACGGTGCCACGACAACGTCTGCTTCGTTGGCTTTCGCCGATCGGATCGCTGCATCCATGTCGGTCACGAGGTAGCCGGTTCGCTCGAGCCCGAACGGATATGGGATCGGCGTCGTGAAACCGAACACGGAGAACGTGCCAACCGGCGTGTACACTGCCTGCCATGTCGTCTTGCTGGGCGTCGGGGTGATCGTTAACTCAGCTTTTTGGGACTTGGTACCGCCGAACGTTGCGATGAGACTATCGCTGAAGCGGTCCAAGTCCGCGGGCACGACATAAACATGGGCTGTGTCGTACTGCGACCCGACACCTATGGAACGGGTTGCATCAGCCGCTTTATCTTGAGCCGTTGATGTGCCGCCGGCGATTGCCAACAGAAGCGTCGCCAGGGCGAGAGCATTGATGACACGCATCTTGCAAGCTCCTAATGATCGATGATGTCGTTCGCGTCTTCCATGGATGGCACCTTGTCCTCGGTGCCGCCTTCTCTAAACCGCCCAGCACGAGCAGCCGAGCACGCCCCAGAAGGATTTCAGATCCGCGATCGGCAGCTTGCTCGACCAGGCGCTGGCATGGTCGTGGCCGTGGACGTTGCATGCATGCGCGCAATCACAGCTCATCGCGAGCTTGCGATGAAGCGCGGGCTCTGTCGCGCGCTTGGAGTCCGCCCACGCCGCATACCCGCCGAAGGTGCGCACCGGCGACCAGTCCGGCATCGCTGGCGGCGGCGTGGCTTCATCGTACTTTGCAAAATCACCGGCGGCGTAGACAACCTTCCCGCCGACCATGGTCAGATCGGATGTCGTGCCGGCGATCTCATCTTCCGAACAGGAAAAGTAGTCACGATCAGGAACGATTAGATCCGCAAACTGGCCGACTTGGATGCGTCCTTTCTTGCCCTCCTCGTTGGAGAACCAGGTCACGTTCTCGGTGTACATCCGCAGCGCCGTCTCGCGGTCGAGACAGTTGCGCTGCGGGTAAATTCTGAGGCCGCCGACGGTCTTGCCGGTGATGAGCCAGGCGAGCGCGACCCAGGGATTGTAGGAGGCGACGCGCGTGGCGTCGGTGCCGGCGGAGATCTTCACCCCGCTCCTCAAGATCTTCGCGATGGGTGGCGTCGCCTCGGCCGCCCCGTGGCCGTACCGTTCCACGAAATACTCGCCTTGATAGGCCATCCGGTGCTGGACAGCGATGCCGCCGCCGAGGGCGGAAATGCGGTCGATCGATTCATCGGAAATCGTCTCGGCGTGATCGAAGAACCAATTCAGGCTGTCGAGCGGAATGTCTCGATTGACGCGCTCGAAAACATCGAGCGCGCGCGAGATCGTCTCGTCGTAGGTGGCGTGTAGGCGCCAAGGCCAGCGATTCTGTGCGAGGATGCGCACAACCTCTTCGAGCTCGCTCTCCATTTCCGGCGGCATGTCCGGACGCGGCTGGCGGAAGTCCTCGAAATCAGCCGCCGAGTAGACCAGCATCTCGCCGCCGCCGTTGTGGCGGAAGTAGTCGTCGCCCTGCTTGTACTTCGACGTCTTCGTCCAGTTGAGAAAGTCCGCCTTCTCGCCCTTGGGCTTTTGCGTGAATAGATTGTAGGCGATGCGGATGGTGAGCTCGCCCGCTTCGCTCAGCTTGCGGATGACTTCGTAATCTTCAGGGTAGTTCTGAGACCCACCCCCGGCATCGACTGCGCCCGTGACTCCGAGCCGATTGAGCTCGCGCACGAAGTGACGCGTCGAGTTGAGCTGGTACTCGAAGGGAAGCTTCGGACCCCTGGCGAGCGTGGCGTAGAGGATGCCCGCATTGGGCTTGGCAACGAGCAGTCCGGTCGGATTCCCGACAGCGTCGCGGACGATCTCGCCGGCCGGAGGATCGGGAGTATCCTTCGTATACCCGACGGCCCGTAACGCGGCGCCGTTGAGGATCGCCCGGTCATAGAGGTGCAGCAGAAACACAGGGGCGTCGGGGGCGACGGCGTTGAGCTCCTCGATAGTTGGTAGGCGTTTCTCGATGAACTGCTGTTCGGTGAATCCCCCGACCACGCGGACCCATTGCGGCGGCGGCGTGATCGCCACCTGCCGTTTCAACATGGCCATGGCATCGGCGAGGCTGCGCACCCCATCCCAGCGCAGCTCCATGTTGAAGGTGAGGCCACCACGGATGATGTGCAGGTGATTGTCTATGAGACCCGGGAGGGAACGGCGTCCCCTGAGGTCAATGATGCGGGTCTCTGCGCCGGCAAGCGGCAAGATGTCTTCGCTTCGTCCGACCGCCGTGAACTTACCGTTCTTGACGGCGACGGCGCTCGCCGTCGGATTGGAACGGTCCAGTGTCGTGAATAATCCACGATGCAGGATGAGATCGGGTGCATTGGTTGCGCGGTTCATGAGCACTGCTCCAATGATGCGGTGGTGGAGATCTTTGCTTCGTCGGCATGGCGACCCGGCAGCATCCCAAATACATGGGACGTGCACTTCGATTCCCGCCAAGCGACTGAGAGGGCTGAGCCCGCCAGCATCTGCTTGCCTACCGGCATAATCTGCTCGCCAAACAGAATGCCGAGCAGGCCCACTAGCGCGACCAGCGGTGGCGCAGGCGAGCGGACGTCGATCAGGCTGTAGATGACGCCGACCATCACGCCGGCGCCGAGGGAGAAGAGGTACATGCGCATGTGGCGACTCCCCGGCAGGCTTTAGGCTGGCACAGGCGCTAGCACCTCATGCGTCTTTGACGTGCGCTGCGCCGCCTTGTGCACCATCGTGGAGGCATAATCCACGCCCATCCCGTAGGCCCCGGAGTGCTCGCGCACGATCGCCATCACCGCATCGTAGGTATCCTTGCGGGCCCAGTCGCGCTGCCATTCCAGCATAACCTGCTGCCAAGTCATTGGAACGACCCCTACCTGGATCATGCGCTGCATGGCGTAATCATGCGCGTCCTTCGACATGCCACCGGAGGCATCGGCCACCATGTAGATCTCGTATCCACCTTCGAGAATCGCACACAACGCAAAGCTGTTGTTGCAGACCTCGGTCCAGAGAGCTGAAACGACCACCTTGTTCCGGCCATTCGCCTTGAGGGCGTCGCGCACCTTCTTGTCGTCCCAAGAGTTCATGGAAGTCCGCTCGAGCACCTTCTGTTCCGGGAACACGTCGAGCAGCTCAGGATAGGTGTAGCCGGAGAAGCTTTGACTCTCGACAGTGGTGATCGTCCTCGGAATTTTGAAGACCTTCGCCGCCTTGGCCAGTGCCACCACGTTGTTCTTGAGCACCTGCCGATCGATCGATTGCACGCCGAACGCCATCTGCGGCTGCTGGTCGACAAAGATGAGTTGGCAGTTCTGGGGTGTGAGGACTTCGAGCTTGGGATTTGGGATTGGCATGTCAACTCTCCTTCGCTGTCAATGGTGTGAGAGAGGACGACCATCACCGATGTGAGGCGAGTGGTCTTCGTGATCTGCGGCTTGAGGGGAGCACATGGGACGGCGCGAGTTCAATGCGGGGGAGACCCCATGACCTCTTACCTCTCTTAAGTGACAGCCGCACTCTTCATTTCTTCGATTTTGCCACGGCGGCTGATGACGCTCCTTCGAGCGATAGTCCGTAACCGACCTCCCGCACGATGCGCTCCTTCAGTGGTTGAATGAAGTGAATGCGCGTATTCCGGCGCGTCACTTCCGGAGCCTGCAAGTACAAATCGGCCAGTTCCCGAGCCCTTGCCACTGCCTTGCCGTTCGGTACTACCTCTGCAACGACTCCCCATTCGTATGCGCTGCGCGCCGGCAGCGGCTGTGGGTTGAGCAGGAATGCCTCGGCTCGACCTGCCCCAGCCCGATAACTCCACGTTGTAAAGATTCCGTCTCCCGGCGTAACTCCCACAGCAAAGTGGCCGACGTCCTGGAATGTCGCACCTTCAGCCGCCACGATGACACTAGCGAGGAGCGCGAAGTCCGAGTGGATATGGGCGCGTCCCTCGACGGCCGCGATCACCGGAACGCGGATGTTCGCAATGTTCTCTAGAGTCTGGAGCCCTTCGTCGTGAATTCTGCTCCAGACGCCCGGATCGGCGACATCTCCAAACGACCGCCAGTCTACGTCACTAATGAAATTCCCACCCGCGCCTGTCATGATGACAATCTTGTTCGCTCGGTCTTGTCCGATTCTGTGAAAGGCATCAACAAACTCCGTGTGAGCTTGCGCGCTCATGATGAACGGGCCGCCGTCGCTATGGAACTCGGCCACCAGCACGCCTTTCGCATCACGCGACAGTTTCAAATTGCGATACGTGGCAAAGTAGTCAGCCTGAAGTGTTTGCATGGAGTTCTCCTCAAGTTGGCTGTCTCATCTGGTCAACATCTCTTGAAGCACCAGATCGTTAATTGACGGCCGGCATATCCCAGTGGGGCGTCGCGCGCCTCGGCGGCTTCCGCTTGGCCTCGGAAATGTTGGGCAAGTCGAAAGCAGTCGGACGCGTACCGCGGGTAGTCCTCAGCTTTCGCCATTACGCCACTCGCCCATTAAGCCGCCCCGCCCGGAGTGAGTGCCTGGCCAAGCGCCTGAGGTCGGAAATGGTTCCCTCGGATAGGAAAATTTGAGCCCTTCCAAATTTGCTGCGCTGCATATGTCGGCTCGTGGTACGTCGCGTCAGTTCGGGGGCTGCAATCAATCCGGTCGCTATCGGAGTAGAGCGGACATGCCGCGACCGCAGGCACCGCATCAATCCGACGCGACGCGTTTGACCCAGAGCAGACGCGGTCTGTGCGGTTTAGCCTACGGACGGAATGAACCAGAGTGGTTATAATTCGTCGACACTCGCAGTCTCTCTCGTGGCGCTCGATGAATGGTATCGTTCTCTTTTTCGCGGTGGCGGCGGTGGTTCTGACCGCCGGAAGCGCCGCGGCGCAATCGGTTCAGGAATTCTACGCCGGCAAGCAAATAACGTTCATCGTCGGCGCTAGCGCTGGCGGAGGCTACGACAGACAAGCGCGTCTCGTGGCGCATCACCTTGGCAAGCATATCCCGGGCGCTCCGACCATCGTCGTCCAGAACATGCCGGGAGCGGGCAGTCTTGCTGCGACCAACTACATCTACAATGCCGCGCCCAAGGACGGCTCGGTCATCGCGCTCGTGATGCGGAGCATGCTGCTGATCAAGAATTGGAGCCCGCAATCGGTCCGCTTCGACCTCGCTGGCCTCAACTGGATCGGAAGCATCAACAGCGAGGTGGCCATCACGGCGGCGTGGCACACTGCGCCGCACAAGTCGGCCAACGACCTTTTCGAGAAGGAGTTGATCGTTGGCGGAACCACCGGCGTCGATCCAGAGACGACGCCGCGGCTCTTTAACGCACTGCTCGGCACGAAATTCAAGATCGTCAATGGTTATCCTGGCACCACGGAAATCATTCTAGCGATGGAGCGGGGAGAATTGCAGGGCATCGGTGACTGGTCGTGGTCAAGCGTGAAGACGGCGCGGCCGGACTGGCTGCGCGAGAAGAAGATCACGCTGCTCATGCAGGCCGCTCTGCATAAAGAGCCGGAGCTGGCCCAGCTTCCATCTGCTCTCGACTTCGTCAAGAACGATGCCGCCCGCGGGGTGATGGAACTTTACCTGTCGCAGAAGACCTTGGCGCGGCCGCTCATCGCGCCGCCGGGCATCCCGCCTGAGCGGTTGGTGGCGTTGAAGGCAGGGTTTGCGGCGCTGGCACACGACAGGGATTTTCTGGCCGATGCCCACGCGGCGAAACTCGACGTCTCACCGATCGCGGGCGAGGCGGTCGACAGGATCATTGCAATGATTTCGTCCGCTCCGCCCGAGACAGCTGAGCGGCTGGGGAAGGCTATTGGCGCGGAGAAGTGAACGCGCCTGAGACTAAGAGTAAATCATTGCAGCCGTGCACGTCATTTGTTGTGGTGCATGAGTCCGTACATCCCATTGCCTCAGCGCATGAAATCCATACGCTTTGCCCAGCCTGCGGGTGCAGCGGCTCCCGTCTTGGTGTCCCGACAGCCAAAAGGAGAGAAGGAGGAACTCAAATGAAAAAGAGAGTCCGCCTCTTGGCGCTCTGCACGGCGCTCATCGTTTCGGGCTCGGCCTTCGCACAGCAGTACCCGAGCAAGCCCGTCAGGGTCGTCGTCCCGTTCCCGCCCGGCGGCGTGACCGACATCGCCGGACGACTGATCGCGCAGAAGCTTTCCGAGCGACTGGGGCACCAGTTCTACATTGAGAACATCTCCGGCGCCGGCGGCAATATCGGCATGGCGAATGCGGCCCGCTCGCCGGGCGACGGCTATACCATCCTGCTGACGTCGTCGAGCATCGTCGTCAATCCAAGCCTTTACAACAAGGTGCCCTACGACGTCGACAAGGACTTCATCCCGGTCACCAAGGCCGGCGCCACGCCGAATTCATGGGTCGTCAATTCAAATTTTCCTGTGCAAACGATGAAGGAGTTGATCGACCTAATCAAGCGCGAGCCCGGCAAGCACAGCGTCGGATCGCCTGGTACCGGCACGACACCGTCACTGTCGATCGAAATGCTCAAGCTCGCCCTTGGCCTCGATTTCGTCACCGTGCCATTCCAGGGCGGCGGCCCCATGACGCAATCGCTGGTCGGTGGGCACACGCCGGTCGTCTGCGCCGCCCTCGGCAATTACGTCAACCTGATCAAGGAGGGCAAGCTGCGCGCGCTTGCAGTCACCGCCAAGAAGCGTTCGGCGGCGTTGCCCGAGGTGCCGACTCTCGAAGACATCGGCATTACTGGGCAGGAGGCGGAAACCATGACTGGCGTGTTCGTGCCGGCGGGAACGCCGAAGGCGATCGTCGACCTGCTGCAGCGCGAAATCTCGGCGATCGTGAACGCGCCCGACATCAAGGCAAACCTGCTGCAGGCCGGCGTCGAGGCGGAAGGCAATTCCCCGGCCGATTTCGCGGCCTATGTGAACGCCGACATCGCCAAATGGAAGAAAGTGATCACCGACGCAAAGGTCCCGCTGATCGGAGGTTGATATAGTAGATTTGTGAGAACACATGGCTGCACCGACCAACCTGCAAACGTGAAGAAAAGCCTTGCCAACTTGGAGCCGTCCACACATGGCACTTAGCGACGGATCACATTTTGATCGGCGGCGGTCGCTTTCGGGACGAAGCGGACATGCCGCGAGCGTCGGGAGCTTGTCGATCCGGCGCGTTTGACCCATCACTGCCATTCGATGATCAATTTTGCTGTGATGTACAGCAGCGTTTTCGCCTAGCGATGTGGTAATGTGCGACCTCCAGTCTGTGGAGGGCAGCCCATGAAGCGGCGTGAGTTCGTCACGCTCCTCGGCGGCGTGGCGGCAGCGTGGGGCCGGACATGAAGCGGCGCGAATTTCTCAGTATGCTCGGTGCGGTGGCTGCATTACCGCTCGCCACGTACGCGCAGCACCCCCCCAATATCCCGCGGCTCTGCTTCCTTACGTTCGATCCAGCTGCGTCGCGGTCGACGCGATTTGACGCGTTCTTCCAGGTCCGGCGAAGAGCGAGTGGGTAACGCTACTGGCTATATTCCACCGCAAATTCTCCTCATTCACGACCTATCCACCGCCAGCAGCGTCTCTCGAACCTAGCGACGCCTCTCGACGGTCGTAGGAGCGCATCCTTGGTCCCTCGTCAGCTCTCGACTTCCCGCCACAGATGGCGGTTGTTCGTTGCGCTCGCTGCGATTCTCATCGGCTCCTATGTCGGCTGGCATTATTTCGTGACGACCAAGGCGGCCGATGCAACCGCCGACACCAAGATGACTGCGGCCAAGGCGGCCGCCTCGGCGCCGATCCCGGTCACCGTCGCGCGGGTGCAGAAGAGCGATTTTTCCGTCTATCTGAATGGGCTTGGGACGGTGCAGCCCTACGACAAGGTCACTGTGCGCAGCCGCGTCGACGGCCAGATTATCAAGGTCGCCTTCAAGCAGGGCCAAATGGTGAAGGAGGGCGATACCCTCGTGGAGATCGATCCGCGGCCCTATCAGGCGGCTCTTGATCAGGTGGTCTCCAAGAAGGAGCAAGACGAGGCCAATCTGAAGAACGCAAAGCTCAATCTCGACCGTTATGTCAGCCTAGCCCAGAAGGATTACGCCTCCAGGCAGCAGGTCGACACGCAGCAGGCGACCGTCGATCAGTTGACCGCTCAGATCAAGGGCGATCAGGCAGCGATCGAAAACGCGCAGACGCAACTCAGCTACACGACCATCAAGGCCCCACTGTCGGGGAGAACGGGTTTCCGCCTGATCGATCCGGGTAACATCGTGCATGCCTCTGATCAAAGCGGCATCGTGATGATTGTGCAGCTGCAACCGATTTCGGTGGTGTTCACGGCGCCGGAAGAGGAGTTGCCGCAGATCAACAAGGCGCTCGAGGAGGGAATCGTCCCGGTGAAGGCGCTGAGCTCGGACGGGCTAAAGACGCTGTCCGAAGGGCGGCTCGCCCTCGTCAACAACGAGGTCGACGAGGCGAGCGGTACCATACGCATGAAGGCGACCTTCGGGAACAAGGATAACGTTTTGTGGCCCGGCCTGTCGGTGTCGACCCGCTTGCTGGTCGATACGCTGAAGCAAGTTGCAACGGTTCCCGATAACGCAGTCCAACGCGGACCGAACGGTCTCTATGCTTTCGTCGTCGGCGACGACAACATAGTCGGGGTGCAGGCGATCAAGGTCAGCCACAGCGATGACGGCATCTCGGTCGTCGAGCGGGGTCTGACCCCCGGCCAGCAGGTCGTAGTCGCCGGGCAATATCGGCTCCAGGCCGGCTCCGAGGTGCAGCCCAGTGACGCATCCGCGTCGAGTCTGTCCGCAACAGAGGCCGAAAAAACTCCACCCAAGGCGCCCTGATCAATGAACGGCGGCATTTCCAGCTGGTTCATTCGAAATCCCATCGCAACCTCGCTGGTAATGATCGGCGTTCTGTTCGTCGGCGGCGTTGTCTATCCCAGACTGCCGGTCGCGCCGCTGCCGCAGGTCGACTTCCCCACGATCCAAGTGTCGGCGAGCTTGCCCGGTGCGAGCCCTGACACCATGGCCTCGGCGGTGGCGCAGCCGCTCGAGACGCAGTTCGCGCAGATCCCGCGTGTCGCGCAGATGACCTCGACCAGCGCGCTCGGCTCGACCGCCATCACCCTCCAATTCGATCTCGAGCGCAATATCGATGCCGCTGCGAACGACGTGCAGGCGGCGATCAATGCGGCGAGCGGGCAATTGCCCAAGACCCTGCCGACTCCGCCGACCTACCGCAAGGTCAATCCGGCGGATTCGCCGATCCTGCTGCTGGGTGCTACGTCCGACACTCTGCCATTGACCGAAGTGGACGATAATATCGAGACCAAGCTCGCCCCACAGATCAGCCAAGTCCCCGGCGTAGCCCAGGTCTCCATCGGCGGCCAGCAGAAGCCTGCGATCCGCATCCAGCTCGACCCAGCCAAGCTCGTCGCCAAAGGATTGTCGCTTGAGGATGTCCGCACGCCACTCTCGGTCACGACTGTGGACAATCCCAAGGGCACGATCATGGGCCCGACGCGCTCCTTCACCATCTACACCAATGATCAGCTGATACAGTCCAAGGATTGGAATGACGTCGTCGTTGCCTATCGCAATGGCGCGCCGCTGCGGGTGCGCGACATCGGCCAGGCGGTAACCGGTCCGCAGGACACCACGCAGGCCGCCTGGGCCGACGGCAAGCGTGGACTTGTCCTTGTCATCTACAAGCAGCCAGGCGCCAATGTCATCGACACGGTCGACAAGATCAGGGCCGAATTGCCTCGGCTGCAGGCCAATATGCCGCCGGCGATTAAGATCTTCACTTTGAGCGACCGCACGCAGACCATTCGGGCTGCGGTCAAAGACGTGCAGTTCACTCTCCTGCTCACGGTCGCACTCGTGGTGATGGTGATCTTTATCTTCCTGCGCAACCTGTGGGCGACGATCATACCGAGCGTCACGGTGCCGCTCGCCTTGCTCGGCGCCTGCGCCTTGATGTGGTTCGCCAACTATAGCCTCGACAATCTATCGTTGATGGCTTTGACGATCGCGGTCGGCTTTGTGGTGGATGACGCCATCGTGATGCTGGAGAACATCACCCGCTATATCGAAGAGGGAGAGCAGCCCTTCGCGGCGGCGCTCAAGGGTTCGCGCGAGATCGCCTTCACCATCGTGTCGATCAGCATCTCCCTGATCGCGGCTCTAATACCTCTTCTGCTGATGGGCGGCATCATCGGGCGCCTGTTCCGGGAATTCGCGGTGACGCTGTCGATGGCCATCGTGGTATCGGCCTTCGTGTCGCTGACGCTCACTCCTATGATGGCCTCGCGCTTCCTCAAGCCTCCGAACGAGGCGCATCATGGGCGCCTCTACGCGCTGAGCGAGCTCGGCTTCGATGCGATGTTGAGGGCATATGAGCGCGGTCTCGATATCGTGTTGAAATTTCGTTTCACCACGCTCTGCGTGTTTTTCGCCACCATCGCCCTCTCGGTCTATTTGTTCGTGATCATCCCCAAAGGCTTCTTTCCGCAGCAGGACATCGGACTGATCACCGGCGTTTCCGAGGCGGCGCAGGACGTCTCGCCCGCCGCCATGATGAGCCATCAGCACGCACTGGGCGAGGTCGTCCTGAAGGATCCGGCCGTCGATCATGTCGGAATGTTCGTCGGCGGCTCGGGCAACGCGCCGAACAACGGGCGCATGTTCATCAGCTTGAAGCCTCGAGAGGATCGAACGGAAAATGCCGATCAGATCATTGCCAGGCTGCGCCGCCAGCTCGACAAGGTCGAGGGTGCAAAGCTATTCCTGCAGGCGGCCCAGGACGTGCGCGTCGGCGGCCGTCCGTCGCGCACTCAGTTCCAATATACGCTGCAAGGCACCGACATCCGGCAGCTCAACGAATGGGCGCCGAAGATGCTGGACAAGCTCAAGAGCTTGCCGCAATTGCGCGACGTCGCCACCGACCAGCAGACTGAAGGGACGACGCTGACCTTGACCATCAATCGCGATCAGGCCTCCCGCTATGGGCTGACGCCACAGCTCATCGACGACACGCTCTACGATGCTTTCGGTCAGCGCGAGATCGCGCAGTACTTTACCCAGCTCTCGAGCTACTACGTGATCATGGAGGTGTTGCCTTCGCTGCAGGGCAATCCGGCGACGCTGGACCAGATCTTCCTACGATCACCGACGACGGGTGGCGAGGTGCCCCTTTCCGCCTTCGCCAAATGGACGACGACGCCGATCCAGCCGCTGTCCATTAGCCATCAAGGGCAATTCCCGGCGATCACTATGAGCTTCAACCTGGCGCAAGGAACGGCGCTTGGTCAAGCCACGGATGCGATCGAACGGGCCAAGGCGCAACTCAATCTGCCTGCCACCATCAACACGACGTTCCAGGGCAACGCCCAGGCGTTCCAGGATTCTCTCGCGACGGTGCCGCTGCTAATCCTCGCTGCGCTCGTCGTCGTCTATCTGATCCTCGGTGTCCTCTATGAGAGCTATATCCACCCCATCACCATCCTCTCGACCTTGCCGTCGGCGGGCGTCGGGGCGCTCGCCACGTTGATGCTGTTCCATTTCGACTTCAGCCTGATCGCTCTGATTGGCATCATCTTGCTGGTCGGGATTGTGAAGAAGAACGGAATCATGATGGTCGACTTCGCGATCGTCGCCGAGCGTGATGATCATTTGTCTGCGGTCGATGCTATTCGGCGCGCCGCTATTCTGCGCTTCCGACCGATCATGATGACCACCATGGCAGCGATGCTCGGCGGCGTGCCGCTGATGCTGGGTCAAGGCACGGGCGCCGAGATCAGGCAGCCGCTCGGCTATGCGATGGTGGGTGGGTTGCTGGTCAGCCAAGCGCTGACGTTGTTCACCACGCCCGTGGTCTACCTCTATCTTGACCGGCTCTCGGAATGGCTTAGCAAAGGATCGCCTTCGGCGAAGAAGGCAGGAGATCGCGTCGGTAAAGGCGGCGCGCAGCACGGGGTCGAAGCGCGACCCCTTGCCACTGAATGAGAGTGCGACTGATTGAAGCGCCGGTCGCTGCTTACCCGCGCCGACGAGGCGATCGAATAGCGATGTCTTTGCTGCGATGCATGAGTCCGGATTTGGGCACGTCGCGTCATTTCGCTGCGGTGGCAAACTTCAGACGCTGTTGGAGGTGAAGCGGACATGCCACGAGCGGCGCGAGTGTGTCGATCCAACGCGACTGACCCGAAGCGGTCATTAGGGCCCCTTAGCGGTCAGTGCGTTAGAGCGGCATCAATTTGGCAATCCATAGCCACAGACCGGCAGAGAGCATCGACAGAATGGTAATCGGTACCCCAGTTTTTGCGTGCTCATAAAAAGACAATCTTACCCCTGCAATCAACGCGCGCTCGGCAACGATCAAATTGGCCAAGCTGCCAACCAGAACGAGGTTGCCGGCCAGCGTGGAGAGAACAGCCAGGCCGATGAGGACGCCCGAAGGGATGTCCGGCCAAACCGTCAGAAGCATAACGACTGCTGGCACATTGCCTATGGTGTTGCTCAGCAAAAGTGTCATTGGGATCAACAACGAAATACGATCAGGTAACCAGCCACTCGAAACAATCGATGTCATCGCCTCCTGTACAATCCCGGTTCGTGCAAATGCATCATTTATGACGAACAATGACGCAAATAGGATCAGAAGCGGCAGATCAATCTCGTCCAAAAGCTGGCGGCTCGGAACTGTACGGCTGACGATTAGGAAAGCGGCCACAAGAACGGCCGAGATTTCGCGCGGAACCGAGGTTGTGAAAAAGACAAGAAGCACTAACAAAGCAAGACTGCAAATGCCTGCCTGCCGGCGGTTGAAGCTCGTGGAGACGTTGGTCGGTGAGCCTATCGCGTTCGCCTGTGCAGTTGATCTCCAACCAATGGCGATGCACGCGAACGCGATCACCATGGCTATCGAAGCTGGCGCGATCGCCATTACCAAATAGTTCCAAAAGTCAAGGCGGCCGACTTGCCCGATCAGAATATTTTGAGGATTGCCTATTAGGGTAGCTGCGGAGCCTGCATTGCTGCCGGCAGCAAGTCCGAACAGAAATGGTCGCGGATCCAGCTTTCTTGCAGCGAGTCCGGTGCATAGTATCGGTGTCATGGCGAACACCACGATGTCATTGATCAGCAGAGCAGAAAGAACGCCACTGATAAGGATTGTCAGAGCAAGCAGCCGTAAGGGCTGTCCAGCCTGGCCAGCGATCCAAGTGGCAGCAGCATCGTAGAAACCGGCGGCTCGGAAACGTGCAGAGAGGATCATCAGTCCCCCCATCAACAACAAAGTCGGAAAATGAATTGCCTGGACAATCTGGTCAGCGGGGATGGCTCCCATCGCAACGAGTACCACGGCGGCAAGCATCGCGATGCCAGACCGATCGACTCTCAACCCGGGTATGCGGCCGAGAGCCATACCCACATAGGTGAGCGCAAACACAACCACGGTGGCTGATGCCATCGCTTCGCCTTGCTGCACCGGGTTGAGGCTATCCCACAGCGAGAGAGGATTCATTGAACGCCCGATGCAAACCGGCCCAGCGGTTATTCCAGCTAAATCGAGAGAAAGCTGCTGAGCCGCTTACGCTGCAAAAATGCCGTTTTCGAGTTGCGGCCCTGAGTAGCACAGGCCCGATTTGCAAGTGTCGTGACACGGCTTCCCGCGCCCGGGTCACCCCAGAGGCTTATTGGGGCTGCGAGAAATCGAGAAGGATTTTCCCGCCCTTGTGGAGGTGCTCAAGCGCTTCCTTGATTTTGGCAATCGGATAGACCGCGGCCACCGGAACGGTCAGCGCGCCGGAGGCGACGAGGGGAGCTGCC
>WNFR01005600.1_pt1 | contig 14017 bp, 12 predicted proteins | sample 5400221 | NCBI WGS metagenome assembly WNFR01 (sample SAMN13153357, study PRJNA577476) | soil metagenome | isolation source: 40 cm soil under Madrone tree | place: USA:California | collected 2016-06-14 | reverse complement strand
CTTGAACGTCGACCCCGGCGGGTACGTGCCCTGCACCGCCTTGCTGTTGAGCGGCCGCTTGCGATCTTGCGTCAGCGCCTTCCACTCGGCGCGACGGATGCCGCGCGCGAAGAGGTTGGGATCGAATGCGGGGCGGCTCACCATCGCGAGCACCTCGCCGCTGCGCGGATCGAGGGCGACGACCGCGCCCTCGTGCTCGCCCATCGCGCGCTCGGCGGCGAGCTGCAGCTCGCGGTCGAGCGTCATGACGAGCGTATTCCCCGGTGTCTCCTCGACCTCGGAGAGCGTGCGCAGCTTCCGCCCGACGGCGTCGACCTCGACCTGCTGGCCGCCGTCGATGCCGCGCAGGTAGTCCTCCCAGTACCGCTCGGCGCCGGCCTTCCCGATGAGGTCGCCCAGGCGGTAGCCCTGCCGGTTCGCGAGCTCCTGCTGGCTCACCTCGCCGACATAGCCGAGGAGGTGCGCTGCCATGTCGCTGAAAGGATACGTGCGTCGCGGGCCGACTTGGACGGACACGCCGGGAAGGTCGAGCTGGTGCGTCTCGAGCGCGACGATGCTCTCCCAGTCGAGGTCGCGCTTGAGGATCACCTCCTCGAACGGCGGGCGATTGGCGGCTGCCTGCATGGCGGAGCGGAACTCGCTCGCGTCGGCACCGAGGAGCCGCGTCACCGACGCAAGCGTCCGCGGCACGTCGTGCGCGTCCTCGGGGACGAGGGCGACATCGAACGAAGGGCGGTTGTCGACGAGGATCTGGCCGTGCCGGTCGAGAATCGTCCCGCGCGTCGCGCGCACGCGCTTCAGGCGGATGCGATTGTTCTCGGAGAGCGACCGATACTGCTCGCCCTCGGTGACCTGCAGGTGCCACAGCCGCGCAAGGGTCAGCACGAAGAGCACCAGCACGCCGGCGACCGCGATCACGAGTCGCCGGCGGAGGGTGGCGGGAACCTCCCGCCGCGTCATGAGCAGCGTCATCTCAGTCGGCGCCGACGACGCGCTGCTCCCAGCGGATGATGCCGAACACGATCGGCGTGAGCGCCGCGGCGAGGAGCGCCTCCGCAAGCAGCACCTGCACCGCCGCGAGCGACAAGCGGTCGTCGAGCGACAGATACGCGGCGAGCGCGAGCAAGATGGCGAACCCCTTCACCAACGTACCGAGGAAGACCATCGCGATGCTGGAGAGCGCGTTGTCCATCCAGAGACGCCGAGAGATCAGATAGACGAGGGTATAGACGCTCGTCATCGCGAACGCATTCAGGCCGACGAGGCTCCCGGAGAAGCTGTCGAGCAGGTATCCGAGCAGGAACGCGCCCGTCGCACCGGCGACGTTGTGCTCGTGCAAGCCGAGGTACACGCAGAGGACGAGCGCGAGATCGGGGATCACGCGACCTGCCGTCAGCGTGTGGAGGACGGTCGTCTGCAGCAGCAGCGCGAGCACGCCCGTGAACGCGTAGACCGCACCGGCGCGTAGCTCGGCCCCGATGGTCGGGGCGGTGGGAGCGTGCGTCGCTTGCGACAGGTTCACCGCTCCTCGTCCTCTTCGACGACCGGCGGCGGCGCCTGCTTGCGGACCGACGTCGCAGCGGATCGCGCCGCGTTGCCGAGGGTCGCGCCGGCGTGCGCGCCGCGCGACGTCGTGGGCGGCGGCGGTCCGATGATGCCGAGCGTCGCCGGGTCCGGCGGCCCGATGAAGTCCAGCGGCAGCGCCGGCGGCGCGACGAGCTTCGGCGTCCCGGCCGGATGTGTGTCGAGCAGCTCGGCGCCGCTCGCGGCCGTGACCAGCACCTCTTCCAAGCGGCTGGCATCGGCGGTCGGCGTCACCTCGGCGTAGAGGAAGAGGCCACGGTCCTTGCGGGACACGCGCGTCACCTTCCCCACCGAGACCCCCTTCGGGAAGATGCCGTCGAGGCCCGACGTGACGACGCGGTCCCCGACCTGGACGTCGTCGGCGCGCTTCACGTACTTGAGGATCGCGCCTTTCTCGAGGAGACCGCTCACGATGCCGCGGACGCGCGTTCGCTGCACGAGGACGTCGACGCCGCTGTTCGGATCGGTGAGAAGAAGGACGCGCGAAGCGTGCGGGCTCGTCTTCGAGATCAACCCGACGACGCCTTCCGGCGCGAGCACGGGCATGCCGTTCTGGATCCCATCGCGCTCGCCCTTGTTGAGGGTCAAGCTCTGGAACCAGGCTGTTGCGTCGCGCCCGGTCACCTCGGCGCTCACCGCCTGCGCCGGCAGGCGGCGCTGCAAGGCGAGCAGGCGCTTCAAGCGGCGGTTCATCAGCTCGAGCTCGCGCTGCTCCGTCGCCTTGCGCTCGAGCTCGTGCAGGCGGCTGCGGAGATGGCTGTTCTCGCGCTCGACGCCGACGAGGCTCACGTACGCGCGCCAGACGTCGGCGATCCTGCCGCCGGCGAGCGACGTCGTGCGCTGCACGGGCGCCATGACCTCGAGAAACGCCCGTCCGAGCGGGTCGATGCGTCCCGGATGCCGCGCGTTCACCGACAGCAGCACGAGCGAGCACAGGAGAAAGAAGCTGGAGCTGAGGAGGACCCTGTTGCGCCGGATGAACTCGAGCATAGGAGCTGCTGCGGGGACTGCCGGCGAAGCGTTACTGGATCGAGATGCTCTTCAGCAGACTGATCTCGTCCAACGCCCGTCCCGCCCCCATGACGACCGCGGTCAGCGGATCGTCTGCCAACATAATGGGAAGCCCGGTCTCTTCCCGCAAGAGCACATCGAGATTGCGCAGCAGGGCTCCGCCGCCGGCGAGGACGATGCCCTTGTCGACGATGTCCGAGGCGAGCTCCGGCGGCGTGCGCTCGAGGGCGATCCGCACCGCCTCGACGATCTGGTTGATCGGCTCCAAGAGAGAGTCGCGGATTTCCTCGTCGGAAATCTCGACGGTTTTCGGCACGCCCGCGACGAGGTCGCGGCCCTTGATCTCCATCGTCTGGATGTCCTCTGCCGGATACGCGGAGCCGATCGTGATCTTGATGAGCTCGGCGGTGCGCTCGCCGACAAGGAGATTGTACTTGCGTTTGATGTACTGAATGATCGCCTCGTCCATCTTGTCGCCGCCGACCCGCACCGACTTCGAGAAGACGACGCCGGCAAGCGAGATCACGGCCACTTCCGTCGTGCCGCCGCCGATGTCGACGATCATGTTGCCCGTCGGCTCGGTGATCGGCAGGCCGGCGCCGATCGCCGCCGCCATCGGCTCCTCGATGAGGTAGACCTCGCGCGCCCCCGCCGACTCCGCGGACTCTTTGACGGCGCGTTTCTCGACCTCGGTCACGCCGAACGGCACGCAGATGATGATCCGCGGGCGGACGAGCGTCTTCCGGTTGTGGATCTTCTGGATGAAGTAGCGGAGCATCGCCTCGTTGATCTCGAAGTCGGCGATGACGCCGTCCTTCAGGGGCCGGATGGCGACGATGTTGCCGGGCGTGCGGCCGAGCATCTTCTTCGCTTCGGCGCCGACCGCGAGCACCTTGCGGCCGCCCTTCGCCTCCTTCTGCACCGCGACCACCGAGGGCTCGTTGCAGACGATGCCCTGCCCCTTCACGTAGATGAGGGTGTTCGCCGTCCCGAGGTCGATGGCGAGGTCGTTGGAGAACATGCCCCAAAGAGAGTTCAACACCCCCATACGACCGCCTTTGTTGTCGGAGTTACGACGCGCAGAATTTTGCGATGGAAGAGAACGCCCCCGCCCCTCCGCAATGCGTTGGGGTCCCGTACCACGAACGTTCCACGCGAGCAACATCCGCGCGCGTGCGAGGCGCCGTGCGCGCGCGCGGGACGGCGCATTGCCGGCGGTTTCGAGTGCGTCGGTCGTTTACAGCGCCGCCGAAACTACGACGTTGAAGTCGTCCGACGACGGCGCGTGAGTCGTGGACCGAGGAGGTTGTCGATTCGGCAACGGAGCTGCGGGAAGGCGCGTGGAGCTAGCATCTGTCCCGCGATGACGTGACGCTCCTGGCGATATCCATAGAGCGCTGGGCGCCGGTAGAACCGGCCGACAAGAGTACGAATACTGCTGGGCGCGTGATGAATCGCGCGCCCCGCCGCCACATCCATGGCTCTTCGCCCGCGTTGAAATCGCGCACGGCGTTCAATAGAGTCGCGGGATGCTCGGCTTCATGCGGAAGCACGCCCGCTCGACGTTCATCAAAACCATCTTCTGGATGATCATCATCGTCTTCGTCTCGTGGGGCGTCGGCGTGATGGTCCGCGGCGGCAACCGGGTGAACGTCGCCGCGATGGTGAACGGCGAGCCGATCACCGCTCAGGAGTACGCGCGCGCGTTCGAGAACATGCAGCGCATGTACCAGCAGCTCTATCGGGAGAAGTTCACGCCCGAGGTGGCGACGCAGCTCAACCTCCACCAACGGGCGCTCGACGACCTCGTGAACGACCGCCTGCTGAAGCGCGAGGCCCGCCGGCTCGGCCTGCAAGTCACGGACGACGAGGTGCGTGACGCCATTCTCAACGTCCCCAACTTCCGCGACGGCGACCGCTTCGATCGCACCCGCTATCTCGCCGTCTTGCGGGCGACGCGCACGACGCCGACGGAGTTCGAGGAGTCGCAGCGCGAGAGCCTGCTCATCAGCAAGCTCGAGAACCTGATCACCGACGGCATCACGGTCACCGATCGCGAGCTCCACGACCTGTACGCGCTCGATCACGACACGATCGACGTCACCTTCGTGAAGATCCCCTACGCCAAATACCAAGACGCGGCGACGGTGAGCGACGCCGAGGTGAGCGAGTATTACGAGCAGAACCGCGAGGCGTTTCGGCGTCCCGAGCGCGTCACGCTCACCTACGTCGCGTACGCCCCGAAGGACCTCGAAGCGTCCGTTCCCGTCACCGAGGAGAGCATTGCGGCGTACTACGACGCGCACCAGAGCGACTACGAGACGCCGGAGAAAGCGCACGTGCGCGAGATCCTCTTCGTCGTTCCCGCCGACAGCGACGACGCGGCGCGCGCGGCGATCCGCACGACGGCCGAGGGCGTGCTCAACGAGGCCAAGAACGGCGGCGATTTCGCGGCGCTCGCTCGTACGCATTCCGGCGATCCGCTGACGAAGGACGCGGGCGGCGATCTCGGGATGGTCGAGCGCGGCAAGCTCGAGGGCGCGGTCGACGAGGCGGCGTTCGCGCTCGATGCGGGCCGAGTGAGCGATCTGCTCGAGACCCCACGCGGCTTCGCAATCGTCAAGGTCGAGGAGAAGCAAGCTTCCGGCACGCAGCCGCTCGCCGAGGTGCGCGACCAGATCGAGCGTGCGCTGCGCGAAGCCGGCGCGGAGCAGGCCGCACGCGAGGCGGTCGACGCCGACCTCGAAAAGGCGCGTACCGGCACGACGATCGAAGCTCTCGCGGCGGCGCGCAGCCTGAAGGCGACGACCTCGCCGTCGGTGTCGCGCGGTGAGCCCCTCTCCGGCGTCACGAGCCCGACGCTCGTCGCGACGGCGATCGGGCTCGACGAGGGCGCGATCGAGGAGATCGTCGGCGTCGAGCCGCCCTACTATCTCTTCAAGGTCGCGGCCAAGACGCCGAGCGACATCAAGCCGCTCGCAGAGGCGCGCGAGCAGATCGTCGCCACGTTGCGCGCCAACAAGACCCGCGCCGCCGCACGCGCCGCTGCCGACGAGCTCCTCGCAACGGCGAAAGCCGCGCCGGGCGGCGTCACCGCGCTGGTGTCGACAGCGAAGGGCAAGGGCTGGGCGGCGGACGATACCGGCCCGTTCAGCCGCACGCAGCCGCTGCCCAAGCTCGGCGGCGCGCCGATCAAAGACGAGCTCTTCGCGCTCACACCCGAGGCGGCGTTCGCCAACGTCCATGAGCTCCCCGACGCGGCGGTCGTGCTGGCGCTGAAAGCGCGCGCCCCGGCCGACGACTCGACGGCGGCGGACGCACGCGAGTCGCTGCGCAGCAGCGCGGCGGCGCGCAAACGCAACGCCACGCTCGAGGCGTATCGCGACATGCTGCACCGGCGCGCCGACATCGCGATCAACCCCGACATCGTGACCGGCGCCCGCACCTGAGAGCCTGTGAATCAATCGCACTCCCGTCGCCGAGCTTCGGTCCGGCGGTTGACTCACAGGCTCTGAGCGCGGGCTGCGCGGCGTGGCCGACGCGGACGCACCGCCAGCCGACCTGCCCGTCGAGCACCTCATTCGCGGCGACGGCGCGCTCGGCTGTCTGCTCATTCACGGCCTGACCGGCACACCCGCCGAGATGATGCCGATCGCGCGCGCGCTCGGCGGTCACCCGCTGTGGATCGTCCGCGTCGCCGGACACGCGACGAGCGTCAGCGAGCTCGCGGAAACCTCGTGGCTCGATTGGTACGCGTCCGCGACACGCGGACTGCACGCGCTCGCAGCGGTCACGCCGCGCGTCGTCGTCGTCGGGCTCTCGATGGGGGCGCTCCTCGGGATCCACCTCGCGATCGAGCAGCCGGCCCACGTCGCCGGCCTCGCGCTCCTGTCGCCGGCGATCGCGCTACGGCGCGGGACGGTGCGGCGCTTGTCGCGATTCCTCCACGCGCTCGCGGCGCTCGACGCCCGCTCGGCGATCCTGCGCGCGCGGCTCGCCCGCGTGCTTTTCCCGAAGGACGGCAGCGACATCGCCGACGACGACGTGCGCGCGCACCATCCCGGCTACCGTCACGTTCCGCTGCGCGCGCTGCTGAACATTCTCATGCTCCAGCGCATCGTCCGTCGCGAGGCGCCGCGGGTGACGCAGCCGGCGCTCGTCGTGCACGCGCTGCAGGACCACACGTGTCCGGTCGCGGCCGCGCGCGACCTCTACACCCGGCTCGGATCTCGCGAGAAACGTCTGACGATTCTCGAGCGCAGCTTCCACGTCGTGACCGTCGACCACGAGCGCGAGCGCGTCGCCACCGAGGTGGCGCGCTTCGTCGCGGCCGTCGCGGCGGGTGCGCGGCTCTCGTCAACCAGCGACACCACCGTCAGTTGACAGTCCGCCGACGCTTCCCTAGACGCATGTCCCATGGCGGCCATCGTCGCGGAGCAGATCGTCCGCTGGGATCGCGCGCACCTCTGGCACCCGTTCACGCAGATGCAGGAGTGGCTCGCGAGCGACCCGCTCGTCGTCGTCGCCGCTGACGGCAACTACCTGATCGACACGGCGGGGCGGCGGTACCTCGACGGCGTCTCGTCGCTGTGGTGCAACGTGCACGGGCACCGCCGGCCCGAGATCGACGCCGCGATCCGCGCGCAGCTCGAGCGCGTCGCCCACACCACATTGCTCGGCCTCGCAAGCCCGCCGAGCGCCGAGCTCGCGGCGCGGCTCGCCGCGGTCGCGCCCGCAGGCCTGACACGCGTCTTCTACTCGGACGCGGGCGCCACGGCGGTCGAGATCGCGCTCAAGCTCGCGCTGCAGTACTGGCGCCTACGCGGCGAGGAACGCCCGCGCTTCATCGCGCTCGTCGACGGCTACCACGGCGATACGCTCGGCGCGATGAGCGTCGGCTTCTCCGAGCCGTTCCACCGCTTCTACACGCCGCTCCTGCCGGTGACGCGCGTCCCGGCGCCGTACGTCGCCCAGCGCACGCGCGGCCTCGATCCCGACGCCGCGCTCGCCGCCGCGCTCGCCGAGCTCGAAGCGGCGCTCGCGCAAGATCGCGGCAGCGTCGCCGCCGTCGTCGTGGAGCCGCTCATGCAGGGCGCCGCGGGCATGTGGCCGCAGCCGGTCGCATATCTTCCCGCCGTGCGCGAGCTCACGCGCCGCTACGACACGCTGCTCGTCTGCGACGAGGTCGCGACCGGGTTCGGCCGCACCGGCCGCCTCTTCGCGTGCGATCACGCCGGCGTCACGCCCGATCTCCTGACACTCGGGAAAGGGCTCACCGGCGGCTATCTGCCGCTCGCGGCGACGCTCGCCACCGAAGAGATCTTCCGTGCGTTTCTCGGTCCGTACGAGGACTACACCGCGTTCTTCCACGGCCACACGTTCACCGGCAATGCGCTCGCGTGTGCCGCCGCGCTTGCGAGCCTCGACCTCTTCACGCCGGCGCTCCTCGCGAGCCTCCCCGACAAAGCGGCGGCGCTCGCGCGCGAGCTGGACGCACGCGTGCGTCCGCTGCCGCACGTCGCCGAGATCCGCCAGCGCGGGCTGATGATCGCGATCGAGCTGATGCGTGCTCCTCGCGATCGCGAACCGTATCGCCCGAGCGAACGCGTCGGCCACCGCACGATTCTCGCCGCACGCCGTCGCGGCGTCGTGCTGCGGCCGCTCGGCGACGCGCTCGTCTTGATGCCGCCGCTCAGCATCCGCGCCGACGAGATCGAGACGCTGGTGACGGTCGCCGCCGACTCCATCGCCGAGGTGACGGGAGAGTGAGCGCGCTCGTCGTCACCGGCACCGACACCGGCGCCGGAAAGACGCTGGTCACCGCGGCGATCGCCGCCGCGCTCGACGGTCGCGGTATGCGCGTCGCCGTGGCGAAGCCCGTCGAGACCGGCTGCGCGCCGCGCGCCGACGGACTGTATGCCGAGGACGCGGCGACGCTCGCCGCGTCGGTGGCGACGTCGGAGGCACTCGACGTCGTGTGCCCATACCGCTTTCCCGATGCGCTCGCGCCGCTGCTCGCCGCAACGCGCGCCGGCGCGACGATCGACGTCGACGGCCTCGCGCGGTCGCTCGCCGCACGAGGCGCGGCTGCCGACGTGCTCTTGATCGAGGGCGCGGGCGGCGTCCTCGTTCCGCTCACGCCGACGACGACATACGCGGACTTGGCACGTATGCTCGACGCGCCCGTCGTAGTCGTCGTCGGCTCGCGGCTCGGCGCGATCAACCACGCGCTGCTGTCGCTCGAGGCGCTGCGCGCGCGCGGCGTACGCGTCGCCGGCTACGTGGTGAACCGCCTCATGCCGCGCGGCGACCTCGCGACCGATACGAACACGGAGCTCTTGCGCCGGCTCACGGCGGAACGCTTTCTTGGCGAGCTGCCGCATCTCGCCGACGCGGCGGACACGTTGCGCGCGCTCCGCGCCGGCGACGCCGCACCCGCAGCGCGCGCCCGGCTCGCGGCGCTCGCCCGCGAGCATCTCGATCTCGACGCGCTCGTCGACTTCGCTGATCGCGAGGTGTAGCGGCGGACCCGTCAGCCGCGGACGCGGCCGCCGCATGCACTCCACGCGACGACGGCGATCGCGAGCAGTCCGAGCGGGCGCGAAATCAACTGTCCTGATCGGCGGCGCGACGGGCCGCCTCGTACACTCGACGCAGCGGGACGCCGTGGCGCTCGGCGGCGGCGCGGCAGCTCTCGTACTCGGGCGCAACGGTGCGGCCCGCGGGACCGGTCGCGACCTTCACCGCCACGGGCCCGTATGCGGTCTCGATCTCCACGATCGCCCGCGGCAAAGTGAGCCGCTCGACGGCATGGAAGCGGACGCCGATCGTCGTCGTCTCGGCGAAGAGCACGGCGACGACATCGTCACGCCGCGCCGGCGGCGCGAGCACTTGCAGCACGGTGCCGGGGCGACCTTTCTTCATCTGCACCGGCACGAGCGTCACGTCGACGGCGCCGGCCGCGAAGAGGCGCGCCGTCGCGTGCTCATAGAGCTCGGGGCTCATGTCGTCGATGTTGGTCTCGACGACGAGCATCGTGTCGGCGGCAGCCGCCGGCAGCGCCGGCTCACCGACGACGATCCTGAGCACGTTCGGCCGATCGGCGAGGCGGCGTGTGCCCGAGCCGTAGCCGACGCCCTCGACCCGCAACGCCGGCGCCGCGGCGGAGACCGCGCCGAAGCCGCGCAGGATCGCCGCGCCCGTCGGCGTCACCATCTCCCCCTCGCCGTCGCCCGGGCGCACGGTGAAGCCGCGCAGCAGCTCGACGGTCGCGGGCGCGGGAACGGGAATGCGTCCGTGCTGCGTGTCGACGATCCCCGAGCCGAGCGGCAGCGGCCCGACCGTGATCGCCGTGATGCCGAGGGCGTCGATACCGAGCGCGGCGCCGACGATGTCGACGATCGCGTCGACGCCGCCGACCTCGTGGAAGTGAACGTGATCGGGCGCGACGCCGTGAATGCGCCCCTCCGCCGCAGCGAGCTCGTGGAACGCGGCGAGCGCGAGTCCGCGCGCGCGGGCCGGCAGCGGCGCCTGCTGCAGAATGTCGCGGATCACGGCGAACGTGCGCTCCGGCTGCGCGCCGGACACGCGCACGTCGAACTTGGCGGCGTGAATCGGGCCGTGGTCGCGGTGCTCGAGCACGAGCTCGCACCCGGAGAGCGCCAGCGCCGCGACGTGACGCTGCAGCTCGGCGAACGGAAATCCGAGATCGAGAAGCGCGCCGACGGTCATGTCGCCGCTGATGCCGGAAAAGGCATCGAAATACGCCTGCATGGACGGGCTGTATCGTGCGTCCGTTATCGCCGCAAGCATTCTTCTTTACAGCGATTTTTGGCTCGTGCTACTGTGCCCCATTCGACTCGGAACGGAACGCATGAACCAGCGCGATCTGAAGCAAATTCGCAAGCTCCTCGACGAAAAGCTCGTGGATCTCCTCGCCGAGGCCGACCGCACCGTCGACGGCATGACCGACAGCAAGGAGAACTTCCCCGACCCGACCGACCGCGCCTCGCTCGAATCGAACCGCAACTTCACGCTTCGCATCCGCGACCGCGAGCGCAAGCTCATCGTCAAGATCAACGAAGCGCTCGGGCGCATCGACGACGGCACCTACGGCAAGTGCGAGGAATGCGGCGAAACCATCGGCCTCGAGCGCTTGAAGGCGCGCCCCGTCACCACGCTCTGCATCGACTGCAAGTCGCTGCAGGAGGCCGAGGAGCGGAAGCTCCGCGGCGTCCACTGAACCGAGCGCGTGCGCGTCCGTAAAGCGGTCATCCCCGCCGCCGGGCTCGGCACCCGGTTCCTGCCGGCGACGAAAGCGATCCCGAAAGAGATGCTGCCGATCGTCGACGTCCCGACGATCCAGTACGTCGTCGATGAAGCGATCGCGTCCGGCATCGAGCACGTGATCCTCGTCACCGGCCGCGGCAAGGATGCGCTGGTCGATCACTTCGACCGCGCACCCGAGCTCGAGCAGTTCCTCGCGGAGAAGGGCAAGGACGACCTCCTCGCGATGGTGCGCGACATCGCCGACAAGTGCGAGGTGATCGCGATCCGCCAGAAGGAGCCGCGCGGTCTCGGTCACGCGGTGCTCGCCGCCCGCCCCGCCGTCGGCGACGAGCCCTTCGCCGTGCTCCTCGGCGACGACATCTTCGACGCCGACCCGCCGTGTATCCGCCAGCTCATCGACGTCTTCGAGGCGCGAGGCCAAGCGGTGATCGCGCTGCTCGAGGTGAGCGAGGAGCAGACGTCGGCGTACGGCGTCATCAAGGGAACGCCGCTGAACGCGGCTGGGGGAACGCCGCTGAGCGCGGCTGGGGGAACGCCGCTCGCGCCCGCGCTGCACCAGGTCGAAGGCATGGTCGAGAAGCCCGCGAAAGGCACCGCGCCGTCGCGGCTCGCGATCATGGGCCGCTACGTCCTGCCGCCGGAGATCTTCGCGATGATCGAAGCGACGCCGCCGGGAAAGGGCGGCGAGATCCAGCTGACGGACGCGCTCGATCGCCTGCGCGCCGCGCGCGGCGTGATCGGCTGCGCGTTTCGCGGCACGCGCTACGACGCCGGCGACAAGTTCGGCTACCTGCAAGCGAACATCGAGTACGCCTTGAAGCGCCCGGATCTCGCTGCTAAGTTGCGCCCCTACCTGCGAGATTTGGTCGGCAAATAGCGCGGCACGCCGCCGCTTCCCACCGCTTGGGGCAGTAGCTCAGTTGGGAGAGCACCACGTTCGCAACGTGGGGGTCGAGGGTTCGAATCCCTTCTGCTCCATTTTCCATTTCATCGTCATGCTACGGACGCAGCGTCGTTGCGCATCGATGCGATCGGAGTGCTCGATCCGGCTTCCAGGATCGCCACGGTGTCACTTGCCGGAGCGAGTCGGAAGCGGGCCGTAAACCAGAAGGTACTGCCCTCGCCGACGCGGCTCACCACCCCGATCGTCCCGTTCATTGCCTGCACGAGCCGTTTCGAGATCGCGAGACCGAGGCCTGTGCCGCCGTAGTGTCGTGCGGTCCCGCTATCCGCCTGCTCGAACGCATTGAAGATGTAGCCCTGCTGCGCCGGTGGAATACCGACTCCCGTATCCGTCACTTCGATGCGCAGCACGACGCTCGTGGCGCCGCGACTCTCGACACCGGCCCGTACGACGATCTCGCCCTCGGCCGTGAACTTGACCGCATTGCTGAGCAGGTTGTTCAGGACCTGACGGAGACGGAGCGGATCGCCGACGAGAACCGGGGGAAGATCAGGATCGACGCGGCAGCCGAGGCGCAGACCCTTGCGCTGCGCGACGCCGGCGATCAGCGCCTTGCCGTCCTCGATCGCCGTCGCGACGCTGAACGCGACCCGCTCGAACGTGAGCTTTCCCGCTTCGATCTTCGCGATGTCGAGGACGTCGTTCAGGATCGCGGCGAGCGATTGCCCCGCCCGCTGGATGCCCTCGACGTACTTGTGTTGGTCCGTCGTGAGCTCGGTCTCGAGCAACAGATCCGACCAGCCGAGCAGGCCGTTGACGGGGTTGCGGATCTCGTGGCTCACCGTGGTGAGGAGCTCCGTTCGCGTCTGCACCAGCGCTTGGGCGGCCGTTGCGCGCCGCTGCTCGCGACGCATCCGCTCGATCAAGTGGCCGTAGAACGCCGGCGCCAGACTCTCACCCATCGTCGCCAGAAGGAGAATGAAGAAATAGAGAAAGAAGAAGTCGGCGTTGAAGCGACCGCTCGCCAGTAAGGCGATAGTCACCCAGGCGGTGTCGGCGAGCACGATCGCGGCGGTCGCAAGCTTGGACGAGCTCGCGCGGGATGGCAGCATTCCGATGCCGACGTTCGACGCCAGCGCGGCCGCGATCATGAGGCACGTGAGGAGCGACGGAATCTCGAAGCGGGCTTCCACCAGGAGCAGGTAGGCGGTGGCGACGATCAGCGTGTAACGCAGCAAGAGGAAAGCTGGTATCGACGCACGCTCGCCTGAACTTGCCGTTGGCACTCGAGTCACCAGCAGCCGGCGTGCCGAGCATGCTGCCGCGGATGCGCAGCACAATCTCACACGCTGCCGTCACAACTGGTCGTAGCGCCGTCGGAGCGTCGCTTTTCTGACGCTCGAAGACCGCCGCGCGAGGGATGCGACCTGCATATTTCAGCCCCACGCCCGCGCCCACCCCTCCACGCCGTACGCCGACGGTCTCCCGACAATCGTCACCCGGCGGATTGATCTTTGTCATTTCCGAGAATCAACCTCCGGTTCGCTTCGTACCGATGAGGAGACCAGCGGGGGGCGCGACGCATGCGCGTCCGACGGCATCCAATCGCCGCTCAACGCAAGGTCGACTCGACGTCGAGCGCCGTCAGGCCGCGAGGCACCCGATGGCAGGACGCTCGCTCTCGTCGACAGCAACTCGCGACACGGGAGGACGTCATGAGCATTCAACCGAACGAGCGCTGGTACCGGCTGACCCGCGCCGATCACACGGCGACGAACGACGACGTCGACGTGGAACTTGGACTCCTCGCGCGCACCGTGCATACGGAGGGCGCGCGCAGCGGCGGACGTTCCGGCGGGTGGACCCGGCAATGAAGCGCCACCGGCAAGCACCGGCCGGCGGCGATGATCGCGCGCAGCAAAAAAACCCGCCACAGGCGGCCATGCCTGCTTCCTACCCGACTGCTCCCTGCCGTATGGTACCGCCAGAAGGAGGAGCCTCCCCATGAAAGATTTCGGCCTGTTCATCAACGGCGAGTGGCAAGCCGCCAAAGGCGGCAAGACCGCGCCGACGATCAATCCCGCGACCGAAGAGCCCTGGGCAACCGTCGCCGTCGCCGACCGTGAGGACGCGCGCAAAGCCGTCGCCGCCGCGAAGAAAGCCCACGACAGCGGCGTGTGGCGCAACAAGTCGCCGCAGGAGCGCGGAGAAATATTACAGAAGGTCGCG
>WNFR01007680.1_pt1 | contig 14020 bp, 18 predicted proteins | sample 5400221 | NCBI WGS metagenome assembly WNFR01 (sample SAMN13153357, study PRJNA577476) | soil metagenome | isolation source: 40 cm soil under Madrone tree | place: USA:California | collected 2016-06-14 | reverse complement strand
CAGGTACTTCGAGTGAATCAAAGCGGCCGACTCACGCAACTGTTATCAACACGCGGATTGGTCGCAAGAAGGCTTGCGGCAGCGCCTCCAACCCCTTTAGATCGAAGAGAAGAGGAGGTTACGGGTTGGACGAAAAGGTCTGTTCTTTTCGGCGGACACCCCTAAGGTCCGACTTCGTCAAACGTCTAACTTTCAATTCCGGGCCCTTCCATTGCATATCCGATGGAGAGGACCCAAAATCAAAAGAGATCTTTTGGCGCCCTTTCAATACTCATTTCTTGTTCATTTTTCGGTCGAGAAACTCATGCATCAGCAGCCCAATCCGATCCACTTCTTCTTCTAACGCGAAATGGCCCGTGTCGAGAAGATGGAGCTCTGCGCTGGGAATATCTCTTTTCAAGAGTTCAGCACCTTCCACCGTGAAGATTCCATCGTTTTTGCCCCACGTGATCAGCGTAGGGGGCTGATGTTTACGGAAGTACTGCTGCCAATCGTCGAAAACATCCAGATCTCTCTTCGCATTGTAGAGGATTGAAAGCTGGATATCCTTGTTTCCCGGCCGGTCCTGGTAAGCCTGGTCGATCACCCAATTGTCCGGGCTGATCTTCGCCGGATCGCTGGCACCATGCAGATAATGCCACTTGGTTCCTTCAATCGTCAGAAGCCAGTCGAGTAGAACTTGAGCATTCTTTTCGCTCCGTTCTTCCCAGTAGTCAGATAATCCCCCGGTCAAGAACTCCTTATTTATGGCTTCAACATGGGCTCCCCCGTTTTGGACGATCATAGCGGTCACTCGTTCGGGATGCATGACAGCTAACCGGAAGCCAACCGATGCACCTATGTCCGAAAGGTATAGGGCATATGAAGAAAGATTCAGCTTTTCTGTGAACTTTTCGGTCACAGACGCTAACCGCTCAAACGAATAATCGAAATCGTTGACCGACGGTGCCGAGCTTCCGCCATATCCAGGGAAGTCTGGGGCAACGACATGATATTTATCCGCAAGCATGGGAATCAGATTGCGGAACATATGAGAAGACGACGGAAAGCCGTGCAAGAGCAAAACGGTGGGAGCATCCCAGGGACCGGCTTCGCGATAGAAGATTTCCAGCCCCTCCACATTGAGCGTGCGATAGAAAACGGTCGGCGTACTAGAATCTGCCGCGTTTTCCCAATCCATTACAGACTTTCCTTTTTTAGTTGCCATGCTCTTTTATCCTTATTCTTTAGATTCGGAATCGTGTTCGATATCTAAACTCTTCCTAGCCGCGCGAATTGCACCGTCGTGGGCGTTAGGCAATCCCCGCGTCCTCACGGACGAACGCGAATAATCGTCTTTCCCTTGATCCGCTCGGTCCGGTTGAAGGCGGCAACCGCATCGTCGAGGGAAGCCACGTTGCCGATGTTTGTCCGCAGTCGACCAACCCGGACCCGCTGGACGAGCTCACTCAATTGGGCGCAATCGGGTATGACGACGAAGTCGATCGTCAGGCCGCCAGAGGGCCGCGCCTCGGTCGGGCCGGTGACGGTCACCAGCGTTCCTCCGGCGCGAATCAAGCCCGCAGACCGCTTCGCGATGTCGCCACCGAGGACATCGAAAACCAGATCGACCTCGCCGACGTCTTTCAGGGCGTCGTTATCGAGGTCGACGAACTCCTGCGCTCCGAAGTCGAGAGCCGTCTGACGGGCGGCAGCGCGCCCGGTGCCGATAACGTACGCCCCGGCCTCACGTGCGAGCTGGCTCGCCATCGAACCGACTACGCCGGCCGCACCGTGCACGAGGACGCTCTGCCCCGCGTGAAGGCGGCCGTGCTCGAACAGCCCCTGCCACGCGGTCAGGCCCGGCATCACGAGGGCCGCGCCCACGGTGAAGTCGACGTCGCCCGGCAGCGGTGTGAGGTTGCGTGCCTCGACGGCCACATACTCCGCCAGCGTGCCGTCGCGATACCAGTCCGTGAGGCCGAACACCCGCTGTCCAATCGACAGCCCCGTCGTGCCATAGCCGAGAGCGGTGACCACTCCGGCCAGTTCGTGTCCGGGGATTGAAGGCGTCCGGTCACGGCCGACGCGATCAGTCCAGGTCGACGGCCACGTCAGCTCATCCCCGGTGAATCCCGACGCATGAATCTGAACAACTACGTCGTTTATCGCCGCCTGCGGCTCGGGCCGCTCCACCAGCCTCACCCCGGCCGTTCCCGCAGCCTGATCCCTCACCACAATCGCCTTCATCGGTCATCTCCCTGTGTCGAGTTCTTGTCTGTAAGGTAGCCGCTCCGTCCGTTGCGCTCCTTTTTGCTGCCGCTACCGGCGGCAACCTTCTGAGAATCGATTCGTGATTGCATTTCCTCTCTCCTTGTGCGCCGGTTAAACCGGCGAGGTGTAGTGAATGAAAAAGTCATACGAAAGTGGTGTAGCGACCCACATCGGCCCCGAGTCATGCGGAGCTGCTCGCAAGGGCAGCGTCGAAGCGTTGACAGGGGAACGTGCGGGCCGGGTATTCAGCCGCGTAAGAAACTTCCTCCGGGACGCCGACGCTGTAAGGAGAAGCGGAAGGCGCCATCGGGTGCACCGATATCGCGAGGTGTGCCAGAGTCCCGCGCGGTCAGAGACCCCGTGCACGTACGGAGATACCTCGCTCGGGAACCGGGAGATCCCATGTTCGCCCAAGGCTGTAGTTGTCTTGGGACGCGTCGGGAAGTCTAAGGACGTACGCCGATGACGAACGGACGTGGGAAGTCGGACAGACCGGTAGTACCTGAGAAGTCCCCGAACAAAGCTGGGCAACCGGTGGCGGAGGGGATGGAGGGAAGCGGTCTGGCCAAAGGGAACCTGCCACAGCAAAACGCGTCCCGGACACCGAGCCGGATGGACGCGCCTAGTGCGCTGGAGCGGGTACGTCAAGCAGCAGGAAAGGATAAGAAGTTGCGGTTCACGGCGCTCCTGCACCACATCTACAACCTGGAAACGCTGCGCATGGCCTACTTCCGCTTGAAGAGGGAAGCTGCGCCGGGCATGGACGGGGAGACGTGGCGGCACTACGGGGAGGAACTGGAAAACAATCTCCAGGACCTTTCCGAAAGGCTGAAGCGGGGAGCATACCGAGCGAAGCCGGTGCGTAGAGTGTTTATCCCGAAGGCCGACGGGCGGCAAAGACCGCTCGGAGTAACGGCGCTGGAAGACAAAATTGTCCAGCGCGCGGCGGTCGAGGTGCTGAACGCTATCTATGAAACCGACTTTCTTGGATTTTCGTACGGGTTCCGACCAGGGCGCAGCCAGCATCAAGCGCTGGATGCGCTCTATACGGGATTGCTGACGAGAAAAGTGAACTGGGTGCTTGATCTGGACATCAAGGGCTTTTTCGATGGACTTTCTCACGAATGGCTTGTGAAGTTCGTCGAGCACCGGGTTGCAGACCGGCGCGTCGTGCGGCTCATCCAGAAATGGTTGAGGGCCGGCGTGCTGGAGGATGGGAAACGAATACGAGTGGAAGAAGGGACGCCGCAAGGTGGCAGTGCTTCGCCGCTTTTGGCGAACGTCTATCTTCATTACGTATTTGATCTGTGGGTCCAGGCATGGCGTCGGAAGCGCGCGCACGGCGAGGTCATCGTGGTGCGATACGCGGACGACATCGTGGTGGGCTTTCACAGCAAAGCGGATGCCGAACAGTTCCGGGCGGAACTTACGGAACGAATGCGAAAGTTCAACCTGGAACTGCATCCCGAGAAAACGCGCCTGCTGGAATTTGGTCCGTTTGCGATCGACCAACGGCAGTGGCGTGGAGAAGGGAAACCGGAAACGTTCAACTTTCTTGGCTTTACGCACATCTGCGTGAAGAAGAGGAGCAATGGACGGTTCACGGTGTTGCGGCAAACGATCCGCAAAAGATTGCAGACGAAGCTGAACGAGGTGAAAGCCGAACTTCAGCGGCGGATGCACGAACCCATCCCCGAACAGGGCAAATGGCTGCAAGCGGTGGTGCGTGGACACATCCAGTACTACGGAGTGCCCCTGAACCAAAATGCGCTGTGGATTTTTCGGTTCCAAGTGGGAGGGCTCTGGCATCGCGCGCTTTCGCGGCGCAGCCAGAACGGCCGCGTCCTTTGGGATCGCATGCGGCGCCTCATCACTCGCTGGCTGCCTCCGCCTACCGTCTGTCATCCCTATCCCCTGCGCCGCATGGGCGTCATCACCTAAGGCAAGAGCCGGATGCGGGAATCCCGCTTGTCCGGATCCGTGGAGGGGGTTATGAGCGATCATGATTCCTACTCCGACTGGATTTCCTGCCTACACCTCGATAGATGCTTGGGCCGGATCGCTGATCTGGTCCATAATCGATAAGGCGACTGGTCCACTTTTCGGGCCAAGTTCATCTTTTGGGAACAAGCATTTGGCAAAGAAACCGATTTTTCAGGATTTGCCGCTGATGCCGCAGCAAGCCGGTGAGAGGCTGGGATAACGACGAAGTGCCGCCAAGGACTAGTTGGCATTGCCCGGCTCCGTCAGGACTGCTCCGTCTTCGGCGATGAAGATTGCCAACAAGCTTGCGGGTTCGCTGGCGCTCGCATTCTCGCTGACCAAATGATCACTTGGGGGGCTCGAAGAACGTCTCACCGGCTTTGTAGATTCTGGCCGGCCCTGTTCCGGAATTTTGCGAACGAATCCTGCCGGTCAGTATGTACGCAAAGACGCTACCGGCGTGATGGTGAACACTGGATTTTCCGCCCGGTGGGTACTCGACCACCTCCGCCGTCAGAGTTTGCCCGGGCACGTTTGGAAGCTTGACCGCGGACAGCTTCCTTACGCTCTCATCGTTCTGCAAGCCAAGAGTGGCGCCCACTCCGAGGAGGGCGGCGAGCACGCAAGCGAGCAGTGGAGTCTTGCTGTTTAACATTGGATATCTCCCTTCTGATGTTTCTGAACGCTAGCATTTACAGATGGGTCATGCGGCGAGGCGGCGCGTAGGGCCGACAGTAAAGCCGCGCCTGAAGCAGAAAATACCGAATAATCTAACGGCGACTTGAGACCGAAAGAGATCGCCATTGCCGTCCCAAACGCGGCAAGTAGGACCGGCGGCATTGGCGCGGTTTCAGCGCGAGGCCCAGGCGGCATCAGCGCTAAATCATCCGAACATCCGCGCGATTTACGACATTGGCGAAGATGGCGGCAAGGCGTTTATCGCCATGGAATTTTATTGGCGGCCGTTTTCTGCTTCGTTCGTGCGGGATTGTACCGCTCTTAGTTTAACCCATCGAGTCCTTTCGAATAGGTAGAGGCGAGAGACTTCATCTCAGCAGGCGTTAGCAGGCCGGCAGTCGTTCGCATGGGCATGTTCATGTCGTTGGCGCGCGTGCCCTGAGCAAAGGCCTGGAGCTGCTGCTCGAGATAAACTGCGTTCTGGTTGAGCAGAGCCGGGGCGCCGATCAAATAGCCGCCGGGGCCATGACAAGAGGCACAGGCGGCGATGCCGCGTTTCGGGTCGCCGGCGAAGATTAGCCTTTGTACCGGATCACTGTTGCGATAGGTGCGGTGGGAGCGCGGCACCCGATGCCCGGTGTTTTCCGGTATCCCGGGCTGGGACGCAAAGTAGGCGGCCATGTCGGCGTAGTCTTGCAGCGTCAAGGATTGGGCAATCGCGGACATGGGACCAGAGAGACGCGTTCCGGAGCGAAAGTCGTCAAGCTGCTTGTAGGTGACGAGCCGGTCGAGACCAGCCAGAGTGGGTATCCAGGGTTCGTAAGAGCGCGCCTGTTCCACATGACAGGTGGTGCAGTTCAAGGCGATGAATTCGCCCCGTTTGGGATCGCCGTTCATCGCCTGGCGGATGGTCGCATCCGTCCAGGCGATATACGTGGGAACCTTCAGCGGAGGTTGGATGGTATTGAACGTTTTCCCGTGGGTGTGAAGGCCGAGAGCGTGGTAAAGGGAGTCCTTTGCCGAGTATGGCCCGTGTGCGCCTTGATATTTCGGCAAAAGAACGAAACCGAATCCGAACGACAGAGCCAGCACACCCGCAAGGACCGCAACGACGAAAAAGCCCCACGAGCGGGGGGAGCCGGTCTCGGGGCTCATCGTTTCACCTCCTGGGTCAAGGAATGCGCCGGCGCATCCTGATTGTGGAGAAAGAAGAACTGGCCAATGGGATAACCGTAAGAAATCAGCATGAGCGCCAGAAGGAGAACATTCCAGAAGACAAATCCGTTGAGCAAAGGGTGCACGGTGGCGGAGGGATTGACCGCTAACGCGTAGCGAATCGGAGACACGGATTCCGCTGCAGCGGCAAAGCTCGACCGAACCAAAACATAGCAGAACAACAGGACAGAGCAAACCAGGATCACTCCACCGGCGACCGACAGGATATCGAGTGATGCCGTCTTTGCGACGGCAGGATCCGAATAGTCGAAGATGGCGTACCGCCGCGGCTGGCCCATCAGGCCGGCGATATGCCAGGGCATGGTCATAATCAGCATGCCCCAGAACCAAAGCCAGAGTTGAACACACGCCGCGCGCTTGGTAAACAGGGGCCGCCCCGTCAAACGAGGCCACAATTCATAGCCGATGGCGAAATACATGATCACGACCACGCCTCCGAAGATCAGATGGAAATGCGCGGTGACCCAGGAGGTGTTGTGGATCATGGCGTTCATCGCGTAGCTCATATTGATGAGGCCGCCGAATCCGCCAGGAGCCAACAAAAGAAGCGACAGGGCCACGGCGAGGACCATGGGTTCATCCCACGGCAAAGCCCGAATCCAGCCGAGCAGGCCTTTTCCGCCGCGTGCGCGCCCTGCAATCTCCAGGGAAGCCGTGATGGTGAAAACCGTCAGCAGTGTGGGGAGTGCCACCATAAACGTGAGGACCGACTGGACAAACTTGAAACCGGATCCGTGTTCGGGATCCATGAAAAGATGGTGCATGCCTACTGGTATGGAGAAGACGAGGAACAAGAGGAACGTGATGCGGCCCATGGTGTCGCTATACAGCCGGCCACCGGCCGCCTGCGGCATTAGTGTGTAAAAGGCAATGTAGGCGGGAATGAGCCAGAAATAAACAATCGCGTGCAAGGTCACGGAAAACAGAGTTCGTGCCAGTCCGGCGTCGATGGTATGGCGCCATCCGAGCGAAACGGGAAGGATCTGGAAAACCACTTCGCTGGTCGCACCCAGCGCGGTCCACCCCCACAAAATCGCGCATGTGGTGATAGCGAACATGGCGAGTGGAACAGGCTTTCCCGGATTGTCGCGTTTCCAGGCGCTGAAGTTGATGAGCATCAACGCAACCCAAAAGTAAGACCCGATGATGACGAGCGCGACGCCCAGGTAATACCAGACACTGCCAACCAGGGGCGGATAAAACGTGTACAAGATGGAAGAGCGGCCCGCAACAATGGGCGCAAGGGCCATGATGGCGCCGACGACACACAAAACGAAGCCGACCCAAGCCCAGCTTTCGCCCCGGAGCGGCCTGCCGAGCGCGGAGGTGGCAATGGCGTAGCCGAACCCCATGATGAAGAGCGTCGGAAAGACATAGGCCATGATGGAACCGTGTGCGGTCAACGAGGCGTAAAACGCATTGGGATCGTCCACAGGGACAGGCAGGGGACTGCGCATGAGCAATTGCCAAAGGCCAAGGCCGACGGCCGGCAAAAAACACAGGAATGCCGCACACAGGTGAGTCAGCGAAAGTAATTTACTGCGCTCCACAGGTGGTTATCCTTTCCTCCGGACGGAGATCTTTGAATTGCTCCTTGGGAACGACGACGACGCGGGCAGCCATGGCGTGATGGCCAAAGCCGCAAAATTCGTCGCAGGGCATGGAATAGGTTCCAGGGCGCTCGAATCGGGCCATTACGTTCGTGACATAACCGGGAACCACCATGGCATTGGTGTTTGTGGTGCCCACGAAAAAGCCATGAGTGACATCGGGGCTGGTAAGACGAAAACGAACCGGTGCCGCGGCAGGCACCAGAGCACATTGTGGAACGAACACATACTGCTCGGCGAGAATGCGAACCGTTATCGAGCCGTCGGGTTCCACAGCTGTGCCAAGGTTGCTTTCTACAAACTCCCCTTGCAGGTGCAAGGTCGCGGGATTGATGGTCTCGACGTCGCTCAGAGGATTCATCATTTGCGTGAGACCGGTGAACACGACCACGGCCAGCATCAAGCCGAGAACTGTGGCCATGGTAAAGAGCCAGCGACGTTCCGTCCGCTCGACGACCTCCTCCAGAACGAGCCCTGACGAGCCTTCGTTGTTGAGTTGTTCAGCCAACGGTCCCCCTCGTCAGGAACAACACGAAATAGAAGAGCAACCAGCCAATGAGCAGGAGTCCTACAGCGGTGGCAGCTATCACGATCGCCCCGCGCGGGCCGTTTTTTAGAGCCTCGAGCGCGGCGGAACGTGAAATGGAGGGAGCGACGCGCTCGGGCTCACTGGCTGCGGTGTAGTGGTGTTCTTCTTCCATCGCTATCCTCCGGCGGAATCTACTTGGACGCAGGGCGAGGCACTTGCTCGTAATAGGCGGCCAGTGCCGCGGCGTCCTGCTCACGCAAGCTGCGGGCCAGATCCCCCATCACAGCGCTCTTTCGAAAACCTTGGCGATACATTTGAAACTGAAGGGCCGTGTATTGCCGATACTGACCCGCCAGGTAGGGAAAAATGGGAGGATTCCCTTGGCCATTCGCTCCATGGCAGGTTTCGCAGGCAGGAACATTCATGTTCGAGTCGCCCTCTTTTGCGAGCTGCTGACCTCGGGCAACCAGTTCAGGTGGCTGTGCAGCCGGCGCGAAATAGGTCGCGTGAGCTGCGGCATAGTATTGGGCGACCCCTTTGATTTCAGCGTCATTGAGTCCCTTGGCGATGGGCTGCATAAGCGCGTTTTTACGATTTCCGGAGATGTAGGCCCGCAACTCGTTCTCGAGGTACTCGGAAGATTGCCCGGTTAGCTTTGGAAAAGCACCACTGCCGTCGGCAGCTCCATCGAATCCGTGGCAGCGGGCACAGGCGACTGCTCCGTTCTTAGTCCCTTGAGACACAACTTGTGCTCCGAGTTGAGGTGAGTCCGTCGGAATTGGTACTGCGGTCGGATGGCTCACAAGCCCTGATGCAAGCAAAGGCAGAGTTAATGCGGCTTTTCGAAAAATGCTCATTTGCTTCACTGAAGCGCAGGTGCTATGGAGTGGGAGGAACAGGGATTCCCAGTGCGGCACTCCTCCTGTTCTTTCGAATCGAATCACTGGCACACGGGGCGATTTCAAACTCCGCCTGACGAATTGGAGCCTATTTAGGGTTCTTGTCTCGAAGGATGGGATAGAACTGAATCCAAGTCATATCGGTTTTGGAAACATACGCCTGGTGACAGTAGGCGCATTCGTTTGCAGGGGATTCCGCAGCTGTCTTCGCATATGGCAACGGATGATGCCCAAAAGTGAAAAAGCCCCAGCCATTGGTTTTGGCGAACCGCTTACTGTCTTTGACCGTTTCGTCGATGCCGTTGTACTGGCCGTTGAAAAACCCACGTCCAGACGGTTCTTTACGAGAGCCATCCGGAAACGTTGGATCAAGAAGTCGAGTGAGTTCTTTTACAAAGACCGTCCCTTCGGGAAAAGACCCGGTCTTCAGGTATGCATCGACATTTTTTTTCTCGACGTACACATGATGGTATTCGGGGAAATTCGCCTTTCCGTCGTTGAGCGCGTTGGGCGTTAAAGGAGCACCTACAAAAACCCACTCGCGAAAGACGGTTGGGTCCGGCTCCTGCAGCTTACCCTCAGAATCAAAGACTGCAGCCGACTTCTGAGTCTGGGCCGTAGCAGGTCTGGTCTTGATCAGGACTAGGCTGGTTGTGACCAGGCCAACTGCAGCAAGGATTGCACACACAAACTTTGTCATCTGCAAATCTCCTTTAATATCGTGATTTATTAGGCTCGGGTTACAATGTGTGCTTACTTTGAGGCAGACACAGCTTCTCGGGGCCTGTTTCCAAATCCAACTAAAAGCACATTTGCGTTTCTTTTGTCACTACCGTGGTTCTGGTATCGTTCCTCAGACGTATAGCGTGCACCCAGGCTGCCCAGGTAGACGGCGGTTGAAAAGTGGTTTCTTTGGGAAGGGCGCGCGACGCTTAGGTCCTAATTGTACCGATCTTTATCCCGCCCGTAGGTGCGTAGGGCCAACAGTAAAGCCGCTCCTGAACCAGAAAATACCGAATAATCTAATGGCGACTTGGGACCGAAAAAAATCGCCATTGCCGTCCCAAACGTAGCAAGTAGGACGGCGCTGCCGAGTGCAACCCATCTCAGCCACAACCCCAATATCAGGAGAATTCCGAACAATGTCTCCGCGACCGTGGCCGTCCACGCGAGAAAGGGGACAGTGACCGCAGGCATGAAGAGTTAACTTGCGCCGTGTATCGCGTGAAATTGGCAAAGTTGCCCCAACCTCCATACTTGCCCCAGAGGCCGAAGCGGTCAGCGACAGCAGAAAGGAAGGCGCAACCGAGGGCGACGCGGGCATAGAAAACTCCCATCCGTTCCCAGGTCAAAGGCCGATTCCACGTTGGCTCGTTGCGCTGTGCAGTTCCCGATGAGCGGATCATGGTAACCCTCCTCCATCCGATTTACTTTCAGAACATCGACGGACAGCGGAACGTGACCGGCGCACAGGAAGTAAGCACCCCAGCCAGACGGTGGCTGCAAACCTTGTTCTTCATAGGTCAACTCCTTATTTTCTACGCAGGATCGGGCCCGGGATGATTAGCACCGACTGCGTCTTCGACGCGTCGCTAGTGCCAGAAACTTGTCTAGAGTTCCCCTCTTTGAGAGTGTGATCCCGGGATTCGATTCGGCAAGCTAAGGCCGATATGCGAAATGGCGCTTCGTGCCCGACGATTAGCATGGCTCCGGTACTGGCGATCACTAGTCTGGTGGCAAGGATCAGGATGTTCACGGTCCTTTGACCCCGTTGGAGAGTTTTCTTAAACCATTCGTCACCGGGCCGCACCGAATCCCTATTTCCACCAAGGAGAACAGGGATGAGGACAGACAAAAAGCAGTGGCGGAATCGCAAGGCGAAGAAGGAACTGGCGCGGCAGTTGCAATCGGAGAATCCGGGTTTGGAGGTGGTGCATCCACACGCCGCGGGAATCGATGTGGGCAATAGTGCTCATTACGTGGCGGTGCGGCCAGACCGTGATCCACAACCGGTGCGCCGGTTTGAGTGCTTCACCGCCGATCTTCATCGGTTGGCGAACTGGTTGCAAAGCTGCGGGGTGCAGACCGTGGCCTTACAGTCGACGGGAGTGTATTGGATTCCGCTGTACGACATTCTGGAAGAGCGCGGGTTCGAGGTTTATCTCGTCAACGCACGGCACACCAAGAACCTGCCGGGACGGAAGAGCGATGTGCAGGAAAGCCAGTGGTTGCTGAAATTACACACCTACGGGTTGCTGAACAACTCGTTCCAACCACTTTCAAAAATTCGGATCCTGCGCACCTACTGGCGGCAGCGGTTACAACACGTCACGGGAGCGGCGACCTGTGTGCAGCGCATGCAGAAAGCGCTGACCCAGATGAACATTCAGTTAGCGAATGTGATCAGCGATCTGAGCGGAGTGACTGGACAGCTGATCGTGCGGGCCATCGTCGGCGGGGAACGTGACCCGTGGAAGCTCGCAGAACTCAGTCACCCACGGATTCAGGCCAGCCGTGGGGAGATTGCCAAAAGCCTGGAGGGCAACTGGCGTCAAGAACTGATCTTCGTGCTGCAACAGGAGATGGAGATGTATGACACCTACCAGCGACGGGTCGCTGAATGCGACCAGGAATTGCAGAAGCACCTGCGCGCTTTTGCCGATACCGTCCCGCCGCCAGTTAAAGAAGAACTACCCCCGAAAAAGAAGAAGAAACAAAACAAGAATAATCCTCACTTCCATCTTGCCGAGGAGCTGCAGCGCATCACCGGAGTGGATCTGACGCGCATCGATGGCGTCGATGTGATAGTGGCCCAGACGCTCGTCAGTGAAGTAGGGCTGGACATGAGCCGATGGAAAACCGAGGCGCACTTCGCTTCGTGGCTGGGACTCTGCCCAGAGAACCGCATCAGTGGGGACAAAGTGCTCAGTCGAGGAACCCGTCATGTACTCAACCGTGAAGTATGGTCAGCACTACGTCGACAAAGGCGCGGAATACTATGAGCAAAGAAACCGCCAGCAACAAATCGACTTCCTCAGGAAGAAGGCCGCACAACTCGGCCTCCAGGTAACAGCACCCCATGCCTGAAACTCGCGGCCAAGAAGTTACTGGAGAGCAGCGTCCCGGCTCGGATACATGCCTGCAAGCCGCTTCAGCGGCAGCAGGTATTGAATGATTCGTGTTAGTCGTCGATCCACAAACAATTTGCCTCGGCTTTTTTATCAACAAACCATGGATGCGGAGGCACATCAATTGTCTTCACGGTCTGAGAAGAAGCAGCTATTTTTTGTGCAACTTCGTGACGGATTTCTTCATCGAACTCAAGAGCCCATCTATCAGGCTATCACTAGAGTAAACAGCTGGCGGGTAACTCTGCGTAAGAGCCAGGACTAGCTAGTTCCGATGGTCGGGAGTAAGTGCGTGGGTGAACGGGCTTCGATAAGGGAAGGAGATGTTTCCGATGACGCTCCACAAGGAAGTGAAAACGTTTGGAATGCCATGGGAAAGCCAGTACGGCTACGTTCAGGCCGTCAAGGTCGATGACACGATCTATGTGTCGGGTCAACTCAGCCACGATAACCAAGGCAATATCGTCGGTGCTGCTCCCCTCGATGATTTGGGCAACATCCTAGATCACTCGAACATGGAAATCCAAATGCGACAGAGTTATGCGAATGCAAAGGAGATTCTGCGGGAGTTCGGCGCCAATCTTGAGAACGTAGTCGAGGAAGTGCTATACGTCACAAACATGGAAAAAGCATTCGCCGCTGCTGGACCGGTCCGAAAGGAAGCCTATGGATCAAAAACTCCGCAAGTGGCGAGCACAATTCTGGTCACGCCCCGCCTCGCGCTCCCGACGCAACTGATCGAGATCAAATTGATTGCAAAGCTCTGTTAGCGGGTGACCAGAGCAGATTACCGCGGCCTCTTCTGGCGGCACCCGCTGATCGCCGGTGTGTTTACCGCGGCACTCCTCTCCCTTGCCGGCATTCCGGCGACCATGGGTTTTCTCGGTAAGTTCTATGTGCTCGCCGCCGGTGCCTCGGCCGCAGCCTGGGCGTTGATCCTCATTCTCGTGCCGACGAGCGTCGCGGGACTCTTCTACTGCCTGCGCATCGTCGTAGCGCTGTACTCGTCCCCCTCAGAGCCCGCTCCGGTTCAGACGGTATCTCCGCGCGGTGCTTTCGTGGTGGTGGTACCGGCCGTTCTGCTGATCTACTTTGGAGTCTACCCGTCGCCGTTACTCAATCTGATCCGAACCACGATGGCCGGGCTTAGTTTTGCAGCCCAGATGGGGCCGCACTAGCGAAGGGCAAAATCGCATCCTGCCCATCGGTCCTCTAGGCCCCTCGCGTAACCTCGAAGCAGCTGTGTCGACTACGGATTTGCTGTTATTGGGGAAGAGTCCTGGTCGCCTGAGGAGCGGATGTCGCGAAGAACGCTGCCCCGTCATTCGTTAGAATCCCACACTGTCACGGCCCGTTTCAGTCTTATCCTTAACATTATTATGTGTTTCCGGGCCTGAGGGTGCCCTCGGACCGAACATGAAGCCGCATTCGACTTGTTCGAAGGCTGTTTTTGCCACATTAGTCGGGTGCCCGACAGGTCGGTTTACTTTTTCGTGGGCCCGCGCAGAAGAAGGTGGTGCTCACGGAAGTGTCGCCCGGCCACGTGCCAGTGGAAGTTCTTTGTCTTCAGGTAAAGGGCAAACACGTCCGCAAGCAACTGGCGTTACTGAGTATCGGTGCACTCGCGGCGTGGATGTACAGCCGACTGGACTAAAGCCACGAAGTACGCAAGGAATTTGGGACACCCTATGTCCGCGAACACGA
>WNFR01005466.1_pt1 | contig 14021 bp, 14 predicted proteins | sample 5400221 | NCBI WGS metagenome assembly WNFR01 (sample SAMN13153357, study PRJNA577476) | soil metagenome | isolation source: 40 cm soil under Madrone tree | place: USA:California | collected 2016-06-14 | reverse complement strand
AGACCAACGGAAATCAGAACCAACCCGGAGAAGAGTCCACTGCTGCGCGCTGGAGTGGCCATGGACGCTTATTGTCCCTGCGAGGAAAAAGGAGTTTGCGGTGTGCCCGCACCGGGCGCCGGCGGAGGGCTAGGCGGCGTGCCCAGGGGTGGTGTCGAATCAATATGCCCGTCTCGCGAAGCCATCGAGCTGGCCAGATGCAGCAACCCGATCACGATCAATAGCACCGGCCAGGTGCTTCCAAAATAAAATCTCCCGCCGTGCATTTCATGCAGCAGCCAGAGCACTCCCAACGTCATCACCACGGCGGGCCCCACCAGGCCTCGAATCGTGCAACTCTGACAGTGACACTTCAGCTGGGCAGCCATCCGCGCCTCCGTTCAGTTCTTTCCGCTCACGCGATTTTTCAGCATGAAAAACCCGATCCCGATCAGCAGCAGCGGCACAAAAATCTGCCGCACCCGGAAAAATTCAAAGAATCCGAAATTGTTCAGCAGAAACAGCGCGCCAATCCCGATCAGAATAATCGGTCCCATCGGCCTCTGCCCGCTCCAGTTTTCAAAAGGATCCGCCAGCGGCTGGCCGGTGGACTTCGCCTTCGCCGTCCTCATCGCGTCAATCGCCATGTAAAACGGCGAAATCACCAGGGCAAAAATCAATAGCCCCTGAAGGCTTTCGCCCAGGTCGCTCGCGATTCCCAGGATGATCGCGCCGAACACCACAACATGGAGAATCGCCTTGTTGTACTCGCCGTTGTAAATCGCCCCAAGCCCCGGAATGAAGCCCAACAAAAATGCCAGCACCGGACTGTTGCCTTGCCGCAACTGCGGCGTCGCGGTGGGTATATACGGGCCAGGATTTGCGGGCGGGTCAGGCGCTGCACTGGGCGGCGGCGCCGGCGCGGGCGGCAATCCCACATGCTGCGCCAGGCAATCCTCGCAATAAAGAACGTCCCTCACTCTGTGGCTACACGCCGCGCACATCGCCTTGCCGCAATTGCGGCAATATCCCGATGCCTCCGTATCCGCATGCACGGCACACTTCATCGAATGCTCCTCTCGAACAGTAAAGGCAACTCCGCCGCCAGCATTTCCAATTGCCGGCTCACCTCATTCGCGCGGTTCTGCTGCCGCGGCTGCGACGGCTTGTGATCGTCCGTCTGTCCCGGATTCTTTTCCGGCGAAGACTTCGGGAGCATCTCTTCCGGGGTGGTCTGCAAATTATTCTCGTCCTGCCGCAGGCGAGACTGAATCTCGTACACCACGCGCAAATCGCTCACATACTTTACGCAGCGCGCGCGCACCAGATGCACTCCGCGGTCCGCACTTTGGTAAATCGCCGCCGGCCGCAAATCCGCCAGCTTCGGTTTACGCAGCGAAAACCCCTGGGATGCACCCAGAACTATAAATAAGGTTGCCATCACACTCGCCGCTCCGTACGCAAACTTCGGCGTCGCCAGTCCGCGAATCGCGTTCAGGAATCCCTGCCAGCCCGTCACCGTCTCTCGCGGTCCCAGCGTCTTGTCCAGAATCGAATACACCAGCCGCGGCGGCGCCTCCAACTCTACCATCGCGTGCATTTCGCCAACCAGGCCGCGCACGCTCGCCACCAGCGGTGCGCAGTCCGCGCACGAGTTCGCATGCGCTTCAAACGCCGCGCGCTCCGGCTCCTGCAGCAGCCCTTCCAGGTAATCGCTCAACCGCGCTTCAATCAGATCGCAAGTCCAGGTCATGGCTTGCCCCCTGCGAACGAAGTAATTCCCGTCCGCCAAAACATAAATTCGTCAAAACTCATCAGCGTCCTCATGCCGGCCGCACTCCCATTTGCTGCAGAATGCGCGCCAGCTCAATTCGTCCGCGGTTGATCCGAGACTTCACGGTTCCCTCGGGCACCGCCAGCACCGTCTGAATCTCCGCGTATTCCAACTGCTGCAAATCCCGCAAAATCACTGCTTCGCGCAATTCCGGCGAAAGCCGCGTCAGCGCACTCTGCACCTGCATGCTTAATTCACCCAGCAGCGCCTGCTCATCCGGCCGCCGCCCCGCAGATTCCTTGTTCTCGACCACTGGCATTTTGTCATCCAGCGAATCCGTAATGCGATCGCGTTTCGTCCGCCGGTAATGATCAATCAACAGGTTCCGCGTCACGCTCGTCGCCCAAGTCGCAAATCCCCCGTGCGCCGAACGGTAACTCCCCAGCGTCCTGTACACCCGAAGGAACACGTCCTGCGACAGGTCCTCGGCTTCCGTGCGGTTGCCCGTGAACCGATAGCAAATGTTAAATATGCGGCGCGTGTGGCGGCGCACAAGTTCCTCCCAGGCCGAGCCTTCGCCCTGGAGACATTGCTGGACCAGTTGGGCATCCTGCTCCAAGCTTCCTCAGTCCCATCTTCCAGACACCTGCTTGGGCAGTACCCGCAGGTGGGTTTTTCGGCCTGCCAATGTATGGAACGCAAAATGCACCGGAAATGTTCCCGCCTTGGGGCCGTCCCAACCGACCGTTTGGCTGGCATCTTACCCGCTCCCGCCCGGACTTACAACGTCTTCATGTTACAACCTGTTGGAACCACATTGCTTATCCCTGCTTGACGCCGCCCCTTGCGCCCCGTACCCTGCTTCCTCATGGCATTGAAGTCGAGGAAAGTGCTGTTTGTCGCTCTGGGCATCCTGGTGGCCGGATACCTCCTTTTTCATTTCCGCGGGAGTCTCCATCTCAACCAGTTCAGCGGCGCCAAGCTCTGGGAAGCCGTCCGCCGCGCCAATTTCGTCTATCTATTCCTCTCTATCATTGGAATCTATGGATGCTACGCGCTGCGAGCCCTCCGCTGGCAGAAATTTCAATCCCATCTCGGCCCCTCAAAGTTCTGGAACATCTATCGCATGACCCTCGCGGGTTTCAGCGCCCAGTTTCTTCTCGGCCGCGCCGCCGAACCTGTGCGCCCGCTGCTGATTTCGCGCAAAGACAAAATCCCTCTCTCAGACATCTTTGGCATCTACGCCCTCGAACGCATTCTCGACGTCGCCAGCACTGCGGTGCTCGCTGCCGTCGGCCTGCTTATCTTTGAATCCTCTGGACATCTCGACGCGCAAGGGACCGGCCAGGCTTTCGAAAAAGGCGCTCGCACCGCCGGCACTTTTTGCGCCTTCTTGGCCATTGTCGCCATTACCGGATTGATTTACCTGCGACTTCACGGCTCCGCGCTGCTCGAACGCCGCATGCAGGGTTGGATCGCCCAACACGGTTGGCGCGCGGGAGTGGCCCGCAATCTCCTCGGGTTCGTGCGTGGTGTGCAGACCGTCCGCAGTTGGGGCGACGTCGCCGCCGCCGTGATTTACTCCGCGTTGCATTGGCTTCTTGTCGTCTGTGTCTATCTCCTCGTGTTTCAGAGCTTCGGCGGAAAGCTCGCCGCGCTGAGATTTCCGGACGCTGTGCTCATCCTCGTCTTCAGCCTCGTGGGTTCCGCCGTGCAACTTCCTGTTGCGGGCGGCGGCGCACAGGCTCTTTCAGTCGTTGCTTTCACTCAGCTCTATGGAGTAGAAAGAGAACCGGCAGTGGCCGCTGCCATGATCCTGTGGCTGGTTACGTTCGCGTCCTGCTCTTTTGCCGGCGTTCCTCTCCTTCTCCGAGAAGGCTGGTCGCTCGGGGAGTTAAAGCGCATGCGCGAACACGAAGGCGAGCAACTCGAAGCCGAACTGGTGAGTCAAGCCGCTCCCAAACATTTGTAGGGACGGGGCTTGCCCCGCCCTCTTGGGTTGCTCTTGCTTTTATAGTCCGCTCTTAAAAGAAAACGCACCACGGAGACATCCCCAATTGAAGTGCCCTTTCTGCGCGCATCTCGACGACAAGGTAATTGACTCCCGCGAAGGCCGCACCGGCGACACCATTCGCCGCCGCCGCGAATGCCTGAAATGCTCGCGCCGCTTCACCACCTATGAACGCATCGACGAAATTCCCTACATGGTCATCAAGAAAGATGGCCGCCGCGAACGCTTCGAGCGCCAGAAGATTTTGCAAGGCTTGCTGAAAGCCTGCGAAAAACGCCCCGTTCCCACGCCCAAACTCGAATCCATCGTGGATGAAATCGAAGGCGTGGTCCACGAAGCCACCGAACGGGAACTGACCACCACCGAAATCGGCGAAATGATCATGCACCGCCTCAAGAAGCTCGACAAAGTCGCCTACGTCCGTTTCGCCAGCGTTTACATGGACTTCAAAGACGTCCAGGAATTCATGTCCGAACTGAAAAACCTCCTGAAAGACCGCGCCCTTCCCAAAAAATAACCCGCGCCTGGGTTTATGATTTCCTAATAAACCGCTCAGGATTTCCTGACCGGCCCTCCCCTAACATTTGTAATGACGATTGAGAGGCATGGGGTCTCGCGTTGGTGCTCAGAAGTGCCATTTCGATTCTCCATCGTCATGACACTGCTATGCGAAGCCAAAGCGCCCCCCGGGCCAATCCGATCGATCCGATGTGCTCCGCGTCGAAAAACAAGAAGATCTTCATTTCGGGGCAGGGGGGAAGTTGCCATGGTTACGGGTCCGAAAGGTTCAGAACAAGACTTAAGTGGGCAGTGCAGTGTTTGCGGTCATCGCGGGGAGTTGTTCGATCTCCCCGGACGATTCGAGAAATATTGTTTGGGGTGCAGCGCCGATGTCGCAACCTCAATCTTGCTTACAACTGAAATCGACGCCGCTACATTGGCCGGCAGAAGTACCAGCGAATTGGTCACTGAATATACCTGCATCCACATCCGCATGCTGTGCCGAGCGCAGTCCACCGAACTTGGAAATATCTAAACTCAACAAATTCTTGTCATCACGTGGGGAGGTGTTTTACCGCGGCTCCTTGGCGCCAGCCTGAGAAGCTTCGTTATGTGGGCCAGACTTGCGCGCCATGTAGAATGCGCAGAATTTCAATGGCGTTGTTTCTGAGACGATTTGAAACTTCCTGCACAAACCACTCATCGTAGTTGAACATTCGTTCTATGGCTTCAACCACCAGTGATTCGCGATCACGGCCCTGCTCGCTAGCCAAGCGGCTAAGCTTCGCTTCCAGATCGGGCTTCAATCGTACTTCCATTGCTAAAGCTTATGAATTGCGACTAACGGTGTCAATCCCTCCCGAGCCCTCGCTGGTCGGTTCGTTGCCTCAGGTTGTTCAATCCCTTTGGCGCAGGGAGTGAAAATGTCGGCGCGCCGACATTTAAAGTATTACTTGAAGGTTTACTACAATATAAAATTCAATTCGAATGAAAAGGCGGAAGTGTTGCAAGTGAAGCGGTTAGCATTTGGGATTCGAACGCTGCTTTTCCCAAAATGAACTGGGCGTTCGAACGAGCGATCCTTGCACCCCTTCGCTACCTTAGTTCAGAGGGCAATCAATTGCCTTTCCTTGCCGGATGACTCCGCGTTCATCTGTCGCCGCGGCATAGCCACATTTGTCGTCCGTCAGATCTTCCAACAAAAGATCGTACGCTTTTGCATCCGCGGTCAGATGGAGACGAAGCTGCCAGCCAGGCACGATTTCAGAGCCCTTCGAGAACGGCATATTTGCCAGGGGATCGTTCCGGCGAGCCCACTTGGTTCCCTTGTCCGTGAAATCGCCGTTAAGGAAAAGGGTGTTCCAGTCCGCGTAGACTCCGTGCTTTAGTTTATAGTCCAATTCTGCAGTGTTCATCGATCGCAGAAGGTCTATCGCCTGCGTATGTCTTACATTCTCGCTATCAGAACGTGACGGTGCGCTCGGCGTGCGCCGCGGAGCGGCTACACTCAAGAATAGGAAACCTGAAATCAAACATAAAGTAATTCTAACAATCTTCATTTTGCCTCCTTCATCATCGAGTGTAATAGATCCTTCGCCAAGAAACGGTCAGCCGCCCCGAAAACTCAAAAGAGAGCCAATATTGTTGCTACCGTCCCGGACTGCCCAATCCCAATGGCCAATATACCGATTAGCGCGAAGTTTCTAAGTACGAGCCACCAAGAAATCCCCTGCTGACCTCTACCGCCGCAGCCACAGGGTATCTGACGTCTTCCTCTGATAAGGTTAATAGCAATTGCAGCCGAGTAAGCTAACAAAAGCGCTGCGCCGGTTGCCGCAGCCAACAATGCGAGTTCACTTAAGATCAAGCCCGTGGCTACGGCAATTTCGCAACTCACAAAGGCGATCGACGCGGGAGCGAGTAGGAAGGTAGGCAAAATGTTATATGCCCCGACGATCTTGCGGAAGTCTACGAAGTGCACTGCCTTCCCGATCGCGCCCAAAAGCATTATCGTTGCAACTGACACTCGACAGGAGAGCTGTATGGTTTCAAAAGTGTCAAATGGCCATTTCACAATTGAGTCCTTTTGCTCAAAGATTGCCCGACCGTTCACACACAATTGCAACAAGCGCATGGGCATCCGCATGAAAAAGCGCAACTTGTACAATCCGGTCCGCAGCACCATGGGCAAAGCCGGTGACCTGGATTGGAGCAGTAACACTGGCCCGAAGACTGACAGGTGCATGGGCAGGTTCCGGCGGAGGGGGCCTGCAGGTTAGCAAATGACAAATTTCGAAAAGCTGAGCTAATAATGCCGGGCTTCTGGACCGGCTTGACGAGGGAACTCTCATCGATCGGTATCATGCCTGCAACTGAGGACGCACGCCTATATTCGTTGGGCACTGTCCTGTCCGAATCTGAGTTTCCGACGTAGATCACTCCCTGCTCATCGCTCACGAAAATGACGTTTAGTTCATCACCATTCAAGGATTCGTCTGTCCTGCGCAGGGCGAGGGAGTAGGCTAGATCGTCCGAAGGCTTCACGATAGAAAGCTTCCATCCCGCGACAATCTCCTCGTCGCCTGGTCGTAGCGCCCGAAAGAACTCTTGGCCCATTCCCTGCTTCGTCGCCGTCCGAGGATTAACAAACCAAGACACACTCGTCGCATCGAAGAGTTGGTCTATCGTTGCGTAGCTACCAAACTTCAATTTATAGGTTAGTTCGATTATATTAAAAAAGCGCACTACATTTAGGGCCAAGCTGGCGGGGACAGGGCTCTGAGATTTGGTAGGTTGACTCGAAGTTTGGGTTGACAGGGGCACCAATTTTGGTGCGAAAGGTATAATCGATAAGCTCTTTATCAGCTTTCTGCGCAACAGGTCCATGTGCCCTCCAGGGGATATAAATCCCTAGCCGGGATGTTTCTTACAAGCGCCCGTATATCATAAGCAACGTCTAGGAGTCAACACCAATCGAACCGGCCAGCCTGCCACATCTGAAAATAGAGACCGGGGAAACCGGGGACGGATGGGGCGTTTTCTGCCATGACATGTTGAACCGGTTTTTCCGTGGTTAGGTTTAGTAATACGGGTCACCACTCACCAGTCACCCGCCTCTTCCCCGTGCTAAAGTGGCCAGCGTTGGTTCCAACTTCTTCAGGGGAGTCCTTGCATGCGTAAATCCGTCCTTCTGCTTTCCTGTGTTGTGCTGGCTGCAGGTATCCTGCTCGCCGAGAAAACGCACGTCCCCAAGATCGATCAGCAGCGCATGCACGACACGGTCAAATACCTTTCGAGCGACGATCTCGAAGGCCGCGGCACCGGTCAGAAAGGCGGCGATGCGGCGGCCAACTGGATCGCCGAACAGTTCAAGTCGTACGGACTGAAGCCGGCCAGATCGAATGGCAGCTTCTTTCAGGATGTGCCGATGGTGGGCGTCCGGTCTCTTGGTGCGACTACGTTCGCGCTCGTCCCCGCGAATGGCGCGCCCGTTGAGCTGAAAAACCTCGACGATTACGTCACCAGCAACGAGACGCAGACCGAATCCGCCGACGTGGATGCTCCAATTGTCTTCGTAGGTTACGGCATCACTTCGCCGGAAAATAAGTGGGACGACTACAAGGGCTATGACTTGCGCGGGAAAGTGGCGCTGCTTTTCGTCAGCGAGCCAGAGTCCAGCGATCCCAATTTTTTCAAAGGCAAGGCGCTCACCTACAACGGCCGCTGGACTTACAAATTTGAAGAAACCGCGCGGCGCGGCGCCGTGGGCACGTTGATCATTCACCGCACGGACCTGGCGAGTTATCCGTGGGAAGTTGTGCGCAACTCCTGGGGCGGCGAACGCTCGTATCTGAAACTTGATGGCACGCCCAAGTTGGAAACTGCGTCGTGGATTCAACTCGAAGTTGCGCGCAAACTGGTGGCGATGGGCGGCCTGAATCTGGACGATCTTTACAAGCAAGCCCAGTCACGTGATTTCAAACCCATCGAGTTGCCGGTTCATCTGAAAGCGCATATCGCTTCGTCGATTCGCCCGTTCTCTTCACGCAACGTGCTGGCAATGGTGGAAGGGAAGGACGAAGCGAAGAAGGGAGAAGCGGTTCTCTATACCGCGCATTACGACCACTTTGGAATCGATCCGGCGCGCGCCAAGGGCGACCAGATTTATCACGGCGCCGTGGACAACGCGACCGGCTGCGGCATCTTGTTGGAACTGGCCCGCGCCTGGGTCGGAACCAAGCTCGCGCCGCCGCGCTCGATTTTGTTCGCCGCTGTCACCGCGGAGGAACAAGGCCTGCTCGGCTCCGAATATTTGGGCAAGCATCTTGATCAGTTACCCGTACAGCCGATTATCGATTTGAATTACGATGCGCTCGCGCCCATCGGTATTCCCGAAGAAGTGGAAGTCAGCGGTGCGGAACGCACTACGTTTTATCCAGAAGTCGAAAAGATCGCCAAAGATTTCAAGCTGGCAATCAAGCCCGACGCGCATCCGGAAGCGGGCCACTACTACCGTTCCGACCATTTCAGCCTTGGCCGCGTCGGCATTCCTGCTTTTTCCATCAGCGAAGGCCTGAAATTCAAAGGCCACGACCTGGCTTGGGGCGAAGCGCAATCCAAAGATTACGTCGAGCACCACTACCACAAGCCCGCCGACGCCTTTGTCGAAACCTGGGATTTCTCTGGCGACGCCAAACTAGCCAGCTTCGGCTACGCCCTTGGCCAAGCCGCCGCGACGCAGTCCGGCGAAATCAAGTGGCTCCCCGGTGACGAATTCGAGAAAGCCCAAAAGAAACTTACCTCCACCGAAATCGACGGCCCCGCCCTCTTCGCCGGCCACCCCGAACTTCAGGCCGTCCACACCGAACAAATCGTCTATCCACGCCTTGCCCGACAAACTCGGATCACCGGTGTCACAAAAATAAAGGTGTCTGTTGCGAAAGACGGTTCAGTGGAGAGTGCTGACGGTGTTACCGGACATCCGCTACTAGTACAGGCTTTACTTGATGCGGTCAGAAAATGGAAGTTCCAACCCGGAGGTCGACGGGAGTTTGAGCTGAACTTTGAGTTCGTTTTGACAGGCGTAGATGTTTCTCGCGCGCGGCCAATGTTTGAAGTATTGGAGCCTTTTTACGCGAAAGTGGTTGATCATCCCAACGCCATTTATACTATTCTCTACTCGGCATCCAACCACTAAGCGCCAACTGACATGGGAATACCGTTCCACGGCGATTCCAGCCTCGACGTAAGGCGCCCACCTCGGAAGGTGGCCGCTACAAGGGCGAGGAGGATTGTGGGCTGGGCCACCTGAAGGTGGCCGCTACAAATGCTGGGGCGATTATTTCGGCCAGACGCCGGCGGTGAAGCTCCTTACCTTGGAGAAGGCGAGGCGCTCGTAGAGATGGACCGCGGTGCGGTTTTCGGTGGTGACGGTGAGTGTTAATTCGCTGAACTTTTGAGCGCGGAGGGTTTCCGCGGCGGTCATCATCAGGATGCGGCCGAGGCCGTGGCCCTGAAATCCCGGCATCACGCAGATTTGCGTGGTGTGGCCGACACCGGTGGAAACTTCGCTGGTCAGAATTGCGCCGGCAAGCTCGTCGCTCTCCGGATGATGCAAGACAAACGAAGCGTGCGGGAGGAACTGGCCGCAGCCGGGCAGCAGGATAATGTTCTTCAGGAATTTCAGCGCGCCGTTCCGCGTGCGGTATTGGTCGTTGATGTCGCCGTCCACGTGATTCGCGTACGCCAGATAGATGAGTTTGGCGCACGGCTCGAAGTAGCGCTCGTGCCAGCGGTCGAGCCGCAAGCCGGAGTTCACGCTGGGCACGGGGTCGCTCTTCTTCTGCAGGTCGAGCAGCATGAACTGCCGCGTGTACAGCCGAAAGCCCTGGTCGCGCAGGGCCGCGTCCACCGGCCCGCCGAAGGGCATAAGCTGCGCTTCAATGCGATGCAACTGCGGCAGAGCGCGCATGCTGAAGAGCATCTCGTCCAGCAAGCGCCGCCCGATCGGCTCTTGCAACTGGCTCGGTGAAACGTAGAGGCCGCCGATCAGTCCCTTGTAATCCTCGAGCACGTAAAACGAGTAGCCGACGGCGTGGCCGCCTTCAAACGCGACGCAGCCGGAGAGTGCGTGGGCATCCAGGAATCGTTTGATCAGGTCGAGCGCGCTGCGGTAATCCCAGTGGAGTTCGTCGCGCCAATGACGGGCTTCCTCAAGCAGCAACGGCTCAAGCTGACGGACGGTCGTCTGGCGGAGGTCAATGATATTCATCGGAGTGGACCGGCGGGCTGCACGCCTGCCCACGTGCCATGATAGCCGATTCCGGGGAAGCACTGCCAAATCCACCCGCTAACCCTATACGAATCGGGCACACACGCTGAGAAGGGAAACTGGACGCTGGAAGCTGCATGTTACGATTCAGATATAGCATTCAGGATTACAGCAAGTAAGGCGGAAATTAGACACGCTGGCACTGACCAGCCCCTGAGCCTATGTCCATCGTTGATGAACTGCATTATCCAAGCCGCTGGTACACCAAGCTTTTAATCGTCATTCTGGCGTTTGTTTTCTTTGCGCTGCTGGCTACGGTGGTGATTTCCGGTGTGCTGACGTATTGGATTGTGAAGCCGCAGCGCACCAGTTCAGAAATTAATATGGCCAGCTTTCCGGGGCGCCCCGACGAAGTGGATTTCACGGTCCCCGGGTCGGGAAGCCGGAGGGGATGGTTTTTCCCGGGATTCCGCGGCGCGCCCACGCTGATTCTGCTGCACGGATATGAATCGAGCCGCGGGGAATTGCTGACGCTGGTTTCTGCGTTGCAAGATCACCAATACAACGTGTTTGTGTTTGACTTTGCCGCGCATGGCGCCAACGCGGGTGTGACGACGTTCGGGTATCGCGAAGCGGACGAAGTGCGGGCTGCGATCGATATTCTAGCGAAACGAAATGACGTGGACGCGGCGCGATTCGGATTGTGGGGCTACAACCTGGGTGCGTATGCGGGGTTGCGCGAGGCGGAGAAAGATCCGCGGGTGCGGGCGTTGGCGCTGGATTCGGTGTACGACTATCCGAGGCAAATGGTGAAGATCGGCGTTGAAAAGGCCGGCGTAAGCGGTTTTCCGTTTATGGTGAAGTCGGCGCAGATGTGCTTTGAGTGGATGAACTACCAGCACAAGAACGATGCTCCACTTTCGGTGAATATATCGAAGATGGGTGGAGTGCCAATGCTATTCATACAGGCCGCGGATGACCCGGAGAGTGCTTCGATTACGCGGGAGATGTTCCTGAAGGCTCCGGAGCCCAGGGAGCAAACGGTGATTGCGCATGGAAACTTTGTGAATCTGCCGGACGAAGAAAAACGCGAGTACGAGAATCGGGTGGTCATATTTTTCTTAACGCGGCTGCCGGTCGTTCAGCCTGCCCCCAGCACTCCCGCGAAGCCCGCTCGCTGAAGAGTCGGGCTCCACTCGATAAATAAACCAACCGCTTTTTGGAAGTTCAATCGGATCCCCACTGCAAGTCCAGGGCGCCGTCACAACCATTTTGCAGATCTTCGTGCGCAGGAGGATATAGCCTTCTGTTGGATTTGTTTTATCCCACTCTTTCATTTCGCGGTGAAGATAGAAATTCAGGCTGAAATACTGTCCGCGGGAAACTGGGCCGACATATATGTCGGACGAGAGTTGCTTGGACGCAATCTCTGCGGCCAGAGTTTTGGCGGAGATATCGTATGGAAAAATGGCCGGCAGGAGTTTCGGCACGTAACCTGCGAGAAGCAGAACCGGCAGAACACAGCAGGGAGCGGCGGGAACGCGACTATCGAACTTGGTCTTGTACGCAGCTATTAGCCAGTTTGCAAGGGCGAACACTAGCAGGATCAAGGCGACGGCACGAGCGGCTCTCGCCGTCGGCAGTGAAGTGTGCAAATGTCTAGGATATAGATAAAGCAATACGCTTGCGGCTGCGAAGACTCCACCGAACAGCGCCAGCAGCCAACGGAAGTATTTTGCAAACAATGGCATCAGGCGTACGAGACAATGTGCCAACAAGATGCCAATTGCTGGTATGGCAGGCAAAATGTAGCCGGGCAGCTTGGACTTAGAGAGTGAAAAAAAGAATAGGCAGAAGAGGGACCAAGAGAAGAAGAGTGTTGTTGCGGGAGAGAGCTTGCGTTCGTGCCAGAGTTTGAGCGCGCCAAAGGAAGCTGAGACGACCAAAAGCGGGGTCCAAGGCAAAAAAGCGATCAACAGGATTGGAACGTAATACCAAAACGGCTGGATGTGCTGGAATTGGGGAGTGAGGAAGCGGTTGAAATTGTGTTCGATGATGAAGATGCGGAAGAAGTCGGGATTGCGGCGGGCACAGAGGATGTACCAGGGAAGAGCGGTGAGGCAGAAGGTGGCGATGGCGACGGGGTGAAGGCAGCGGAAGGCGTCTCGCCAGCGTTTGGTGAAGACGGCCCAGAGAAGGACTGCGCCGCCGGAGAGAATTATTGCGGCCGAACCTTTAGAGTCTGCGGCACCTTCTGATTGTTGCGTAGATGACGGCACTAGACTGAGGAGTTGCGCGGCGAAGACCATGGCGATGGTTAGCATGGCGGCGAAAGGCATGTCGGTGGCGGCGGCGTGGGAGAAGCCGATCATGCCGACCGTGGTGGGCAGGAGCAGCAGGAGCCAACGGGCAGCTTCGGCACCGTAGAGTCGTAAGGAGAGCCAGGCCAGGGCGAGTGTGGCGAGAAGCGCCGATATGGCGCTGGGCAGGCGGGCAGTGGTTTCGCTTACACCAAAAAATTTGAAACTGAGCGCTGCACCCCAATAGTAGAGTGGAGGCTTTTCAAACCAAGGCATGCCGTAGAGGCGCGGTGTGATCCAGTCACCGGTTTCCTGCATGTCGCGGGCGATCCAAGCGTAGCGCGGCTCGTCGGGGCCGACGAGGCCGAGCGCGCCTAGATTGTGGAAATAGCAGAGGTAGAGCGTGGAGAGGATCAGGACGATCCAGAGGATGCGCGCTGCGGGTGAGAGCGGCTGGGATGCGGGGATTTCGTTGCTGGTTTGGGTCACGGAAAGAGGAGTTTAGCATTGTCGGTGTATCTTGGAAGGTTGGAAGTGGGGTGCGGAGGTTGGATTGGTTGCTTGTCGCGGGATTTTGTTTTTGCGGTGTGGGCCGTAAAAGCGGTAGCAGAGCTACCGCACTCCAAAGGGGTTTTGTTATTTGCAAATAATCGAGCGGATTCAATACGCGGTGGCTTGGGTGTTTGTGAAGATGCTTGGGGTGTTGCCGCGGCCTGTGGGACGAGCGTTGGCTGTGGGGACTGTCCGGCTGCTGCTGTTGCTGCTGCCGAAGATGCGGAAGACGGCGGAATTTAATTTGCGGCTGGCGTTTCCAGAGTGGAGCGATGCGCAACGGCGGGCTGTTCTGAACGGTATGGCGAGAAATCTGGGATGGATGGCGGCGGAGTTTGCGCGGCTGCCGAGGTACACGCGAGAGAATATTGAAAATGTGGTAGTGCTGGATGGGCACGAGAATTTTCTGGCGGGGAAGAGCCGCGGGAAAGGCGTGATTTACCTTACCGGGCACATCGGAGCTTGGGAGCTTTCTTCGTATGCACATGCGCTGTACGGGTTCCCGCTGCACTACATGGCGCGGCCTTTGGATAATGCGCCGCTGGACGCTTTCGTGAATGAATATCGCGGGAGATCGGGCAACAAGCCGATTTACAAGAACGAATCTGCGCGGATGATGCTGAAAGTTTTGAA
>WNFR01006361.1_pt1 | contig 14022 bp, 23 predicted proteins | sample 5400221 | NCBI WGS metagenome assembly WNFR01 (sample SAMN13153357, study PRJNA577476) | soil metagenome | isolation source: 40 cm soil under Madrone tree | place: USA:California | collected 2016-06-14 | reverse complement strand
GATTATGCCCGCCTACTAACGCGTGCTGACGTCCACTACTTCGCGGTTCTCGTCGATGGTGATGCGAAGAAATTTATGTGATGAATTTTGTGTCTCTCCTTTCGGTAACCACGGGGGAGAGTGTTGTGATCCCGTCTGGGGATCATGTCCGCCGCTGATGACTCCCTCCTGAAAGAAGTGGTATCCTGGGATATATCGGTCGACAAATCTATACGAGCGGTCGTAAGCCATGTTTCGGGGAGAAGGCCCAAGGTCGGGATTACGTTTTGACTTGCTCGTCTGTCATACCCTTTCCCCCTGTGTTGGCCTTCATCCAGTGCTCCTGTTCCAATCGCCACTTATATATGTGCACGTATGGACTCTCGATTGGAGGAGCAACCTTTTTGTTCCCGTTCCGTCAAGGTATGGCAACTAAGTTATGGACGTGCGACCGAAAGAAAACCTGCACACCTGGATGAAGACGTCAAAGAGTTCCCACCACTTCGCGTACTCTGCAAGACGCTGGTTCACTTCGAGTACATGTTCCAGAGTGTATGCAGATGTGTCAAAGGTTTGTTCCAGTCCGAGTGGCAGCTCATTCATGCGTTGCTCGATATAATGGGGTGATTGTGGGTAGAATCCCACACACCAACCCTCGAGTAACACGACATCCAGAGGACCATGGACTGGAGTCCACTCAGTCTCAGGAAGACGATCTCCTTCACCATTAAAGAGACTTTTGTCAAAGCGCGGGATGCGCAAATTATCCGTCGGCGAGCGGTTTATTTCCTTCAATGAATGGAGCAGGGTAAGACCGAGTGCGATGTCATGTGTGCCTGGCTGACCACGACCGCGCAATAAAGTATTTTCTGGGTTGGAAGAAGCAACGGCCTTCAACCGTATGTGGGGTAGGTAAAGGTCATCGATCGAGAGAGTGGCTACGCGGAGCGCCGGATGTTGCTCAACCGCGCAAGAGAGCTCGTTCTTGACATGCTCGGTGAGAAACGTCTTTCCTGAGCCTTGCGGCCCTTGTAAAGCAACAAACAAAGGGGAAGATGATCTCGATTGTGATGGATATGGATTCGAGAGATGAGCAAGTACTTCTTTTACGATGATGGACACCTTTTTCATGGTTTTCAGTTTGAAAAGCCACTTGTTACGTAAACATGCGGCCACTCGTCGGGTCGGATGCGGATGCGATACTTTCTGTCTGTCTGTCTTGTCTGTCGTGTCGTCACATTACTCCGTTGTCAATTCCCGTACCCTCGCATCGATCCTTTCCTTTTGTAGAGCTATTATAATTTTCATATAATACTCAAAAAGGGCAAGCGTCTTGGATCTCAAATGATGTCGTCTTCAGACGCAACTGGAGAAACCTCTGGTTCACTCCAAAACATCCCAGCGACATATGCCCGTGTAAAACGACAATACCAACAACTTCTTGACCGCCTTACACCACATCCATTGTATCGGTGGATTGGGACTATCGTGACAATCGCATTATTTGAGCTACGTATCTTGTATGCGCAAGGCGTACGTGTTCGTTGCACCATTCTTGAAACCGTCACTTACCTACAATACTTTACATCCCGGGTGCCTAGTGGTACATAGGTATGTCACCCTCTTCCTCCCTTGACATTATTGACCATGGCAATTGTTTCTAGTCTGCTGTGCGTCAACTTTTTATCGAATGACAGGACTACTAAAATGACCTTACTCCCATAGATGCGCATGCTATCTACCTCCTGAATTTGCTTCTTGCCTTTTTGCAACCAAAATTCGACCCCTCCCTTCAGGACGACCTGATGGCAGATGAACTGGAGGGTGGCGAAGGCGATACACCCTCGCCCCTTCCCAGCTCCCGTGACGACGAGTTCCGTCCATTTGTTCGCCGGCTTCCGGAATGGCAATTTTGGTGCGATATACCTTCTCCGCGCGTGGTCTCCGCAGTACCTGACGTGGGCCCTCGTCATGTTGCAGGCTGTCCACTACACGTGCAACCATAATTTCATTCTTTATGACATTCTCGACTGTGTTCGATGTCCCGGTTTACTGGCCAATTCTTGTAATGTATTTCTGTGTCTTGTTCGTGTTAACCATGAGAAGGCAGTTACAGTCAGTGAATCCGTTTCTTGCTCTGATCCACGCTCAACTGTTCCACTCAGACACATGATTAAATATCGTTATGTGCCCTTCGACTGGGGCCGCAAGACACGCTATGGTGCAAGCAATAAGTAGTGTAGAGTGTTCGATGCGTTAGCACACTTAGAGGTGTCTGAGGACGATGACTTGTGACCTAGGCTGATGTTTCGTTGGTTACCTTTATTCGAATATAACCATCCCTGTTCCATAGAACAGTTTGAGCGCACACGATACCACGGACCGCTTTGCCGGAACACGATGGTACAATGAGCTGGGGCTGGTGAGTCCAAAGTTGCACATTATTGCCTTCAGTAACTCAGAGCGCATGAAACCATGGCTCTACCTCGCATATTAATTTGTGGTACGCATTATATCTCCGCATTGTGATTTAAGCCTAACGTTTGCGCGACATCTTTAGGTAGAATCGAGTGGGCACACGAGGAATTGGAGAAGTTGTTCCACGGTTTGGCTGATGTAGTTGTTAGTGGGGCCTTTTACCTCGTGCATACCCACCCGTAACCTCTATTGCTACAGCATGTGGAGCCCTTCGACCGTGCCGATCTCTTAATGAATCTGAATCCAGGGGGACGATACGAAGGCATGGTGGCGATTTTTCGCGACAACTCATCCGGAGACCGTCTCGTCTTCGACCACACTCTCGTTGGAGCGCTTCCCCCTGGAGTGCGGTGGATAGCGAACAATGGGGCGGGCTATGACCAAATCGACGTCAACGCTTGCAAAGAAAAAGGTACGTCGCTCCTTCCCAAAAACTCTGACCGCGGAAAGCGGCTGACTTCTTTGTTTTCTGTTTTGTAGGGATTATCGTTTCTAACACCCCCGTTGCCGTCGACGACGCAACGGCGACGACTGCGCTGTACTTGATGATATCAGCCTTCCGGCGATTCTCGAAGGGTGAGCGCAACTTACGTGCAGGACGGTGGAAGAAGGATATCTCGTCCTCTGTCACACGTGATCTTACCGGGAAGACGCTCGCCATTCTCGGCCTCGGAGGCATTGGCTTTCGTCTCGCAGAACTGGCACGGGCGTTCCCAATGCGTGTCATATATCACTCACGGAATAAGGTGGAGGGTGCGCCAGAATGGTGTGAGTATTTTGGACAGGGGCAACTAGATGAGTTCCTGGGTCTCGCAGACGTGTTGAGCGTGCATGTTCCACTGAGACCGGACACGGAGGGTTTTGTCGGAGAGGAGTTGATACGGAAGCTCAAAAAAGGCGCGATCCTCGTGAACACCGCCAGAGGGAAGGTCGTTGACGAGGCTGCGCTGATCAGGGCGTTGGAAGACGGCCACGTAAGTATCTGAGAGTTCCCATGACGACGAAATTACTGAGTACGTTCAAAACAGCTGGGTGCCGTTGGATTGGATGTGTATCCCGACGAGCCTGCGGTCAATCCGCGGCTGCTGGACTTCCCAAATGCTACACTTCTCCCACACATGGGGACCACGACATGCGACACGCAGAAAAAGATGGAAGTACGAGCATTGACAAACATCAGGGATTTCCTGGTCAAAGGGAAGGGCATCGATATTGTCCCAGAGTGGAGAGACTTAGCTACCAAGCTATAGACGGCCAACTTGGTGGCCCTTGCTTGGTAATCGAGATTATGTCTTGCTTTTCAATAAATTAATTTATATGCCACTTAATTTATGCCACCCTGAACGTCATCTTACCGCTATCATCATCCAGGTCTCTACTTCTACTTCTACTTCTACTTTGACTTCATTTGTTCTCTCTGTGTGAATCTTATCATTAATGGTTCAGTCTCTTCAGTCGCGTCCGGCATCTGTGGCAGACTCAGGAATAGGGTTTTGTGAATGCTACTCATCAGATTCGGAACTGGGGGTAAGTCTATATGTCTCGTTGTAGTCTCGACCAACTGGCTTGTTGATGTTCTGTAGTCGCGCTCGCTTGGCTGCTGCAGAGATGGTGTCTCCGTAACGCAACCTTCACCATCTCCTGCCGATCTAGTCCACGATGCGTATCGACAACTGACCTTCGAACAGTTACACCTTTTCTGCTCCGTGAGGTCCCTATCCACAGCAGGCACGCAACTAGAGCTTTCCTCCAGGCTCGCCCATCATGATCTGCGCTTATATCCCTTTCCATCCACAATCCCTCTTCGTAAGTTAAATGCAAGTAATGCAAGACCTGCCGACCCGCGCCCCTTCCCCTCTCCAGATGTCCTTTCGGTTACTTCTCAGTCGGAGACACCATTGTCCCAAATAGAACCACCCTCTCCCAAGCCCCCTGATACGGCAGACCTTGTGAAGTCGACATTCTCTACGCAAAACATCCGTAGCTTTCGCTCCAGAGCTTCGCACATCCCGGCTCTTCCCGTTGAAATCATGGCGGAGATCATGGATCATGTCGGAGACTGGGAGTTGACTAAAGCGGTTGGCCTCCCAACGTCCTTACCCCAGCCCCTGCAATGGTCTCGCGCTTCCCCGATAGATCATGTCCTTCTGACAGGCTACTTGCCACTCTTGACTCGTGAACCCGCGCTTCCACTGCCGACTTCCATCGGCGCCAGGCTGGTCGTACGCCTCTCATATATTCACATCCTCGCCTATTTCCACCATCACTTTCGTTCGCGTTTTAATGAAATATTTCGCCACCACTTGATTCCCGTTACCGCCGCTCACCACGGCCGTATTGATGTACTCGATTGGTGGCGGTCCATACGCAAAGTACACCCGGAGGACTTCCCGATTCCGGATTCGCGCGCGGTCATAGAGGCCATCGACGGCGCCTCGCGTGCCGGTCAAGTCGCATCTCTCGAGTGGTGGCTGGGATCGGGTTTACCTTTCGAATACACTGAAGCAGCGCTCGAGCACGCTTCCGCCAAGAATCAGCCGGCTGTGCTCGAGTGGTGGCGCGAGCAGCGCACCCGTCTTCCACTTAAGGTGGGCCGCGTCATGGACGCCGCAAGTGCAGCGGGCCACGTCGCTACACTCGCCTGGTGGGCCCATTCTGGTGTCGACTACACGTACGATCGGCTGGCGCTGTATCACGCGAGCTGCCATGGCCACATCGACGTGCTGCAATGGTGGATGGACAGTGGGTTGCAGCTGTTTTACGACCAAGACGTACTGGTTGGTGCCACGCGGCATGATCGGCCAGAAGTGCTCCAGTGGTGGGATAAAAGCGGGCTGCAGGTGCAGTACCGAATGTGCGACATAGAAGAGGCTTTGGAAGACGCCATCGGAGGAGGAGAGCGAGCCAGAGAGTGGTGGGAGGGCAAAGGTATCGATTTTAATGCTACTGACAAAGAATGGACGAAGTTGCAAAATTTAAACTAATGAGCGACTGAGTAGGGGGTGCTCCTTAGCGGTATAGTGGTTCGTTGTAGTATACTGGTCGCTTTCTCACATATATATCATGGAGTTCCAACACGTTCTGTTTGCCCCTTACCTGGTGGGCAGTTCATGATGTGCGCATCGGGACAAGCTATAAACTTTGAGCTTGAAGAATACAACTGGATGACTTTTAATCACTTGTGTTATTTCCTTGCGATCAGAGCGATTACAATACACTTACAGTATACTTATATTCAAAACCTATATCACATGAGACTGAGTGTTCTCGATACCAACGACGCCAACTCAGTTATTTCTAAGCGAGTTGAGAAGACCGATGATAGTGAAGAAAGTATATCCACGCTGGGACCCGACAAGAGAATGACGATTTGATGAGGATGAGAGACCATGACCTGAGGACGTGTGACCGTACGCAGGTCGACAAAATTTAGGAGTCCGAGACTCGGATACCTAGAGGATTCATCATTTGGTCGTTGACCGATTGACTTATTATGAGTTAACGATATATCAGATGGCATCATCATGATTTCGAAGCGCGATCCACATACCTCTTTCTCGGCATCCGACATGGCAGTGTAGTGTGCACTGAAGCCTACGGGAAGGCTCTGGCCTCCTGGTTGAAGTTGGTTCCAACGCACGCAGCTAACTCTGCGAGGTATCATTGGCCGCATCTGGTCGTATTCTCCTGAGTCAATGCTGCGAGTGCATCCAATACCTTTTGTTTCTTCGTCGGAGCTACGACTGGAACATTATTTTCAGAGTTTCTTTTTTCCCCGGTTTTCTTTCGTTTGGCACTTTATCGACTGCTTGAAGACCATTGATGTAGATTACGAGCAGCAGCACGGCTACGGCTCCCTTCCAGAGTAAAACAACCTTGAGCCAGGGCGTTTTCCAGCTGAAGCTGTCCAGAGAATTAACCGAAATAGACCCCAAAAGCTGACTGAAGCGAATAAACATACGAAGAGCTTCCGAAGAGCCATACTGCTTCAAACAATCGCATTGACTGCCACGTGATACAGTAAGCGTGCTACCATCTTATCACAGGTTCAACTCTGCCATGACACTCATACGTTTCTGTTCCACTTGCCTCTTCGTGTATGCGTTTCTCTCATGCTTCTACACCACCTCGTTCTTGCTCTTGTGTCCATTCGTCCGAGATTGTTCTACTTCCTTCGCCCTTGACGTGTCCAAGTTCTACTCTAGCTTTCTCTGGACTCGGCGACTTTTTGGCGATGCGCTGGCAAGGTCCTCGACGAGTTATGACGATACTCCAGTGCAGACGACCCAAATGGTGGTGTTACAAAAAGCGGAGACCTACAGAAATATGGAGGATTTCTTGTCAGATCTCGAAGAGCTCTCTACGGGTTCTGTACTCTACTGGGCTTCTCTCTCCCAAAGCGAAACTTTACGAAGTGCACAAGCGTTGGGCGATCTTTCTTCTATTGAGCGGAACTGGGCCTCTAACTGGTATGCCATGTCCGAGCTGTCGTTCTTCTCGAAAGCGTTTTCTGGCTCTATGCACCCGATGAGAATCTTCCCATACTTTTACAAGGCGTCGGAAACATTTGAGGACGATGACGTCACGATTACGACCTTGATTACTCCGAACAGATTCGAGGTGCTGCGAAAACTTGCTGCTCGGTATGAAGGTACGTCCCTTGTTCTGGTGTGGTCATCAGTAATTGGACCTGCCGTTAACCCCAGACTTAGGTCCACTCTCCGTGACCGTTCATGTTCCTCTCCCAATATCGACTAGAAAATCTTCGCTGCACAAGAGTCTTCTCGCCTTGGATGCACTCGTCACGAATTCACCTGGCCTTGCCTCACGCGCGGACATCCATCTTGTTCTCTCCCCATTTCCACGTGCCTTCAATACGTGGCGCAACATCGCACGTCTCCTCGCACGCACCATGTATATACTGCTTCTCGATGTTGACTTTGCCTTATGTACTGACTGGCGCGGGTCGGTGCTCGCTATCCTGCGCGACTGGGAAAGCGACCTGGGTCAGCGAGTTCGAGAGGGGAGCGCTGCCCTGGTTCTTCCTGCCTTCGAGTACGTAAAGCAGACCGAAGGACGAAACCAAGAAGTGTTTCCGCGAAAAAAGAGTGTACGCGCCATCGTACTCCCGCCTCATGTCTATTTTGGATTTGCCTAACCCTCTCCAAGGCTCTGCTGAAACTTGTGCGCGGAAACCGGATCGCTCCGTTCCACATATCTTTTTCTGCAGGCCACAACAGCACGGACTACCGCCGGTACTATACTACCAAGCCCGGAGAGATCTACAAAGTGACACAGTACCAGGCAGGATACGAACCATACGTGGTAGTCAGAAAGGATGCAGGCAAGTGGTGCGTTTTGCTTCCTCATCAGGGTTCTGCGTATGATGTTTCACACACATGTGTGGCAGGTGTGACGAACGATTCACGGGATATGGTGGAAACAAAGCAGCGTGTTTGTTCGAGATGTACTTATCGGGAGTATCGTTCTATGTTTTGAGTGATCATTTCTTGATCCATCAAAGCCATACCTATGAAGAAGAGGCACGAAAGAATGAAGTGAGCATCCCCGTTCCTCGCCGAACCGTGCGCTTCATCTGCCAAACAGCGCAGGTACAATCGCAAGATACACTCAGACTTCAAGGAAGAAACGTGCCTTAGGTCCTTCCCGTCCTTCGGAGGACGATGGTGCAGTGCTGACATGGAACGTGAAGGTACCTCAAGCGTTTTTCCGATCAAAATATTCTTAACACTACACGCGCAAGCAACGCCCAAGAGGAGTGCAGGAAAATTAAGGGGATTGCGAAGATTGTCACGCAAGTGAAAATAATTTTTCACTTACACATCCACATCAAGTCTTATCGCACAACAGCTTCTAGGTGGCTTAGCCAATATAGAAGGCATGTGAAACGGAATCCTGTTGATAAAGAATGCAGACATGCGTGCTACAAACAGGAGAAGTTAGAGTTCGCTCGTACAAAAATTAGTGCGCTACATGCATGCGCTTTTCGCTGGAATACCCGGCACTGGACCCATGGCGCAGCCAGTAATAGAGATGAAGATATCAAATAAGTTGATAATAGAACGCACAGAAAAGAATATTTGGGCGGAGTCCAAGGATATGAAAAGAATGAAAGGATGGGGGAAGGGTAAGGCGCTACGCTGTGGTTTCGGATGGTTCAGACAAGTGCCTTCGCGGGGTCATCAGCATGGTTCGTCGGATGAGAGATACCAAGATGGGTGCTTACTTGCCAAGTTCCTTGTTCATCTTAAACATGTCAATCTTCTCTGTGTTGAAGACCGCTTTTAGCGCGCCGTCGCACAAGATTTCTCGTCCGTTCGATGGGTTCTGCAGCTTGTTGGTCTTGATATACGCCCACAATTTCTTAACGACTTGCGGTCGAGAAAGCGAGTCTTGTTGTACGAGTGCAGCCAGGGGCTCGCTGTCATAAAATGGGATTACGGAATCATAATAAACGAATGCAATCAGACAGGGTTTTGAATTAACACATACCTCAGATTGTACGCCTTAGACAGCCCACCGCCCTTCCTTTTCTTGGACTCATCACCATCACTGCCCTCGTTCCCCGAGTCGTCAATGGTATCCGTGCTTCTTGTCCCGTTGGCTTTGCCACCCCGTCCGCGCCCGCGACCTCGTCCACGACCGCGCCCACGGCTTCCAGGTGCCGAAGACGCGCCAGAGGCGGCAGAACGAGATGGCCGCGAGCGGCCATTGATTTCGTCGGAAAGTTGTCGGGCCAATTCTTCGTCGCCCGCTGTCGACGGTTTGGTGGACTTCGTCGACGGTTCGTCTTCCTCGCCCTGACGTGAGGGACGACGGCGCTTCTTGGACGCCGCGTCGGGCACAGGAGATTGCGTGCGCTCATCGCTGTCACCTGCTTCGTCGTTCTGCGTGAAGCCCTTCTCCTCGGAGACCTTGGCAAAGACAGTGGAAATGAGTTCGTCGATCGCTTGTTTGTTGTTTTTTATTAAGTCCAGAGGTACGTTGCTTTGTTCGAGCAAGAGACGGCGGACGCGCTTGGCTGAGATGGTACTAAGATCTGTGCCAGGTGCCGAAAGAATGACACGGATGTGGGGCTCAAGGTCCGCTACTCGCATGACAGAGCACAATGGCTGGATTTAATAAGGGCGAGGCGAGATGATCGGAGATTCAATAGAAATAAGGTGAACTGATGGACGAAAGAAAGTGAAAGTACAATGTCCGAGCTTGTGGCTTTGGAGCTTGACTTTGGTCTCAGGCGCTTGACGTGAACTGAACGTCAGTTGACACTAAACAGTCGACCTGACCTAACCCTACATTAAGGCCGAACTTATAGACACTTAATATAGGGTTAGGTCTCATACCATCGAACAACGGCCAACTATGAACAACCGTGGACCAACTACGTTCTTCATCCCCAAGGAGGCCAATGGAAAAGGAAGTGATTAAACAACAGGGGGATGACATCTATTGGAGCTATGAAACTAGATTTGTATCTCTGACGCCTTCAAAGGCGCTCTATGTGACTGCGGAAATCGAACGCCTGGTCTAAGTCTTGAATATTGTGAAGTTGTTCTTCTATTCAGTCGAGAATACACTACGGTTTAGGTTTGGGATCGCCAACAAACGGTGAATCCAGTTGCCAGTAGCCAGGATTCGGCGTGCATCGGTGGCTCGAACGAACGGAAGTACGGGCCGTCGACGTGGTCGTGACGTGTCTTCGTCTGGAATTGAATCGGACAATTCCATTCACTTCCATCCAGCAACGCGCACCGATTCCTCTATAAAGCTTGAAAAACAAGCTTTTTACTCTTTAATATCGTATACCACTTGTTCCCGGATGGCCACCAAGCGACATGTGCCGTCACGAAGACATACATGGTTGGTATGGGCTGTTGTAGCATTGGCTGCTACATCAGGTTCTGCGCAAGATTCACCCGATGTGCAGACAAGTCTATCTCAAGCTTCAACCCCAACTGTGCGTCATCCTAATCCCAAGAACCGCGTCTTGTAATAATACCTCGTAACAGACCTCCCTTGCCGTCCAGTCACCATCGCATTCCGGCGCATTACCGTCGGGCTCCTATGATCACCAAAAGGTATATCTCGTGTCGCATATAACCTGCACTCTCCAAATTGTTTTCCCCCTATAATGCGAAGCATGTGCGGAATGCATGGCTTCGCATAACCCTAACCTTAGTCTATGTCTTGTCTTTGCATCACTGCTCACTGCCACTCTACGTTTCAGGGCTCTCCTTCAGAAGTTGATTCTGCGAATGAAGGTGCGCAGCGCTGCATTGGTGCATTTCTCTCGCTGATGGTTTTTTTTCTAGCCGCTCGTGCCTACAAGCAAGCAGTAGCGACTTTGGCAACTCTCACCGCTTCACCCTCGTCCCGTGCATTCGACACATATCAATTCTCATGGCCAACGGGAAATTCTATCCTATCTTCTTTTCTACCCAACCCTCAAGGACAAGGCCCCTTGGGCAGCGCACTGCGAATAGCTATCAAATTGCGCCACCAGTCATGGCTTCCTCGTTTCCTTTCATCACGATTCTCTCAAGAAAGTGGGCGTGGGAGAAGTGAAGAAGAATTGAGAGGTCGCGCCATCAAGGTTATAGATTTGCTGCAACATGCCGCAGACTTAGGCAATTTAGACGCACTTTTCTTTCTCTCGAAATTATCTTTGGTGAGTTCTTCCCTTTGGCCTCAACTGTAGTCTTACCGTATTTTAGCTTCCACCAACCCCACATTTTATTGCAGATCCTGTATTGGCGTTTAAGTCTTTCGAGACACACGCTGCGATTACGGGGAACGGGACGTCGCAAAGCTACTTAGCTTTCTTTTACGCAACCGGTTACCAAAATATTGTGCCAGCTGACCAAGCGAAAGCGCAATTATATTACACATTCGCTGCCCATGGCGAAGACAAGGCTGCTCAAATGGCGCTAGGGTATCGATATTGGACAGGTATCGGGGTTATGGAAAATTGTGACCGCGCAGTCGAATGGTACAGTGCTGCGGCAGAACAAGGTAATTCTCCTATGCCTATGTTTTCATTGTTTGCTGATGCGCGGTTAGCAATGGCACGATTCCTATCCGGCCCGCCTGGCGGACGAACGCTCCCATTAACGTCAACCCGCCTGTCAGACCTTGCGGGCGGCGTATACGGTCCTGGTGCGAGCGTGGCATCAACGGGATTAAATGGACAGCGTCCAGCCATAAAAGCTGCTCGCGCCCGTGCCGCAGGCGAGACCTGGGAGGACATTCTCGAATACTATATTGTCTGTGCCCACTTTCTACTGGTCCACGACCAGTACCATTTAACTTCATGCAGTTCAATGCAGACCGTGGCGAAACCGACTTTGCCTTCCGTCTTGGAAAGATCTTCTACCACGGAAGTATATATAACGCACCAGGCGGAATTGCATCTGGCGGCGAGGGCGTCGGTTTTGTACCGCGGGATCTTGAGCGCGCACGATACTACTTTGAATCCATTGCGCTGGCAAGGATGTGGTTCGAACGCGGGGCCGCCTATGGTGAGAAAGAGTGTCATAACGGTCTTGGCATAATGTGGCGCGATGGTCTAGTCGATGGGAGGATGGATGTCAAGAAATCTGTGACCAATTTCGCGGCTGCAGCTGGACAGGACCTCGCTGAGGCACAAGTTAACTTGGGCAAGCATCACTACCGTAAGCACTTGAAGCCCTAATAGCGCTAGTCGCGTCCTGACGTGCAGTGATTCAGAACGTGGTGACTTGAAGCTAGCGAGTTCATACTTCGAAACTGCATTGAGGCATGGTTCGCCATTCGAGGCTTACTACTATCTTGCGGACCTCCAAGTTGCGCAGATGAAGAACATGCCTGCATCCCTGAAGCCAGGGGCGTGCTCTATTGCCGCTGCTTTCTACAAGGTAGTCGCTGAGCGCGGAACTTGGAATGAAGACCTCATTCGGGAAGGTGAGGATGCTTGGGAAAGTGGGACCCCAAGCGGGAAGCAGCTGGCGATGCTGAAATGGTGGCTTGCCGCCGAACGTGGGTTCGAGATAGGTCAAAACAATTTGGCGTTTATCCTCGATCAAGGCATGTCATCCTCCATTCAATAGACAATGTGTGTCACTGACACGACCTAGACAAGAGTATGCTCCACCGTGCCGACCCTTTGCCATCGAATCACACATCAAGACTCGCGCTCACACAATGGACACGCTCAGCCGCCCAAAACAACGTCGATGCGCTTGTGAAAGTTGGAGACTATTACTACCACGGCCTTGGCGTACCAGATGAACCTGAACATGTCCGCTGGGAAAAGGCAGCTGGGTACTATCGGTCGGCAGCAGATACCCAAATTAGCGCGCTTGCAATGTGGAACCTAGGATGGATGTACGAACATGGACACGGTGTCACGCAGGTCAGTGCTTGCCATCTTTTTTTGTCATATTAGGAGACTGAAGGTGCCGTAGGATTTCCATCTGGCGAAACGCCATTATGACATTGCTTTGGAGACAAATGTCGAAGCGTACCTTCCTGTGACCCTGTCTCTTTTCCGTTTACATGCCCGTAGCATATGGTACATTTTGACTGGAAGAGATGGAGTCCGCAGTCTCTGGTCACGTGATGCCGATCATGGTAAGTTATGTGTAAGTGATATATTGCTGGAGAGACACCCATCTATTTCCGCAGAGTTCCCTGATCAAAACACCGCGCGGAAGGAATTGGAGGAAGGCTCTGGCGTCGGCGGTGGCCCAGCACCCAGCGAGTCAGACGAAGATCTTTCGGTTGAGGACGACGGGCCATGGTATATGGGCAGAGCACGGGAAGAGTTTAACCGACGCATGCGTGACGCTGTTGCACCAAGCGACGACGAGGACCCTGTACAAGTATGTAACACCTGTCTGCTTCTATGTTTCTCACACTGATTATCATAACATACAGTGGGCTCGTGATCGCCGCAACGCAGAGCTCGACCGGGACAGTGACATTGGCCCCGAGGATATGTTCGACGGCGCTCTGCGCGGTGGACATCGCGGGGATGACGAAGCGGACGAATTCGTCGAGACTATGATGCTTGTGGTATTGTGCCTTATCGTGTCGCTACTGCTCTACATTCGTGGACGATGGGTTGAGCGACTGCGGCAGGAGCGGCAACAACAACAGAGACAGCAGCAGGAGACACGCGAGGAGCGCGACGAAGGATTGTTTCCGCCTCCCGGTGACCCAGCAAGAGATGACTGGGCCGTGCCACGATGAGGGTATGGTACACGATTGTATTACGATTCATTTGTGTATTTGTCAGTCTAATTCTATTCTCAAGCAATACCTGGGTCGCAAGCCTCACGTAGGGCACAGGTGTCCAGGTCACAGTGAACGGGACTTAGGTACGGATGGACACGATGGTGTAGCTTGGCAAAGCCTAAAAGCGACGACTGAATAAAAGCAGCTGAATTGATGGCATGAGCAATGCTTTTCGACAAGATACAGGACGACTTACCAAATATATTATTGTCCGTCCCGGTCGTACTTTTGGCATAGATAGCGTGGCAAAAATGTCTACGAACTGCGAAG
>WNFR01009285.1_pt1 | contig 14023 bp, 13 predicted proteins | sample 5400221 | NCBI WGS metagenome assembly WNFR01 (sample SAMN13153357, study PRJNA577476) | soil metagenome | isolation source: 40 cm soil under Madrone tree | place: USA:California | collected 2016-06-14 | reverse complement strand
GGTTCCGCTCTCCTTCTCTGCCTCGGCTGCGGGGACACCGCGCCGACCGCGACCAACTCGCCCTCACCACAGTCCACTCCCGGGCCGACGCCCTCGATGACCGGGTTCATCTGGGGGCAGGTGATCGACTCGACGGGCCTGTGCATTCGTGGAGCAATCGTCGAGATCGTGAACGGACTTGCCACCGGCCACTCGAGCCGTCAGCCGGACGAGTGTGATGCCTGGAGTTATGTCGGTTACGAGTTTCGGAATCTGCCCATAGGCGCGACGGAGACACTCCGGGCGATGGCGCCGGGGTATCAGTCGCAAGAGCAGCAAGTCGTGGCCGGCAACGGTGGATACCCGGTCCAGTTCGTCCTGGTTCCCGAGTAGGGACCACCCCCTCGTGCGAGAGCGGCGAGGCACTTCATGGGTTTCCTTGGCTGATGTCTTCAACTCGGAGCGGAAAATGACTATTCGAATGGCGACCCTGGCAAACGCACTCATCGCCGTTTTCCTGGCCGCGGGGTGCGATGATCCGGGCTCGCCGGCGGCACCGACCACGCCGAAACCGGAGCTCACCGTGTCCACCGGGGGGCAATCCACGCTGCTCGGCCGCGCGACCTTCGGCGATCCTGACGGGCAAACCTTCAACGTCAAGCGCATCGCTACGGACTGGCACTTCGACCTCAAGGCGCAGCCCGCATTCGACCTGGCGGTTCAGCGAATCGTGTTTCAGCCCGGCGGGCAGAGCGGGTGGCATACTCACCCGGGGCCGGTCTTCATCCAAGTCATCTCGGGTACCATGACGTTCTACATGTCAGACGATCCCGAGTGCAAGCCGATCGTTCGGAGTGCCGGCGAGGGAATCCTCGACCTGGGCGAGCATGCGCACATTGCCCGCAACGAGAGCGGCGCGGTCGCCGAGAACCTCGTGACGTATTTCGCGCCGCCCGGGGCTACGCTCAGGATCGATGCCGACGTGCCTGGGAACTGTCCTTTCTGACCCGTAGGGCGTGACTGGCTCTGACGGTATCTCCCAGGCCGGCATAGAGGCTGACGACTAGGTACCGGACGCCCGCCGGCACCGGCGCACCCGCCGCTCGTCATCCCACGGAGGCCCGGCGCACAAGGCGGGCGTGGCGCCTTACGACCCGCCCGTCCCCTCCCCCCGCATCCGCCTGAGGAGCGCCGCCAGGTTCTGAATCACCACCACCCGCGCCGCCGGGCTGCTCCGCACCATGACGAACGTCTTGCCGTCCGGTGAGATGTCGTAATTGGCGTGGGGCGCGGTGCTCACGATGTCGCCGATGGGAAAGAGCCGCTTCCGCGCGGTCACCGCGAGCGCCGGCGTCGTGGCGATCTGCGCGGCGACGAGGAAGGGGTTCTCCTGCCTGGTCTCGCGGTAGTACAGCTCCCGGCCGTCCGGGCCCCACACCGGCTCGTTGCCCCCGTCCACCGACACCAGCACCTGGTCGCGCTCGCCCTTGAGGTCGCGGACGTAGACCTCCTCGCGGCCGGACTGGTCCGAGACGAACGAGATCCAGCGGCCGTCGGGCGACACGCCGACGTAGCTCTCGTTGAAGCGGCTCGCCACCAGCGGCTCGAGCGGTCCTTTCCCCGCGTTCCGGATGATGGCGGCATCGGTCCCCGACGAGGCCTGGACCGAATCCGGTCGCCGCGGATCCCGCCGCAGCTCGGCCGCGGTGGTGACCAGGGCGCTTCCGTCTCTGAGCCAGACGCCGGTGTACGACAGTGCGGGTGACGCCAGCAGGGTGTCCGGCGGCTCGGCGCTGCCGGGCCGCTTCCGGAGCAGCACCAGCGTCACGCCCCCGGGGCGAGCCACCGGCACGATGTAGGTGAGGAAGCGGCCGTCGGGCGTCCAGGTGGCGTCGTGCCCGTCCCGATCGAAGGTGGCCCGCGAGAGCGTTCCGTCTCCCAGGTCGAGGATCCAGACGTTCCGTCCCTCGACCGAGTTGAAGTCGAAGCTGAGGCGGCGGCCGTCGGGTGAGAACAGCGGATGGTGGAAGTTTCGGCGCTCGCTCGTGACCAGGCGACTGGCCCCGGTCCGATCGACGAAGACCAGCGAGGCCGGCTCCTGCGGGATGTAGGCGAGGTTGCCGTTGTCCGCCACGGCGAGCTGGGCCACCGCCTGTCCGGTGACGGACACGTTGGTGGCGATCGTCACCGGGGCCGACGTGAGGCGCGCACCGCTCCGGTCGAGCGGCGCGGCCTGCATGGCGCCGCCGCCGGTGACCCACACCAGGATGCCCTGGGTCACCCTCGCCTCGATCACCGGGGTCCCCAGGAGCGGCGTCTCGGTGCCGTTCTTCAGGTCCATGAGCACGACCGGACCGGCGGCGTTGCCGACCCGGGTGCGCACGGTGAGCGCGGTGCGGCCGTCGGCCAGGATCTGGAGCAGGCGGAGCTGGCGCCCCCGGATTCGTGGGACGAGCGAGTCGCCGACCACCCGGCCCAGCTCGCCGTCGCCGCTGTACCAGAGCGAGCCGTCGGGGCCGAAGGCCGCGCCGTCGGTGCTGAGCAGGGCCGCCGCGACCAGCTCCGCGCTGCCACCCTCGAGCGGCACGCGGAGGACCTGTCGGGTGACGCCCTGCGTGCCCACCACCCAGCGGCCGTCGGGCGACAACAGCGGACTGCCCATCCCCACGGCGCCCTGGATCGCGGACCCGCTCTCCGCGTCGAGGTCGTGGCGCATCAACTGGAGGGTGCCGTCGGGGCTGACGACCGAGTACACCACGCTCTCGCCGTCGGGCATGAATGCGATGTGCCGCTGCGACGAGCTGGCGCCGCTCCCGCCCAGCCCGGACACCAGGATCGCGAGCCGCGACGGCGGGAGCTCGGCGCGGGGACGGACGAGCGCCCAGACGGCAATGCCGGCGGCGACGGCCGCCGCCACCCACCCGGCCCAGGCGAGGTAGACGCGGCGCGGGGTGCGCGAGGCGCGGGCCGCCGGCATGGGGACGGTGGGCACCGGCTGGCTGCGCTGCGGTCCCCCTCCCGTCAGGGCGTCGCTGAACTCGCGCGCCGAGCCCCAGCGGTCGGCGGGCAGCTTCTGCAGGGCGGTGAGGATCGCGGCCTCCGCCGCGGGCGGAACGGTCGGTCGCTTGGGCCGGAGCGGAGGCACCGGCTCGGTGAGCACCTTGGCGACGATCGCCTGGGAGTTGGGTCCGGTGAACGGCGGCTCGCCGGCCAGCATTTCGTACGTCATGGCGCCGAGGGCGTACACGTCGCTCCGGGCGCCGATCTCGCGCTCGCCCATCGCCTGCTCGGGCGACATGTACGCCGGTGTGCCGAGCGACATCCCGGTCTGGGTCATCCGGCTGCCGCCGGCCTGGTGGACGGCGAGGGCGATGCCGAAGTCGGCCACCAGCGCTGCCCCGTCCTGCAGCAGGATGTTCTCCGGCTTGATGTCGCGATGGACCACACCCTTTCGGTGGGCGTAGTCGAGGGCGGAGGCGACTTCGCGCGACAGCCGGAGCGCCTCCTCCACCGGGAGCTGCCGCTCGCGGGCCAGACGGGCGCGGAGCGATTCGCCGGCGACGTACGGCATCACGTAGTAGAGCAGGCCATCGGCCTCGCCCGAGTCGATCAGTGCCAGGATGTGGGGGTGCTGCAGGTTGGCGGTGACCTTGATCTCGGCGAGAAACCGATCGCCGCCGAGCACGGCGGAGAGCTCGGGGTGCAGCACCTTGATGGCGACCTTGCGGCCGTGCCGCAGATCCTCGGCGAGGTAGACGATGGCCATGCCGCCCTGGCCGACCTCCCGCTCGAGGCGATAGCGGTCGGCTAGCGCGACCTGGAGCCGGTTCAGCACCTCGGGCATGTCGGGTCTTTGTCGGGGGGTGCCTGCAAGATGCCCTCGAACGAGGCGGCGGGCTAGCAGCAGGGGCAAAGCCTTCCGCCAGGTGATTCGGGGTGATCGCCAGGTGATTCGGGCGTGACGGCGGGCCGTAACGTCGGGGCTGGTTGTACGAGCCACTCCACCCTCGACGGGACCCCTGGGTCCCAGGAGATCCCGATGGTCAGTCCTTTCCGCCGGCTTCGTCCGCTGGCACGTCTCGCGGCTGCCGCTGCGGCCCTCTCGTTCGGGGCCTGCGGCGGCGCCGACTCGCCCCTCGCCCCCACGGACGATGCGCCCGTGCCGCCGGCCGACCCGGGCCAGGCCGAAGCGGCGACCCCCGACTTTGCAGCGCTCACGACCACCCAGCGAATCGCCTTCATCTCGCTCCGGGATGGCAAGGTCAACCTCTACAAGATGGATCCCTCGGGAAACCAGGTCGCCCGGCTCACCAACACGACCGCGCAGGACCATGAGCCCGCCTGGTCGTACGACAACAAGCGCATCGCGGTGGTGCGCTACCGGCTGGATGGGACGGTGGGCAAGGGTGACATCTGGCTCATGAACGCCGACGGCACGAACGGACACTGGCTGCGCGACACGCAATCGCCCTGGGACCTGATGGACCCGTCCTGGGCGCCGGACGGCAGCCACCTGCTCGTGAGCCTGTGGGTATCGCCCAACTGGTACCTGGCGAAGATCGACGTGGCCACGGGCACCATCACGCTGCTCCACCCCTACGGAGGCGGCATCATCGGGATCCGGCCGTCATACGACCACGCCGGCCAGCGGATCATCTACGTCGGCGCCACCCGCCTCACCCTGGACCAGGTCTCTGCCGACGGCTCCGGGCACAAAATCCGCTATACCTCCGGCAGCGGCGCGGTCGAGCACCCGAGCTTCTCGCCGGACGGGAAGCGGATCGCCTTCGAGAAGGGGCCGATCCCGGGCAACACCAACGTGTATGTGAAGGACCTGGGCACCGGCGTGGTCACGCGGCTCACGTCGTCCACGGCGGCGGACGGCTTCGCCACCTGGTCACCTGACGGGACCAAGCTCGCGTTCGTGAGCGAACGGTCGGGGGCGGCTCAGGTCTGGACCATGAACTCGAGCACGGGAGGGAGCCTCACGCGGATCACCCACACCAGCGTCTACGAGGGGTCGCCGGCGTGGTCGCACTAGGAAGCCGATCGGAATGCGAACCCGGCCGACGAGGGCGGCTCGCCTCGCCGGCCGGCGCGCGAAGTCACTGATCGTTCGGTCGGCCGAGCGTCCGCCTGATCTCCTCGAGTATCTCGATGTCCGCGGCATCCTGGAGCCGGCCGGTCCGCTTGGTGGCGATCAGATCATCGAGGCCGATGAAGGGGATGACCACGCCCTCGACTCGGGCCGAGGCTGCGCGTCCGATGGCCTCTTCGTACTTCACCGTCCACGCCACCGTGAAAACATCCACCGCCGGACTATCGCCGATGACCGTAATCGGACGGGCAAGCAGTTCCCTCGCGGTCCACTCGCGTGCGAAGCCGTACCCGATCTTCGCCAGGCCCTCGAGCACGCGCTCGGCGTTGTCAGGGCTCCGCTCGATCAGCACGTCCAGGTCGGTGGTGGCCCGTACGTAGCCATGCAGGATGCAGGCGATGCCGCCGATGACCAGGTACCGGGCACCGGCCGCGTTGAGCGCCTGGCAGACTTGCGCGGCGATCAGCTCCGGGTGAGGCCTTCGAGGTGGCGAGCCTTCTTCCATGCGGCGAAGTCCTCGTACGAATCGAATCCGATGACCTGGGCCCGCCGTCTCATCCCGGCGCCGGGTGCCAGGCGCAGCAGCGCGGCCGCACGGCGCAGGCGTTCCTCGGGACTGCGCCGCAGATCCGCCAGCAGATGCTGCCGCCGTGCGGCCGCCACCTCCGCGGCATCGGACGGAGCCGGACCCTCAGCCCGCGGACCGGACCGGTAGCTCCGGATCGCCTCGGCGATGACCCAGCTCCGCGGCCGGTCGAGAGCATTTGCCTGACGGTCAGCCGCGGCGAGGACCTCGCGAGGTAAGGTGATTGAGACGCGGGCGTAGACAGGCTTGCGCGGCATGGCAGGTAATATACGGTATTATCGGGTAATAAGCATCGGTGAGGCGGCGATTTGGCTGACGGGGAGAGAAGCGCAAGACAGCTCGGGGGCAGGGCCAGAGCCATCAGCCCGGCCACCGCAACTGCAGTTCGGCGAGTTGGCGTCATCGCGCCCCGACTTTGGCACACTCCGCCAGGAATGGTCCACGGTACTTCTCGAGACCCGCGATGGGAAACTCGGCGATCGTCCTGGAGGATCCCGCCCCGTCGACATACTCGATGCGTGCGCGTTGGTGACGGCTCAGGAGCGCGAGCATGGAATCTTGGGGAATCGTCAGAACCAGCTGCCCACCCGAGGAGGTTGTTCCGGCGAAGCCAGGAATTCGGCGAGGTGAACCCGCGTCCACTGTCAGCCGCGCCTCCGCGCTGCCCTGCCGGAGAGCCTGGTCGGTCATGATGGTGCTGATGGCGTTGCGTCGGAAGCAATCGAAGCTGAGGATGACGGCGTTCGTGCCCGCCGCGCCTTCCGGACCCTCCTGGCCGATGACTCTAAGCCATGAGGTCTCGCGAACGCTGCCGTCGGTCTCGGACCGGGTCGTGTCGACCTTGAATTGCCAGCTGCCCGCGCCGGAGTCCGCATTGCGACCACCGCAGGCCGCCACCAACACTAGGGCCGAAAGAGCCGCGGGCAGCGTCAGTCCAGAAGAACGGGCGTGAATAGTGGCAGCCTTGGCTCGCAGTCTCATCCGCCCCCCCCGCTCGATTTTGGCCCATGTGCTTTCCGCGCCATGACTTACCTCCCAGTGACTTCCCGGTGATTCCCGCGTGACTCCGCGGTGAGAGCGGCTCCTAGGTTGGCTCCTGTCGCTGGCAGGGCGAGGGCCCTCCGGCAGCGGTCAACCCCCAGCGGGACCTCGAGTCCCAGGAGCGCACCATGCCGGTCCGTACTGTGCAGCACTTCGGCCTTCACACTGCCGTCCTTGTCCTGAGCCTTGCCGTTGCCGCCTGCGACGGCGGCGACAGCCCGCTCGATCCCACGACCGAGCCCGCGGCCGAGCCCGCGGCCACCACGGCGGCCTCCACCGCGGCCCCCACCGCCAATTTCACCATCACCTCACAGACGATCGCGTGGATCTCCTACCGGACCGGCTGGACCGAGCTGTACAAGATGGACCCGCTGGGCGCCCAGAACACCCAGCTCACCGCGCTGAAGACGAGCTTGCAAGGAGTGTCCTGGTCCTGGGACAACAAGCGATTGGCGACGGTCCGCTACCGCGGGATCGATGCCTCCCACGGTCACAACGACATCTGGATCGTCAACGCGGACGGCAGCAACGGACACTGGGCCCGGACGCAGCCGTTCCCCTACGATTTGTACGATCCCTCCTTCTCCCCCGACGGCTCACGCATCGTGATGACCGTGAACGTGAGCGGCACCAAGACCCTCGGCTGGGTGGACCTGGCCACCGGCAACGCCAACCTGTTCTGGAAGGCCACCGGCGGCGGCGCCGTCCTGGGCTGGAAGCCGTCGTACAACAAGGCCGGCACCAAGATCCTCTACTCCACCGGCTTCACGCTGGACCAGATCAATCCCGACGGCTCCGGCCACCAGGTCCGTGTCAACCCGGGTGCCTGGGTGGACCACGGGCTGTTCTCGCCCGATGGCAAGAAGATCGTGTACGAGAAGGGCGCGTTCCCGGGCAACATCGAGATCTGCGTCAAGAATTTCACGACCGGCATCACCAAGCAGTTGACCTCGACGCCGGCCGTGGATCGATTCGCGAGCTGGTCGCCCGACGGAACCGAGCTCGCCTTCATGAGCAATCGGTCAGGGAAGGATCAGGTCTATACGATGGACGCGGCGACGGGTGGTAATGTCGTGCGGATCACCCATACCAGCGTGGAGGAGTGGGCTCCCGTGTGGGCCCATTAGCTCCCAGTCACCGAACGGCAGGGTCTTCGGCGCGCGAGCGCCGAGGCCCTGCCCCTGACCGCCGTTCGTAATCGGCCCCGGTGCGAGCGGGAGCGGTGTTCGGGGTGAAGGGGTCCTTCCTATGCTGCAGTCGCATCCCCGATTTCAGGCGCTGCGCGGGAAGATGAATCCGGCGTGACCGGATCCACCCGCACCGTCAGCTCGAGGCGTCCGGCCCGCGCACCATGGAGGCCCCTCTGGCCCGGCCACCAGTTCCAGCGGCCGGCCAGTCCCATGATCGCCGGGACGAGCAGGACCCGGACGATGGTCGCGTCGATCACCACGGCCACTCCCAGTCCGAGGCCGATGAACTGCGTCAGCAGCACGCGCCCGAAGGCGAAGTAGCCGAACACCACGGCCATGATCAGCGCCGCCGAAGTGATCGTGGAGGCGACGGCGGCAAGGCCGTGGACGGTGGCCGCGGTATTGTCGCCCCGTGCCTCGTACTCCTCCTTGATCCGCGCCAGCAGGAACACTTCGTAGTCCATGCTCAGCCCGAACACCGTCGCGAAGACGCTGACCGGCACCACCACGAAGATCGCCGCCGCCGGCCCGTCGAGGCCGAGCAGCCCCGCGCCGAGGCCGTCCTGGAACGCGAGCACGAGAATCCCGAACGTGGCCGCGACCGAGGCCGAGTTGAGCAGGATGGCCTTGAGCGGAATGAGCAGCGACCGGAAGATCACCCCCAGCGTCAGCGCGGTGACGCCCAGCACGAGGGCGATCAACAGCGGAAGCTGCCCCAGGAGCGCATCCTGGAAGTCCACGTTCTCGGCCGCGTACCCGCCGACCAGCACCTGGGCACCGCGGAGCCCGCGGATGCCGCCATCGTGCTCGATGCCGTCGCGCAGTGCCCGGATCCGGCCCACGAGGTCCATGGTGGTCGTGAGCGACGTGCTGTCGGCCACGATGGCGTCGAGCACGGTGGTGCGGGCGTCGGCGCTGAGGTACGCGTCGAGGAACTTGCGGTGCTCGGCGCGGGCCGCGGGCAGGTCGCTGTACAGCATGGAGTACTGCAGGAGGCCCGTGCCCGGCGTGAGGTCGACGAGGCTGGTCACATCGCCGATCCGCGGATCGTGCCGGAGCGAGTCGCTGAGCGCCTTGAGGCCGCGGAGGCGGAGCGGGGTGGTGACGCGGTCTCCAGCAGGGACCTGCACCGCGATGCGAATCGGCTGCACGACGCCGCGGACCCCGATCCGCTCGAGCACCAGGACGCCCTGGCCGGCCTCGGTGGCCTTGGGCCACCAGCCGCGCGCGGGAAGGCCTATGCGCATGTGGAACACGGGTGCGATGGCCGCGCCGAGGACCAGCGCGCCTGCAAACAAGGCGGTGAGCGGCCGCCGGGCGATGGCGCTCGCCCAGGTCCGCCACATGGTCGCCTGGCGGTACCACGCGAGCTTGGTGGCGAGCCAGCGGGGCCAATCCACCTCCGGACCGAGGACCATCAGCGCGGCCGGGAGCAGCGTGACCGCGAGCAGCACCATGACCGCCACCACGACGATCCCCGCGAGCCCTACGGTCCGGGTCTCGACCAGCGGCGTGAACAGCAGGGCGGCAAATCCGATGGCGACGGTGGCGCCCGAGGTGATCACCGCCCGGCCCGCCGTCGCCAGCATCCGGTGCGCTGCCGTGCCCGCGTCGCCCGAGCGCGCCAGCTCCTCGCGGAAGCGCGTCACCATCAGCAGCGAGTAGTCGATGCCCACGCCGAGCCCGACCATCGTCACGATGGTCATCGCCACGACCGACACGGGCATCACCCGCGCAAGCAGGCCCAGCACGACCAGCGCGACCGGCACGCCCAGCGCGCCGACGCCCACCGGCAGCAGTGCCGCGCCGAGCGCGCCGAAGGCGAGGACCAGGATGACGAAGGTGATCGGAAGGATGCGGAGCTCGCCCCGCCGGCTGTCGCTCGCGATCAGCAGCCGCTCGTCGCGATCGAGGGGGGTGCGGCCGGTGACCAGGACGCGGTAGCGCCCGCCGTCGGGCAGCCGGGCGAGCACGGATCGAACCGCGGTGCGGACTGGCCCCCGTGTCGGCGCCCGGCCTCACGACGCCACGCACGTCGGGCATTCGCCGGAAGGTCGCGGCCAGGCTATCGAGCACCGCGGCGGGTGCCGGAGCGGTCACCGGCTCGGGGCTCTCGACCGTCACGGCGAAGACGTCACCCAGCGGCCGCGTCAGCGCCCCCTGGAGCACGGCGCCCGCGATCCCGGCCTCGGCGTGAACCGAGGTGCCGCCCTGCCCGGTCAGGTGGGCGACGGCATCGCCGGCCTCGAGGCCGGCGCCGATGCCGAGCACCGCCCAGACCATGAGGATTAGCCACGCTAGGCGGCGGTTTGGCTTCACCATGCGGACAACGCCTTCCCTCCAGCTCAGCGGAACAGAAGCGGTGCGACGCTTACCCTACGATTGATGGCCTGACCCGTTCCTCGGGTCTTGAAAGCCCGTGCTCCCCCAAGTGACACAACCTTCCTGTTGGTCGGCCGGTTCCTCGTCAGCACCGGCGCGAGTCACCCTGAGCGAAGCGAAGGGGCCATCACCTGAATCATGGCCCCTTCGCTTCGCTCAGGGTGACTCCCTGGGTGACTCCCAACTCAGCGCGCCCACGCCGGGCGCATGTCCGGACCCATACTCCAGCCCGTTCGATTGACGCGAAAGTCGGCGGTAATTACGGTTATTACATGAAACCCGTCGAGCTCAAAGTCGCCCGCATCGGCAACTCTCGAGGCGTCCGCCTCCCGGCGCCGACGCTGGAGCGCTACCGCATCGGTGCCACGGTGGTGATGGAGGAACGGAGTGACGGCATCCTGCTGCGTCCTCCCGCGTCGGCCGGTCCCAAGCTCTCCTGGGAGGAGACTGCCCGCGAGATGGCGGCGGAGGCGGAGGACTGGAGCGCCTGGGACGTGACCCTGGCCGATGGCCTGGATGAGATCCCCTGGAAGGCCGCGGAGCCGCGTGTGGTCGCGGAGCGTGCGCCGAAGTACCGCCCGCGCGCTCGAGGAAAGCGGTGAAGCGCTACGAGATCCGTTGGGCTGATCTCGATCCCGTGCAGGGCGCGGAGATGGCCAAGACGCGACCGGCGGTGATCGTGAGCCTCGATGCGCTCAACCAGCGATTGCGGACGGTCACCATCTGCCCGCTCACCTCTCAGCTCCATCCCACCTGGCGCACCCGCCTGGGCTGCCGTGTGGGCGGTCAGAGTGCCGAGATCGCGGTGGATCAGATCCGCACGGTGAGCAAGGGGCGGCTCGGAAGAAAGCTCGGGGCCCTGTCCAGCGAGGAGGCCGGCGCGCTCCGGCGGCTCATCACCGAGATGTACGGAGAATGAGTGGCATCCGTGCCCGACACCCAAGTTCTCATCACCGGCGCGGGCCCCACGGGCCTCGTGCTGGCGCTCTGGCTGACTCGCCTGGGCGTCCGGGTCCGCCTCGTGGACAAGACCGCGGAGCCCGGCACCACGTCGCGCGCCCTGGTCTTGCACGCCCGGACGCTCGAGTTCTACCGACAGGTCGGCCTGGCCAACGCGGTGGTCGAGCGCGCGCTCAAGTTCACGGCCGCGAACCTCTGGGCCGGCGGCAAGAAGGCCGGGCACGTCGTCTTTGGCCCCATGGGCGAGGGGTTGAGCCCATTTCCCTACATGCTGATCCTCCCGCAGGACGAGCACGAGCGCCTGCTGGTCGAGCACCTCGCGGAGATTGGCGTGCAGGTCGAACGCCGGACCGAGCTGCTCGGCTTCGAGGACAGCGGCGGCCGCGTGCTGGCCCGCCTGCGACGGCCGGACGGGACGGAGGAGACCTGCGAGGCCGCCTATCTCGCCGGGTGCGACGGAGCCCACTCCAAGGTTCGTGAGGTGCTGGGCATCGGGTTCCCGGGCGGCACCTACTCGCAGCTCTTCTATGTCGCCGATGTCGAAGCGAGCGGCCCGGTCATGAACGGCGAGCTGCACGTGGCCCTGGACGAGGCCGAGTTCCTGGCCGTGTTCCCCCTGCGAGGGACGGGACGTGCGCGTCTCATCGGGAACGTGCGCAAGGGAGCGGAGCGTGGGGACGAGTCGCTGTCCTGGGACGAGGTGGGGAAGGTCGTGATCGGCCGCCTGGGCATTACGGTCGAGCGGGTGAACTGGTTCTCGACCTACCGCGTGCATCATCGGGTGGCGGAGCACTTCGGGCGGGGTCGCGCCTTCCTGCTGGGCGACGCCGCTCACATCCACAGTCCGGTCGGTGGGCAGGGCATGAACACCGGCATCGGCGACGCGGTGAACCTGGCATGGAAGCTGGCGGAGGTGCTGCACGAGCGGGCCGAAGCCGCGCTCCTCGACACCTATGAGCCGGAGCGAATCGCCTTCGCTCGACGTTTGGTCGCGACCACGGACCGGGCCTTCACCCTGGTGACCAGCTCCGGCCCGATCGCCCGGGTCATCCGGGTCGACGTCGTTCCGCGACTGCTGCCCGCGGTGTTCGCGTCCGGAGCCTTCCGGCGCCTCATGTTCCGCACCATCTCGCAGATCGCGATCAGCTATCACACCAGCAGCTTGAGCGAGGGGCGCGCGGGAAGCGTCGCGGGTGGCGACCGGCTGCCGTGGATTCCTGCCGACAATTTCAGGCCCCTGGCTTCGCTGGATTGGCAGGTGCACGTCTACGGCGAGGCGGCGGCAGGAATTACGGAGGCATGCGCCAGGCGGGGATTGCCCTTGCACACCTTTCCTTGGGAATCCTTCATGTCGAATGCGGGGCTGAAGCGGGGGGCCGCCTATCTGGTCCGACCGGACGGTTATGTCGGCTTGGCGGATCCCGAGCCGAGCCCGGCAAGGCTGGAGCGCTACCTCGGCAGCCGGCGCATACAACCGCTGCAGCCGCACCCGAGCCCGAGTCACCCTTCGCTTCGCTCAGGGTGACTCCAGCGACGTGACTTCGGCCTATCTGCGCACCCGCAGTCCCACCGGAGGAGCTTGTCGCTCCGGGGCAGCGGCGCCTCCGGCACCTTCCGAGTCACCCTGAGCGAAGCGCGATAGGGCCGACCCCAAGAATCGCCGCCGGCGCGGGCGGCGGATTCGCGGGCTTACGCTTGCCCTGCGCTCTCTCGGTCATGCTCGGGCGACAGAGATGAAGGTTCCGGTCCCCGACGTGGAAGCTTGATCGCTTTCACGCGGGGCCGGCGCATGCCCGAGATCTCCCGATTCTTCGGTATCGTAATTCGGATGTACTTCGAGGACCATGAGCCGCCGCACTTCCATGCCTTCTACGCCGGCTCGAAGGCGCAACTGCGCATCGAGCCGATCGGGGTACTTCGCGGCGACTTGCCGCCTCGTCCGCTGGCCCTTATCGTCGAATGGGCGAGCATGCACCGGGCGGAGCTGCTGGCCAACTGGGATCGACTGCGCCGCGAGGAGCCACCCGTCAGGATTCCGCCCCTGGAGTGAGACGCGCCGCCATGCATCCGGATGTAACGCGAGTGGAGGTGATACCGCCCTACGGGCTGCGACTCGCATTCGCCGACGGCACCACTGGCTTCATCGACGGCGCCCGCTGGGTACTCGGTAAGACCGCCGGCGTGTTCGCGGCGCTGCGCGATCCGGTGGAGTTCGCCAAGGTCTTTGTGGACGTGGAGGCCGGCACCATCGCTTGGCCCCACGAGATCGACATCGACCCCGATACGCTCTACGAGTTGGCTCACGCCTCACCCGGATCCAGCTAGACGCTGACGCCGGACCATGCGCGTGGGATCGACCGGCCCGAGCGCTGATCAGCGATACTCGTCGTGCCGCCGCCACCACTCGTACCGCGCCGTCCGCGGCACCCCCTCCGGCGAATCCTCCCAGTCCTCCTGCCGCCCGTACGGCGTCAGATCGAGCAAGGTCCACACACTGCCCAGCGCCTCGACTCCGCGGCCGCTGGTGAAGTAGTTGCGGAACACGTCGGTGCCGTCGCGGAAGAACACACTGAGGCCAAAGGTCTCGCCTTGCGGGGTCGCGAGGCCAAAGTCGCGGTTGAAGTCGCTGCCGGCCGAGGAATACCACGGCACGTTCCAGCCCATGCGCTTCCGGTAGGCCTCGATCTGAACCAGGGGCGCGAGAGAGACCGCCACGAAGGACGTGTCGCGCGCGTGCAGGTGGCGCAGGTCGGTGATCTGGTCGATGACCATCGAGCAGCCGGGGCA
>WNFR01004699.1_pt1 | contig 14025 bp, 20 predicted proteins | sample 5400221 | NCBI WGS metagenome assembly WNFR01 (sample SAMN13153357, study PRJNA577476) | soil metagenome | isolation source: 40 cm soil under Madrone tree | place: USA:California | collected 2016-06-14 | reverse complement strand
AAACTTTCCAGGAAATATGATCCTCTAAAAACGATTTAAGAGCTGGCGGTTGAATGTCCTGAATACATAGTGTTCCGGTTGTAAGACTAGTTTTATAAGTTACGTATGTATTGTCCCGTCCCAGTATTAATATGGCCCATTTAGAGCACGGGCTCACAGAAAGAAAAAGAAATCGAATGTCTACGATATTAGGCCAAAATGGAAAATGGGTAACTACCTCGAAAACTGAAACAACGCAAAGCTAGACATCGTCCTTGATGTCCGCGTCCACCTCCAACACCCCAACACGTTCTCCTTCAAGCTGGGCAGGCTGGGCAGGCTCGCCAAGCTCCTCAGGGGGTGTGAAGAGGAGAAGTTGAGGACGGACGATCAGGAACAGGAGGACGTTGATAGTACCGGAAAGATTGAACATCACACTACCGAAAAACAGAGCCGCCGAAGCAACGCTCCCGTGACTGAAGGCCAGCCAACGGGAAACCGAGAGCGGAATCACCATGAGGGAGTAGGCAACCGGATAACTGATTAAAGTTTTGTGAGCTGCGTTCGTTCACAACAAAATATCTGGGACTTACAGGAGAATTCCCAGCGTGGCTCGCCTCTGTGAGTATGCAACGTCGGACGTGTCCAGGCGAAACTTGTACCATTTCAAGTCATCGACCGACAGGTGACCCTTCATCCAGAAATGCAGCGGGATGTACATGATCACTGAGGCAAATAAAGCGATCCACATCCAAATATACTCCCCAGCTAGGCGTGCCCCCGGATATTTGGGACCAATCCAACACCAAAACTAACCCAAGAAATGTAAGCTGTGGGTCACAGCGGCGAGATGATGGGAGTAATGAATGTACCGGTGAAGGCTGCTCATAGTCCTTATGAATCCCATTGCCGATGCCAACCCACAGCCCGGCGAAGAGCCACGTGAGCGCAACGATGCCGAAAGCAAATCCACGTGCTTCAGTTCCTACCCGCCATAGAGCCAACGTGAATGTGTGAGTGGCGAGTATCTGGCATGTTGTGTGTTCAGTGTGCAGAAGAGTCGTATACACGGTCACATACGAGACTGATCAGTGATACCCCGAGTGCGCCGATTTGCTTGATTGATCCCTGGGCTGTGCAATATGCGCCTGTCGTGACAATCCCATCGTTGACCCATCGGATACTGAGGATACCGCCCACGGACTGCACAATGTCGTATACAAAAAGAGAGAACTGTGACATGGCTGAGATCAGACTACGCGCGAGATGGCATAAAAAATGTGGAGCGGACCATGTATATGTCAGCGGGAGTCTGCAGTAGCTTCCAGTCACCATTCGGGAGGGCCTTTCTGTAACGTAGGACGTTCCTCTGCAGAGGATTTTGTCAACTGGATAGCACTGCCGAAATACAACGGACATACGGAGATCAAAACGAATATGGCAGTTACAGCACAGAAACTCAGGGTGGATGCCTCGACTGTTAGCTATGTGCGGCTAAGTGTAAGCGGTGGCCCGGGTGGGCGATATCGAGAGAATGCTCACAGCCAAGCCGATGCTCTGACCATTCGTAAGGATGGACCTATTGGCGTCGACTAAAGAGGAGTACCCGTTCCGTTGTGGACCACAGACAGTCGCATTGACATCGAGTGTCGACATCTCTGAATATGGTGAGAGGGGCCCGAAACTTCAGAGTGAGAGAGAACTGATCAACGCATTTAAACGGGCAAGACGTGGACAGCCATATGATAATTTGTCTTATATGCCTTGTATTTGAATTGGATTTGGAGCGATGCCTTGTCGTTCAAGTTGACATAGAGCAGTGCGGAAATAGACGCTCAACAATGATCGCCGGGCTTGGGACCCTGAGGCTTTGAGGAATCTGAAGCACCTTTTTGCTCACGAGCAGTTCCAATCTTTCCTCCAAGTACTAGTTACGAAACTCAGAGGCCTGCCAACGAACGAATTGGCACCCAGGTGTGAGGAGCAACTCAGCACAGAGTACGGCAAAGGGGGATGCCAAGGGCGACCCAGGGGTACAAGTGACACGTACCAGCTTAGCCTCACAGACGATTCCGGGCAAGCGTAAGGTACAGTAAGCGATGCACGCTTCAAGTCGGAATGGCAGCGTGCCGCAACATCTGAAAATCGGACGGAGGTGTGGTTTTCCCGCGGTCACGGTAAAAAAGCCGGAGGCAGGGCAAGGATGGAAGCCGAGTAACTGTTTGCATCAACGTTTGGATCACAGTGACCGGACCACAAAAATTACCTGTAACCAAGCCGTGAGAGGAGCGTCTCCCAGATTCCGTCAACCCATTTCACATACAGAATAGAAGACGAGTTGAGATATGATATGCACAACATTGCCTGTAACATGAAACACTGCAATACTGTGCTGCTGCCATGTGCTGCTGCCAAGCCAAGCTGCCAACAGTTTGGCAGCTTTCGAACGCCACCAAATATATCCTAACTCAGTCAAATAGATGCAAAGCAGACACAGGCACGCAGCAAGCTGGCAACAACCAATCTTACTTTGACACGACAGCTTGTTTCGTGGAACACACTTGGAGGGATCTCACAAAAAGGGCTACCACCCTGCTATATCAATTTCTGTGAAGTGGTAGGAGGGCATGTAGGTGTCCACAACTACATTTTTCCCTCAACGGCCGCGAGTCCTCCTGCTGTACTCATCTCACATCGCAGTAATTAAGCAACATACGACAGCATGCACCTACGGAACAAGATGACAACGAACTGAGGCCGTAACTAGTAGTAGATCCGCAACCGGCGAACCGCACAAGGCGAGGCATGTCACCCGGCAGCAGCGTCTAACTCCAACAAATTCTCGTTTACTGTAAGTTTGCCAGTGAAGGGTTCGCCAAGCTCCTGCTCAGGGAGTGCGGAGAAAAGACGAAATCGGACGATCAAGAACAGGACATTGAGCGCTGAACATCATACTACTGAAAAATGTAGCCTCCGAAGGGACTGAAGGCCAGCCAACGGAAAATAGCAATTGGATAACTGATCAAAGCCTTGTGAGCTGCGTTCTTTCACGACACAAAATGTCTGGGACTTACAGAAGGATCCCCATTCTGTGAGTACACAACATCAGTATATAAGCGGCCCATCATCGTACATTATCACCGTGACTGAGGCAAATAAAGCGATCCACATTCCCCGGCTAAGCGCGGGCTTATTGTAATTTGGGAACAATCCAACACCAACACTGGCCGAAACAGATCAGTAACGAGTGGTGGCGATGAGCGATGATATAAATGGGAATAATGTTTAGGTGTAGGTTCATGCCGATGCCAACCACGAAGAGCCACGTGAGCGCAACGATACCGAAAGCAAATCCACGTGCGTGTTTGAGCTCCTATTCGTTGTAGAACACCAATGGACTGCACAATGCACAATGTCGCGTCAGAAAGAGAGAGAACTGTGATATGACCGAGGTCATACTGCGCGCGACGAAATGGTATCAAAAGCGTGGAACGGGCCATGTAGATGTCAGCGGAAATCCGCAGTATCTTTCGGTCACGATTCGGGAAGGTCTTTCTGTAACGTAGGGTCACGGTGTTCCTCTGCAGAGGTTTTCGCCATCTGTACAGCAGTACCGAAACGGAACAGACATACTGCGATATGACAGTTTCAGGAAAAATCAGGGAGGATACTTCGATGGACAGCTATGCGTGACGAGCGCAAGCCACGGCACTCACGGCAAAACCGATGCTCTGACCAGTCGTAAAGGTGGAGTCAGCGTCGAGTGAAGACGGAGCAGCATCACAAATAGTTGCATTGACGCCGTCAAGTGTTGACATCTCTGAACCCGATGAGAGGGGCCAAGAATCTCAGAGTGAGAGGGAATCGGTGAACACATTTTAAAGGAGAAGACACCAGCGATATGGTCGTTTGTCTTGTGAGAGCGGGAGCGGTGTATGAGCAGACAATCAGCGAGTGATCGCCAAGCTTGAGGCCTTGAGAGTCGGAAGCGGCCTATTTGCTCGCCAAAGCAGTCCCAGATCTTTGCTCCAAGTTCGAGTCAGGAAGCTCATATGCCCGCCGAATTGGCAGGGAGTAACTCTGCGCAAAGCGAGAGAAATTATAGTAGCTGTCAGGGAAACATGGGGGTTATAGTTGAACAGTTGACGACCCCTTGCTCTAAGCGGGATGCACTTGGGTCACAAATCTTGCAGATAAGTAGTGAAACGATGGGCAGGGACTGCGGTGTTCGTGCACCCCTTTTCAAATTCGCTAATAGGTCCCATCAGTAACAGGTTGGAAGCGTGAATGCGTGAACGCTCTTATCTATGTGTCCTGTGATGAAGGGGCCGCAACCCCACTGACAATCCGCTCCGCTCTATGTACATTACCAGGGCCGCGGGAGTTCTGGTTCTCCAAAAATATAGTATCACTAGTCTTGTCTTCATAGACTGTCCCAGTATTTAAAAAAAGAAACTCACTGCCAAGGCGTTTCGTTCAGTAGTACTGTAACTTCTTGCGGGTGGACTCGCAACGCTAGTGTTCGCCCTTAGAATACCCAGAAGCACCAGCATATATAAGTGGCGTTCCTATATGCCAGTTCTCCCGTTCTCCCCCGTAACTTTAGACTTGGACGTTCCTATCGTGTGAGAGAGAAGACAAGAAAATAGTTTTCATTTTCATTTATGTTCGGTCACTTCGGTGGGCTGCGTACCGAGTCAGTCCGATTCGGTGACCTAGACTCGTGATGGCGCCGTGTACGTCCGAGCAACTCAAATGGAGTAAGATCCGAGGCTGCGGTTTAAATGCGGAGATGCGGAGAAAAACCCAGTCCTTGATAGCCTGATATGATCTCCTCCGACTCGTAGTATCTTTAGTGTATTTAAACTAATCTCAGCCTTGGCCGTTCTCTGCACGAAATCCCCACATGCCTACCAGTACCAGCCTATCTACACCCAAGCCCTCACGCACTTGGGCATATCAGGACCAGCTACCTACATTACCTATCCCTCCCCTAGAGGACACATGTCATCGCTATCTCACCGCACTCAAGGCACTACAAGATGAGAAGGAGCACGAAAATACTAAAAGGGCTGTGCAGGCTTTCTTAGACGGAGATGGCCCGCGTATCCAAGAGAAACTCATCGAGTACGCGAAGGACAAGCACAGGTGCGCATTACGACACTCCTAATTACGAGGTGCTCACATATCATCATATAGTTACATTGAGGACTTTTGGTACGACGGGCCAGAGCTTCTTGCGCTGCTGCGTTCTCACTCGTGTAGGTACGAGTCTTATCTCCAGCACTCTGACCCGGTAGTACTCGCTCTCAATCCCTTTTTCGTCCTTGAGTGCGTTCCTACTACTCTCATCCCCTAAACTCCCCATACTCACCTCCCACAAGGAATGACCCCACACCCTCGCGCTGTGCCCAACTCCCGCGAGCGGCGTCTCTCATCCTCTCCTCCCTCGGCTTCATTTACGATCTCCGTGCTGGCATCCTAGATGCGGACACCGTCCGCGGCGTACCTCTCGACATGGACCAATACAAGCAGCTCTTCGGTACCGTGCGTATCCCAACAGAAAACGGTTGTAAGATGGAGACCGCTTCCGACTCCGAATCGACTCACGTCATCGTCCTCCGTCGTGGTCAATTCTGTACGTGCCCTCCCACTTGTTACGACCGCTAACTTAGACCCCACGGAGACTGGTTCGACGTCTTCGATGAGCACAATCGTCTACTCTTATCGGAGCGCGAGATCTTGCGCAACCTACAGGCGATCGTCGCGGACGCCGACAAGCTCCCGCCCACCGAAGTCGCCAAGGACGCTCTGGGCGTGCTCACGACCGAAAACCGGAAGATATGGTCTTGTCTGCGCGACGCGCTCACACGTGACCGCTCCAATGCCGCATGCCTCCACGTCGTCGACCGCGCGCTGTTCGTCGTGTGCCTAGACGACGCGGCGCCCGAGGGGCTGGCGGAATTGTGTGGGAACTTCTTGTGCGGTACGTACAAACTCGTTGGGGGCGTGCAGGTCGGGACGTGCACCAATCGGTGGTACGACAAAGTAAGTCATTGTCCGAGAGGACAGGCACGCATGCTCATCCCCGAAGCTGCAAATCATCGTCACTGCCGATGGTGCAGCGGGTATCAACTTTGAGCACACTGGCGTAGACGGTCACACCGTTCTTCGGTGCGCGCCGTTCGATCGTCCTTTCCGCTTCTTTTCATTGATCGTGCATTGTCAGATTCGCGGCGGATGTCTTCACTGAAGGCCTCATGCTCCTCGCGCGCTCCATCAACCCCTCCGCGCCGACGCTCTTCCACCCGCAGAAAGTGAATCCGTCCGTGCGGATAGCACACGCCACTCAGTCCGCGCCCAAGAAGCTCGAGTGGGCCTTCGAGAACACGCCCAAGCTTCGCGCGGGGATCCGGTTTGCCGAGACGCGGCTGAGCGACCTGATCTGCCAGAACGACTGCGCGGCGCTCGAGTTCCGTGGATACGGCAAGGCGTTCATCACAACGCACGGCTTCAGCCCGGATGCCTTTGTCCAAATGGCGTTCCAGGCAGCGTATTTCGGGATGTACGGTACGCCCGTGTCGATCTCTGCGCGAAGACCGGTGCCTGATTCGTCACATTAGGCAGGACCGAATGTACGTACGAGCCTGCGATGACCAAGACGTTCTTGCACGGCCGCACGGAAGCAATTAGGACCGTACAGCTGGAGAGTGTCCAGTTTGTCAAGGCGAGTTGTAATTTTACTACGAATGGCAGTTGCTCCTGACCTTTCTTCTCTACAGACTTTCTTCTCAGAGGCGACACCGAAGGAAAAGATCGTTGCCCTCCGCCGCGCGTGCAAAAGGCACGTGGAACTCACGAGGGAATGTTCGAAAGGTCTAGGCCAGGACCGGTGCGAATGAGACTCTGGAACTCGCTCCCACCCACCCTGATGCACTTCTCTCCAGACATCTCTACGCACTATACTGTCTCCTCCAGCGCGAGCTTGAAACTGGCTCCGACACGAGGAACAGCTCATCCTCTGGCAGTGGGCTGCCCGAGATGTTCCGCGACCGTGGCTGGGTGACTTTGGGCACATCCATCCTGTCTACATCCAACTGCGGGAACCCCGCACTGCGCCTGTTCGGTTTCGGGCCCGTCTCGCCGGACGGGTACGGGCTCGGATATATCATCAAGGACGACGGCTTGTCCGTCTGCGCGTCGTCGAAACATCTCCAGACGCGCCGTTTCCTCGATACGCTCCAGGGTTACCTGGAAGAGGTCCAGCGTGTCCTCGTGGCGCTCGTGCGCGCCGCCAATGAACGCCCTGAGCCGTTCGTGGACCATGCGGGCGTGCTGCGTGATTCGAAGACCGGAAGTAGGATTAACCAGCACGTGAGCGACGACGAGCTGGAGGTAGACAGCATGCGTACGTCATTTGTTTCCCCCTGGGTTGCTTATCGTCATTGCGTGAATGTAGCCTCGTACTCGTTCTTCGATAGCTATGATGTGGAGCTCCTCGGGAAGTTGCACAGGAGACCGGATCCTCACACAGTTGGTGAGTCGCATGAAATTATTCAAGTTTGCGAGTATTCATATGCTTTGGGTTATTAGGAAAGGTTATCCCTCTCGCAGAATATTAAAGGGGATGTTTGAAGGAAAGAAGCGCAAATATAACATACTATTATTCACTATCTTTTGTACACATCTGTATGCCCCCACCTGCCAGCGCAAATACACCACAAATCCCATTGGGGGAGTTCTGAAAGCTTACATAAGTCCCGTTTTATTTTATGACCTCGTTGGCGAAAAGTACTCGTGTTAACGTTCACTCACCTCACCCACCACTTCCGCGTCCGCGTCCACGTCTACGACCATCGAAAGCTGCCCAGGATGTCACCCACGCTCGTTATCAAGGGACAAAAAGACTCTGGCACTGCCCGCGTCCTCGGGTCTGGCACCTCCGGTATGCCTCCGTCCTCATGGACAGCGCATTGACTGACTAGGCATTATACGAGCCCAGGCATTGCCGAGTTGCTTATATTCCATCCGGTCGACACCATCGCCAAGCGGCTTATGAGCAACAAAGCCAAGGTCACTTCACCTGACTTTCTTCTTTACCTCGCATTATGACAATGACCAGGTCTCGTTCTCCTCACTGGCGCCCATCATCTTCCGCGAGCACGCCAACGCACCACTGGGCCGCAAGGTCCTCTCTCTCTTCCCAGGGCTCGGCTACGCCGCAGGGTACAAAGTCTCGCAGCGGATCTACAAATTCGGCGGACAGCCCTGGATCAACGACATCCTCACGCGGAACTACAAGGCGCAATTCACGAGCGTCTTCGGCGAGCGCAAGGGCAGGATGATGATGCAGGCCACCGCCGGCAGCCTGACCGGCATCGGCGAAGTCGTCCTGCTCCCCCTCGACGCGCTCAAGATCAAGCGCCAGGTCAACCCAGAGGCGTTCCGCGGCCGCGGCGTCGTCCGCATCTTCCTCGAAGAAGGCACCACTCTGTACCGAGGCTGGGGCTGGACCATCGCGCGCAATGCACCCGGCTCTTTCGCAGTGCGTTCTCCTCCACCCTCATGCCTCATGCCTGGGGGGATTTTTTAATTTTAATTTTAGCTGTTTGGAGCGAGCGCCGTCACGAAGGATTATGTACTCGGCGTGCAGGATTATAGCAAGGCGACGTGGTCCCAGAACTTCATCGCGTCGGTCGTCGGTGCCGTGGCGTCCATCACGATCGCCGCGCCGCTCGACACGATCAAAACGCGCATACAGAACGCCAATTTCGAGCACAAAGTGCACGGGGCGACGATCGTGCGCGACCTGCTGCGCGACGAAGGTGCCTCGGCGCTCTTCAAGGGACTCACACCGAAAGTAGGTTCTTTTAGTTTAGCTGTAATGGTCTTTTAATTGAATGCGTGGCGTAGATCTTGGTCGTCGGTCCGAAATTGGTGTTCAGTTACACCATCGCGCAGTCCCTCATTCCTTGGTTTGCACAATACGTCTGAGGGCTGTGTCTTTGACATTCCCCTTTCCTTACTTATTCCCACATTTTAGAATATGCCCCCCCACAACCTTCCCCCACTCATCCCTGTTTAGCATGTCAATAGCAACCCATGAGTTATTTATTACAATTCGGCTCTTCTCAGTTTCCCTCCAATATCATCAAATGCTACATGGAGACAGTCACTTTTGCCAATCAACGCCACGCATTGGACCACCCCTCCAGACAAGTGCCTATTAGGGTTGAGATCGGATTTAGTCGCTTAGCAGCCCGCGCCTCAAGGCTGATTGTCGTCGAATCAAGCGCACTCTCAGCCACCTGCCTGGACGTAGGCCGCAAAGCTTTTGCGTTGCACAGCACACCATCCGGCGTGACAGACATTTGCTAATTAGCTTTATTGCTATGTACTGCACGGTGTGGGCATGGCCAGGATGTGTCCTCCCACCCTGTCATGCATGCTGACCTCTTCAGCGCCTTCGGGGGTCAGCAACATGGGCGTCGTTGCTCTCGGGTTTTCCCGGTCTCTTTCGCTCATATGAAATATGAAGCGCCAATTTACTGTGAAGTCGGGCTCGTGTCCGAATGCAGGATGCCGAGTTGATTCATCATCACGTCCACGAACGGCATCGTCGACGCTAAATACAGTAAGCCTACTGTGATAGCATCCACCCATTCACACCACGTGAAATACCTTGTTCGACGTTGACCAACGTTGACCAGTGAGCTGCGAGTGTGCAGGTAGCGCGGGCGTCTCGCGCGCCACATGCATACGACGGCGTTTTGATTTGATTTGAATTATTCCCCCCTGAAAACGTGTATGCTGCGAAATTCATGTATGATTCTATCGAGTCCATCAACATTCCAAAACATATGCCGAGGTGAAGACCTGTGTCATCTAGATACTCTAGCACATATACAGCCCGACATTTTCCTGTGTGGTATGTACTGTACTGTATATATTCAGGGCGGATTGGAGGAATCAAGGCACCAATGGTGGCGAGTCAGGCACGATTGATAATACTGCAGGAGCGCCCATCCTCACCAAAATGACTCATCATTCCGGAACAAAATTTATGATATGATAGGTGCGTCTTTCATTGTCGTGGGGGAAGCGAAACGAAACACGCGGTCTCTCGATCACGGTGAGTGCAAGACCGTAATGGAGTGCCAGTTTGGGACAGAGATTGCCATGTCAAAACGACGTGGTACTGTAATGTACTGTTGGATGTGGGAACAGGCCGTGTCGATGATCGATGTTTATCATTTGACCCCGAAATAGGAGCCAGGCGGCGCTACCCGTACTCGTTTTGTGTCTAGTACATCCACTGAGCGATGAAAGATGTCTTGGAGGGCCTTTACGCGCAACGAGGCGAAGACAACGAATGCCAACCGTATCGGATAAGACGCGGAGGAGATGCTTTGGATGACATCACAAAACTCTTTTGCCATCAAACGTCCTTGGAGCACAGAGGATAAGGAGATCCAAAGCACGATATGGTGTCAAGTTTGCGCCAAATCGCTCGAACCGGCGAGAGGGATCATAAACACCTGATACCCTTTACCCGGCGGTTGGGTTCGGCAAGGCACTTTTCATGGGGAGCAGCAGAAGAGGTCGACCCTGCTTGTGGCATCGGAAGGTTCAGCTATCACGACTGCCAAAAACACAGCATGTCATACATTTGGCTGCTCGATGGCCTTAAGACCTCCCATCGGAATGTGTTCTCGTAGCGGGGACATTCTGGGAACCCATGTACATTTGACCGCCGACGGTTGACATAGAAACGTCGACCACTGGTGGGCCTACGTGTAGCGGAGCTAGTTTCAGCCATGAGCCAATTCTGTAGGGAGGAGAGAAGAGCCATAGCGTCCACAAAAGATCAACGGAATGTTCGGATCTATGACCAACCGGGTGTCATGAAGCATCGGTCGTTGAGCGCAGACAGAAATAAAAGTGTCACCAAGCAGCGCTAAAAGTTATATGAGCGAAGCGAGTTATATGGAAGGAAAGACGTGGCTGATGATCTATCTCATCTGTGCACACAAGAGACCGTATTAGAGGTGCCCAGAGACAAAGCTACACCACCGAAAAGCACTGAAAAGTATGTTGAGTTGGACGTCGAAGTGATGATCATGATCGGCCTAGTCATAAAGTACGCCATATGCGGCCCGGTGATTTCAGGCAATACTGATCCGGGTTGTGCCCCGACGACAGGCCGGGCCGAGAACGCGGCGCGACCTGTGAGGCGAGACAACCGTTGGCGCATCGCATCACTCTGTGCTCTGTGACTCTCCCCATTTCCTTCAAACCATCCTTCTCCCCCGTCTGTCCCTTTCCCTCCCCCCATCTATCCTTTCTTTACTACTTTCCGTTTCCATCATTGATGGCACAGGCCAAATTGTGCGCATATTTTCTCTTTCGCTTCGCCGTCCTCATCCTCCTGCAGAACGTTACGCCCACCGCCAAATATCGACTTCGTTCAAGGTTCGTTCTCACTTTTTCCGATCAGATATTGTCCTTTCTTATTCATGTAATTACACAGGATATCCTGGTATTCCTCCAGGGGCGCCAGACCGGCCCCAGGCGGCCGTCAAAGGGGTTAGTGATATTTACCGCCTTACTCCCAGCTCCCTGACCAATGGACCATCCAAGGCCATCGAGGTGCGCATGGGCCCCCAAGGCGTCAAGGCCAAGTACGTTCGGATCCAATTTCGCAAGATTGAAACTCTCCCTGGCGGTGGACAAAACTCGTTCTTCGACTATGTCGGACAGGGTCCTGTCAATCTCTGGCAGTCAAGCGAGGAGTTTAGCGTGCTACAAAGCGTGAGCTTCCCCTCCCTGCTTTTCTCCCTCTCTCCTCTCTTGCTTGTTCCTTACTTCGAGTATAGCAAGACATCCCCTTCTACATTCGAATACCCGAGTCAATTCCCCCGACTCTCTCACTCGACGGTGGCGGTACGTCCCATCACTCGCTTCCTGTGCGCTCCGCCTGATTTTCGGGTTTGTCAAGCCGGGATTAAGTATGAGATCGTGGGCCAGGTGTGTGTTCAAGGGAAGTCGTACGTGTTCCCTTTTATGGCCGTTATGCGCATTTCCCCCCTCATCCGGCTCGCTAAAGTGGCTTCTTCCGTCGCAACAAGTCAACCATTTTGTCTTCCACAACTCCCATCACCATCGACAAGCACGAACTTCACTCCACCTGGCCCGTCTTCCAGCAACGCGAATCGCGTCACCTCACCCAGGATGCGGTAATGCTGACCGTCGAGCGAACACAGAATTGTCATGGACCTGGGGATCGTGTCGCCGTGCATGCGACGATCCGTTCTGACAGCATGCATACTACCATATTGCGTGGGTTTGAGTTTACACTCAAAGAAACCACCATTTTCCGCGCTGGTCCACATGTCACCGGCAGAAATAGTTCGCCGCAGGTCAAAATCAACATTGTGGGTGAACAGAAAGTTCCTGTCAACGTGACCATGCACGGTGGTCAAGTCCATCGCTCGGAACTCGCGGTCATGGTCCCCCAGACTCACACCACTACGACACTCACATCCGCACGTCACATTGATATTATGTATGTGCTCATAGTCAAAGCGTTGATGGGAACAGGCAAACCCCTGATCATGGAGCTTCCTGTGATTGTGTCAAATTGGCCGAGGTAAGCGCCGGCGGTCTTGCCTCTCCTTTCCCGTGCTCACCCCTCGAGCGTGTAGATATGTTTCTACCGAAGCAATCCGGTACGTAACATTGATTGACTTTGCCCCTTTCGCTGCCAATTTCTCATCACCTACGTTCCTCTAGTCGCATCGGCATTGCGCCAAGTTTGAGCCTACAACAACCCGTCCAACCCGTCTTAGCCGTGAACACTGTAACTCCCGTGAACCCGCGTCCGCGTGTGGCACCGACAAGCCTGCCCGCAACTGTCACCGCCATAGCTCATCCATTTGCCTCTGTGCGCAACACCGTAAATGATTCGCGCGTTACCAATTCGATGCCGAACAGTGCTCCTGTTACTTCAGACGAGTTAGGCTTTCTTGCACGACCGAGCTCGGAGGGCGATGAGCGGCAGCAAACCGACACCAGTAGTACTGGACCCCGACGACGCTCTCGTACGGCTAGCGCTGTACCCGCATCGAACCGCTTCACTATCACCAATATGACGGATAACGAAATCCCAGAAGATAGTTCACACGTCAATGCACCAGGTTCTGCGTCGACGCCGCCCCCACTGCCTCAAACACAGTCCTCACGCCAGAACCGATGGCTTTCTGCCGAAGAGGAGAAGGCCAAGCTATATCGAGAGGCAAAGGAGAGGGTTGAGCATGTCCAGGGTGGGTTGGATCGCTCCGAAAGCGTCCAGGTTTGTCTGCTATCCTACTCGGTCTCTCGACGCGTCTAACTGATGTGGGACCCAGTCGACCAACGAACGACCTGGTCAAGGTAGTCAGCAGGCATCTGTCCATTCTGCTCCGCCTCAGGCTGACACACCGAGATGGCCAACCGCCGAAGAAGAGAAGATTCGTTTGTTCACGCAAGCGCAAAACAACGCTCGCATTATACAAGGTTACGCGCAAGATTTGAATGATAGCCAAGCTTCGCATAATCGTGGTGCCTCACGCGACTCGTCACGAAGCTTCCAACAAAATAGCCCAGGACGCCCGCCTGTCATCTCAGCTGGAGCAGCACTGTATTCTCACGCGATGGCATCCGTCAATAAATCCGGCCGGGGTCAAACTGTTCCCTCGCCCCCGCCTGCGCAGCCCTCCGCAGCACACACATCACAATCTTCTTCACGGAATCCATCTGCCGCGGAAGAAAAGGATATTCTGAGACGTTATCATGACGCAGCCAGAGCGGTGCAACGACATCACGAGGCCAACTTTGGACCCTCGGACGGTATCATGTCCACTGGGTCAACGAGTCTACCGCACGACACAACTGCAGGATACACGGCAGATATTGACCAACCGTCAGGTTCAGCATCGGACGAACTTCCACCCCCATGGGTACCCAGCCCAGAATTCTCGCAAACAGAAGCTATGTCAGAGAAAGAAC
>WNFR01010304.1_pt1 | contig 14028 bp, 14 predicted proteins | sample 5400221 | NCBI WGS metagenome assembly WNFR01 (sample SAMN13153357, study PRJNA577476) | soil metagenome | isolation source: 40 cm soil under Madrone tree | place: USA:California | collected 2016-06-14 | reverse complement strand
ATGGCCGCAGGCGGCTACCCCGGACCATACGAACGCGACCAACCGATTGTGGGGTTGAAAGATGCCTCCACATTGGATAAGGTTTGTGTGTTCCATGGGGGCACGCGACGGAATGCCAACGGCCAGGTCGTGACGGATGGCGGACGGGTGCTGGGTGTCACCGCGCTTGATGAAAACATCGAGAAGGCGACGCAACGCGCCTACGAAGCGGTTGAGCGAATTCACTTTGACGGCGCGCAGTTTCGCCGCGATATTGCCGCCCGTGCGATACGAACATAACACCGGTGGCCCGGACCGTCGGAGCGAAGCTTGATCTTGTGAGGTATAATGAAGACAAATGTTGTTAGAATTACCGCGGGCCTTTTGTTGTTTGGGATCGGCGCCGTCCCACAGTGCCGCGCCGCCAGCACTGCCACATCTTTGCAACCAACAGCCGAGGTGATCAGCGTCCTCAAATCAAATTACGTCGACCGCGATAAGCTCAATGAGAAGGTCCTGAACGAAGCGACGGTCAGCGGCATTCTCGAAGCCATCGGCCGCGGCGCGGTCATCGTGGAGCCGGAATCATCCTCGACAAACGCCACGCCATCTTCCGCCGAAGCGAAGCCGACCCTGCCTCTGGCGCGTCACCGGTTTCGTGCTCGACCTCCGCTATGCTGACGGCACCAACTTCGCCGCCGCAGCCGCGATCGCCAGTCGATTCCTGAACGATGGACAGGAGTTGTTTACACTGAAGAGTTCAGAAAAGAGCGCGTATGTTTTCCACGCCAACACGAATATCAAACCGGCATCCACTACGGGTCTGGATCTGACTTCAGCCCCGCTGATGCTGCTGGTAAATGCGGAAACACGCGGCAGTGCCGAGGTCCTGGCCGGTGCGTTGCGCACCGCGGATCGCGGGATTGTGATTGGCTCAAAGACCGCCGGCTCGGCGGCCGGTTGGCAGGAGGCGAAGCTGAGCGATGGACGCACACTGCGCATCGCCACGGCGAAGATCGTGCTGCCGGCACCGCAGGATGCGACGCGCCCGATCGAACTGTTCCCCGACGGGATCATGCCGGACGTCGCCGTCAAGATTGACCCAAAAGCGGAACACGACGTGGTGCTGACCGTACAAACCAATGAGACGCTTACCGCGAGCTTGCAGCCTCGCGTGAAGAAGAAAGGTTTGACAGAGGCCCAGTTGGTGAAGGTATTCCATGGACAGGCGGTCGACGTAGACCTGCTGTCGCCCGACAAGGAACATGAAGACGAAGAGGAGATCCAAAACGTGCGCGACGTGGTGTTGCAGCGCGCCGTGGACATTTTAAAGGGTATCCGCGTGCTGCAGACCTGGCAATGAAGCCCAGCTGACGGTACGTTCAGTCCGCCGGTACGCAGAAAAATTAAATGAAGAAGATTCTCTTCGTTTGCACAGGCAATGTTTGCCGCAGCCCCATGGCAGAGGGCTTGCTCCGGCATATGTTGCGCGGCCGTAACGACGTTCAAGTCGCCTCGGCGGGCTTGGGCGCGCTCGAGGGCGTTGGAGCGACGGAGGCGGCCATCGAGGTGATGGCGGAACTCGGAATCGACATCTCGTCGCATGTCAGCCAGGCGCTCGGCGGTGAACTCGTTCGCCAGGCCGATTTTATCCTCACGATGACCCGCCAGCACTACGACGCGATCCAGGCGCTCTATCCCGCAGCGGCTGAGAAGACATTTCTTGTGCGTGAATTCGAGGAATTGCGGGCGGGCGAGAACAAGGACATTGCCGACCCGATCGGTCAATCCATCGAGGTGTATCGTCGTACCCGGGACCAAATCCGCGATGCGTTGCCGAGCCTGATCGTCTTTATCAACCAGACCGCGGCCACGACGGGCCAGGCGACCCGGGAAGTTGCGGCCGCCACGAACGATGAAACTCGCGCGCTGCGCATCGCCCTGGCGGGCGATCACGGCGGCGTCGAGATCAAAGCCGCGTTGAAAGACTGGCTCGCGCAGCAGGGGTATGCGTTCGCGGATTTCGGCACGCATACCACCGACCCTGTGGATTATCCGGAGTACGCGTTTGTCGTCGCGCGCGAACTGCTCGCTGGCAATTTCGACCGCGGCGTTTTGATCTGTAAGAGCGGCATCGGCATGAGCATTGCCGCCAATCGGTTTCCCGGCGTGCGCGCCGCCATGGTCGGCAACGAGCACTGGGCCCGCCTCAGCCGCGAACATAACGATGCCAATGTCCTAGTATTGTCGGGAATCGATCTCAATGTCGAGCAGGCCAAACACCTCCTGGATGTCTGGTTGCACACCAGCTTTGATGGCGGCCGCCACGCGCGCCGCGTGGACGAAATGGACCATCCCCCCGTCACGAACACAACCTCCACACCCGCGAAAAAAAATTCCGCGCTCGCCGTAGCCGACCCGGAGATTTTCAGCGCCGTCCAACGCGAGAAACAACGGCAGCAGGAAAACATCGAGTTGATTGCCAGCGAGAATTTCGTCTCACCAGCCATTCTCGAAGCGGCGGGCACGGTCTTGACGAACAAATATGCCGAGGGCTACCCCGGCCGCCGCTATTACGGCGGTTGCGAATACGTGGACATCGCCGAGCAACTCGCCATCGACCGCGCCAAACAGCTTTTCGGGGCCGAGCATGCCAATGTCCAGCCGCACTCGGGTTCGCAGGCGAACATGGCCGTATATTTCGCGACGATCCAGCACGGGGATACCATCCTCACAATGGAACTCGCCCATGGCGGCCATCTCACGCACGGTTCACCGCGCAACTTCTCAGGCCGCTTCTACAAAGTCGTTCATTATGGTGTGCGCCAGGACAATGAGATGATCGATTACGATCAACTCGCGAAACTCGCGCAGGATTGTCGCCCGAAAATGATCACGGCCGGCGCCAGCGCCTATCCGCGTATCATCGATTTCAAACGGATGCGCGAGATTGCCGATAGCGTCGGCGCATTGTTGTTTGTCGACATGGCCCACATTGCGGGCCTCGTCGCAGCCGGGATTCATCCCAGCCCGGTGCCGTTGGCCGATTTCGTTACCACAACGACCCATAAGACCTTGCGCGGTCCCAGGGCGGGTTTGATCCTCTGCAAGGCGAAATACGCCAAGGACATCGATAGCTGGGTCCTGCCCGGCATCCAAGGAGGCCCGCTCATGCACATCATCGCCGCCAAGGCCGTCTGTTTCCTTGAAGCGATGAAGCCCGATTTCAAGGATTACCAGCGGCAGATCGTGAAGAACGCGAAGGTGCTCGCGGTGGCCTTGACGACGCTGGGTTTCCGCATCGTCAGTGGGGGCACGGACAACCATTTGATGCTCGTGGATCTGCGCCCGAAGAAACTTACCGGCAAAATCGCCCAGGAATCACTCGACCGCGCTGGTATCACCACGAACAAGAACCTCATCCCCTATGACCCCGAAAAACCTCTGGTCACCAGCGGCATCCGCCTCGGCACGCCGGCGGTCACCACCCGCGGGATGAAGGAAACCGAGATGGAGCAGATCGCCACGCTCATTACTGAAGTGTTGGTAAAACCCGACGATGCAACCATAAACCGCCAAGTTCCCCCTACCCTACTAAGGAATCCCAATGATCAAAGGTATTGCCAATGTCGTTTTCAAGGTCTCGGACATCAATCGCTCGTGCGACTTCTTCGAGAAGAAACTCGGCTTGAAGATCGCCTATCGCGAAGCGAATTGGGCCGAGGTCGATCTCGACGCGGTCCACCTCGGTTTGATGCAAGCCGAGCCGGCTGGCGGCGCCCGCAATCCGTTCCTGAGCCTGCTGGTCGATGACATCAACGCCACCGTCGCGACGCTCAAGGAGCGTGGCGTGGAATTCAGCGGCGATATCAGGGACGAGCCCTTCGGCAAACTCATCACCGTCAATGACCCTGACGGCAATCAGTTTGACCTGTTCGAAGCCGCCGAGTAACGTTGGAAATCAAGTTTGACGCGCGTGCGTGCGTTCGCTACTGTCAAGTGGCGAGCACGCCAGACGTACCTGTTGTTTCATGAGGAGAATTTGAAATGATTGTTACTACCGCCCAACTGTTCAAGATCGCCTACGGCAAGTACGCCCTCGGCGCTTACAATATCAATAATTTGGAACAGACCGTCGGCCTGTTCCAGGGCAATGTCCAGAGCAAGGCGCCCTTCATCATCCAGCTCAGCCGCGGCGCGCGGAAATACACGGATAAACGCTATCTCGAAGCGATGGTCCGCACGTCGCAAGAGGTGTTTCCGGATGCGATTTTTGCGGTCCATCTCGACCACGGCGACGAGCAGACCTGTTACGACTGTATCGCCTCCGGCTTTTACATCTCGGTAATGATCGACGCCAGCCACGAGCCATTTGAGAAAAATGCCGAGATCACCAAACGCGTCGTGGACAAGGCGCATGCGCGCGGTGTGTCAGTCGAAGCTGAACTGGGCATGCTGGGTGGCGTCGAAGAGGACATTGTCGGCCACGTCTCCCTCACCGATCCCGACGAGGCGAAGACGTTTGTCGAGATGACGAAGTGCGATTCCCTCGCGGTGGCCATTGGCACCAGCCATGGCGCTTACAAATTCAAAGCCGAACCCGGCAAGAAATTCGGCCTGCATTTTGACGTCATCGAGAAGATCCAGAAACTGCTCCGATTTCCTCCCGGCCGCCAAGCTCGGCGTCTGCAAGGTCAACATCGACACTGATGGCCGCCTCGTTTGGACGCGGGTGCATCGCGAGTTCTTCCGTGATCATCCCGAGAAGTTCGATCTCCGCGATCCGGGCAAGATTTACATCGAAGAGTACGCCAAGATGATCGCCCACAAGAACCAGGCCCTCGGCTCTGTTGGCCAACTCGATGACGTGCGCGCGAAACTTGGCAAGAAGTAGGCGGCGGCACCTTTCTATTCATAGCGGAGCGCCTCGATCGGGTCGAGGCGCGATGCTTTCCAAGCCGGGTAGAACCCGAATACGATCCCGACGGTCATCGACACCGCAACAGCCGCGATGACCGCCGGCAACGAAGGCAGGGTCGGCCAATGGAGAAACGCGGTTACGGCGACCGACACCCCGCGGCCCAGCAGGATCCCGGCGATGCCGCCGGCGACACAGAGAACGACCGCCTCGACCAGGAACTGTCTCAGGATATCGCGCGCCCTGCCCCCCACGGCCATGCGGATGCCGATCTCGCGTGTTCGCTCGGTCACCGATACGAGCATGATATTCATGATGCCGACGCCGCCCACCACCAACGAAATCAACGCCACGATCAACAGCAGATTGGTCATGACCCGGCTGGTGGACGCCAGCGCCTGGGAGATTTCAGTCAAATCACGAATGCGGAAGTCATCCGGCGCACCGGATTGGATTCGATGCCGGTCCCGCAGCAGGCTGGTGATCTGGCGCATGGCCACCGGAATGTCCTGCGCGGTCGTAGCCGATATCCAAACGTCGTCGAGATCGGAGAACCGTGTCATCTGCAGCGTGTCCGCCGCCTGGGTCGCGGACTGTTGCGGAAACAATTGCACCTGCTGGTTCGGATAAAGCTGGCTGAGCGTATTGACCGACGCGGATGCCGACGAGCCTGCAGCGGCCTGGGACGCCTGCCTCGAACCAGTCAGCCGGAATTTGATGGTGGTCCAGGGAGCCGCGATAAAATCGTCCTGGTCTCTCCCCATCATGTTCGCCCCTTTCCGGCTCAGGACGCCGACCACCTTCATCGCGACGTTCTTGACGCGGATCACTTTGCCGAGCGGCGGTTCATCGCCGAACAATTGGCGAACGATCGTTTGCCCGATGATGCAAACCGCGGCCGCGCTGCGGACGTCGTCATAAGTGAATGGCTCGCCTGCGGAAAGGTCCCACTTGCGGATCACCAGATAATCCGGGGTTGTGCCCAGAACATTGTTCGGAAACCAGTTGCGATTGCCGTACACGATCTGCGCCCGGCAATCCACACTGGGCGCGACCCAGCGAACCGCACTGCAATCCTGGAGGATCGCTTCCGCATCCGCCGGGGTGAGCGTCACTCTTCCTCCGCCTCCCGAACTTACTCCGCCGATCACGGCGTCGTTGGGGTCAACCTGGATGACATTGGCTCCCAGGCTGGCAATGGTCTGTTCGATGGAATAGGAAGAACCTCGCCCGATCTCCATCATGGCAATGACAGCGGCGATGCCGATAATGATCCCCAAACAGGTCAGTACCGACCGCATGATGTTTCGGCGCAGCGCGCGCAGGGCCATTCGAAGGGTTCGGTAGGCATTCTTCACAACAGTTTCACCCCAGTTCTCTCAACGCCTGCGGATTTGCGGGAGAAACGGATTCTGGACCCCGGCCTGCGCGATTTCCGTGGTTTCTCCAATGACTATTTCCTGTCCCTCTCGCAGGTTGTCGGAAATGATGGCCGTGGCAGCGCCATCCGAAACGCCAAGCTTCACGTCAAGAGGCCGTACAACGTTGCCATCCTTCAACCAGACGACACCAAACCGCTCTTTTGGGCTTTGACCCTTGTTGGGGCCACTGGGATTGCTTCGCTCCGTCGTGTCAGTCGGCTTCTCTGAGCGGGCCTCCGGCGCCACCTCGACCAGCGAAGACGGGGACCATCGCAATGCGGCGTTGGGAACCAAAAGCGCATTGGACTCCTTTTGCACCACGAAATGAACGTTGGCGGTCAGGTAGGGCAGCAGAACATTCTCGGGATTCTCTGTATTGACCTCGACCGTGTACATCACGACGTTCTGTGTCATGGTCGCGTTGAGACGAACCTTGCCTACCGTCCCGCTAAATTCCTTCCCCGGGAATGCGTCGCAGGCGAACGTCACGGGGGCGCCCGGAGCGATGCGCCCGACATCGGCTTCGTTTACCGCGACCCAGATCTGCATCTTCGTCAGGTCCCTCGCAAGCAAGAACAGGCTGGGCGCGTTGAGACTGGACACCACGGTTTGCCCGATATTGACGCGACGGTCAATAATGACGCCTTTGACGGGTGACTTGATGGTGCAGAAATCCAGGTTTCGCTGCGCCTTGCTGAGCAACGCCTCCGCTTGCAACGTAGTCGCCCTGGCTTGTGCCAGGGCCGCTTCCGCAACCGCAACGCCGGCCCTGGCGACTTCGTAGCTGGCCTTGGTGGAATCATAGGTTGAAAGCGGCAGCAATTGAGAATGGACGAGATCCTGCGTCCTTTTCCAGTCGGCCTCGGCCTGGACGAGCTTGGCCTTCATCTCTTCGACATTGGCGATGGCGCTCACTTCGCCGGCTTTGTCTTCTTCCAACTGCGCTTTGGCTACGGCAAGATCGGCGGCATAAACCGACTCGTCGATTTTTGCAAGAATGGTCCCCTCCTCAACGATTGACCCGTAGTCGATCGTTTTGCCGTTCTTGTCCTGGCCGAAAGAAGTAACGAGACCAGCCACCTGCGCGCCGATGTCCACGACCTCCACCGGTTCAATCGTTCCCGTGGCGTTGATGGTAGCCACGAGGTCCCCACGATTCACCAGGGCCGTGCGGAACAACCATTTGTGCCCGTTTCGCGCGCGCCATCGCCAGAAGCCGACTCCACCGGCCAGAGTCAGCAGGACGATTGCGACAGCAGGTGCTTTAAGAAGACGTTGCATGAAATCGCAGTCTCACACTCTTGCACGCGGTTGTCGAACATTGTCGATGAGCGCAAACGCACGGAGCCGAAACCGCTTGAATGCTTGCAAAACCCTGATTACCGGAACATTACCACTGCGTTGGACTGAAGTAAGCAATCAATAGCCCATGCATTCTTCCGTAACGGTTTCACCGGAAGCTTCCTTCATAATCTTCACGCTGTTCGATGTGCCGATGCGCGTCGCGCCGGCAGTAACCAGCTTGAGCACGTCGGCAAGTGAACGCACGCCGCCGGCGGCCTTCACGCCGAGACCCTTTTCGCGAACGATGCGGCTCATGAGCGACACGTCTTCGACCGTCGCGCCGCCCGAACTGAAACCGGTGGAGGTCTTGACGAAATCAGCACGGGCTTTAACGGAAAGTTCGCACGCGCGCGCTTTCTCTTCATTGGTGAGAAACGACGTCTCCAGTATCACTTTGCTCTTCGCGCTGCCATCGCGGCAGGCTTCGACCACGCCGCGAATGTCGCGAAGCACCAACTCGTCGTCGCCACCCTTGAGCACACCGATATTGATGACCATGTCGATTTCCTTGGCGCCCTGGCGGATGGCGGCCCGGGCTTCCATCGCTTTGGTCTCCGGAGGCTGTGCGCCGAGAGGGAACCCCACAACGCAGCAGACTTTTACGTTTGAGCCGGTGAAAAACTCGTGCGCCAGCGACACCCACGTCGGGTTCACGCACAGGGAGTAGAACTGGTACTGCCGCGACTCGCGGCAGAGTTGTTCAATGTCAGCGCGCGTGGTGTCGGGACGCAACCCGCTATGATCGATAAGTTGCGCAATCTGCGCGGGAGAAAGTTCCGGCTTGCGGGCGGCGGCGATGGGTCGGTCGCCCGCAGCTGCGAGGAGTTCCTGCACGCGGTTGGCGATGCGTTCGAGATCCCGGGTGGACGGGTTCACATTACCCACGCACCGTAGCAGGATCGCAACCGGGGTTCAAGCAACGTGACTTCCTTTGCGGTGGTCGCGTCGGGTCAATGTTCCTGGGAGGTCGGGACAATAGTCAGCCACTGGCCAGGCGGCCTGGACGGTCCGGGTTGGGGGGTGGTTTGGGCGCCGAACGATTCCTGAGGGGGACGTGCGGCGACGACCAATAGGAGTTTCTGCTCCTGTCCACCTCGCAGTACCGTGAACTCCACTGTGTCACCGACGTGGTGGCAGAACATCGTATTGAGAACGTCCGCCGAACGGTGCACTTCATTGCTCGTTATGCTCAAGAGCGTGTCGCCATCGCGGAACCCTGCTGTGGCCGCGGGCGTATTCGAATAAACCTGCTGGATGAATACCTGCCATTGATTGGAAATCGTCGGATTGATGGCCAGTTGCCGCTCCGAAACGCCAAGACCCACCCAGGCGTATTGCGGCTGCCCAAACTCGAGGAGGTCCGCACAGATTTTGTGGGCGGCGTTGATCGGTAATCCGTAGCACTGGTCATCCGCGTGCGCAGCGACCGCGATGCCGACAACTTCTCCACGCGCGTTCAGCATCGGGCCCCCGCCCTGTCCCGGGCTTAGCCGGCAGCTGGCGCGAATGTGGCTCGTAGCAAAAACGTGACTGCCACAGCGAATGTCGATCCCGCTAATGAAACCTACCACGGGGGCGCTCGGTAGGTCGTACGGGAATCCGATGGCAACGACCATCGACCCCACCCGGAGTTCATCCGAATTGCCTTGCGGCAGGAACGGCGTCGGGCTACCGGCGGCCGGCTCAATCTTTAGCAGAGCGAGGTTCGTTTGCCGATCCCGCCCGACGACTCGCGCATTGATTTTCTGGCCGTGCCACTCGATCCAGCAACTATCCGCGTCGTCCACAACGGTGGCCGCTGTCAGGACGTGGCCGTCCTTGTCGGTGAAAAACCCGGTGCCCACACGTTGCGGGGGACTGAATGGCAAAGCGCCGATTTGGAATTGGCGCTGCGCGTGAACCTTGACGACGGTGTCTTTGGAGTTCTCATAGATCGTGGAGACTTCCTGATCGATGGTCTCCAACAACCCGGCTGCCAGGACCGCTGTAATATTGGCGAGAACAAGAAACGCGGCCCCAAGCGCGACCCGCCGCCTAGAAATGGACGCTCGGTACGTCATAACTGGCCGGTGTGACAGAAATGTGATCCAGTACGTAGCGAGGCGCTGAGGAATCCGCGCGCGCCGAAGTGGGAACCAAAACCACACCGCTCATTGACGAAGATTGGTAATCCGCCAACGCCACTGGCGACAGACCAGGGAGCGACGCAACGATCGTATTCGGTGTGGACTGTGGTGGGGGAAGCATCGCATCGGCATCGGCCAAAGACGAATTGGCAGTGACTGCCGGGTCAATAGCGACGACGGCGGGATCGCTCGCCTGACGCAGGCCCATCCAGGTTAGACCCACCACCGCTGCGACTCCCAGCGCGCTCGTAAAACTGTAACGCCACACCCGCATCGATTCGGCCGCCAGAAAATCATCCACACGCCCCAACACCCTTTCCCACCATCCGATTTGTCGCGCTTCCGTCAACAACCGGCCATGAAACTCGGAAAGGAAATTATCGAAATACTCCGGCGCCGGCCGCTCATAGCGCTTGAGCGCAAGTAGGCGCTGCAGGCGCCCGGCGCGTTGCTCCATGACCCGGCAATCGGTGCAATCGGCAAGGTGCTGGCGCACCTGCGCGGCTGCCGCTGGCGCGAGCCGCTCGTGCGTAAGGTCATCGAACAACTGTTGGACTTTCTGACAATTCATGATCGTTTACAAATACTCGCTGAGCAATCCCTGCAACTGCTGCCGTGCGTAAAAAAGACGGGACCGCACGGTGCCTTCCGAGCACCCCATCACCTTCGCAATGTCCGCGTGTGTCATACCCTGAACGTCGTGCATTGTTACCACCGCTCTATGCGGTTCAGACAGTTTTTGTAACGCCTCGTTCAATTTTTCCTGAAGTTCGTTCAGGCCAACCTCGCGCCGCGGGGTGGCATGAGACTGCATCTCCACCAGATCCGGATCGCTCTGGATCGAACTATCCAGGTCGTCGAGGCTGTACTGGTTGCGGTTCTTGCGTCGCTTGACGAAGTTAATAGTGCGGTTCACGGCAATGCGATAGACCCACGTGTAGAAACTCGATTGGCCGCGAAAACTCTGGAGGCTCTTGTAAGCTTTGATGAACGTATCCTGCACAAGGTCGTTGGCGTCCTCGTGATTCGACGTCATGTGATAGACCGTGGCATAGAGCCGTTCTTTGTAGCGCTCGACCAAAACATCGAAGGCGGCGCTTTCGCCCTTCTGGCTGCGTCGCACGAGTGCCTCATCTGCTTCATGTCGCAAATCAATCTCGTACTCCGCAGCAGGCCCGGGCGCGCTCGCCGGCCGTGGCGCGGCACCGCCGAGTCCGAGTTTTTCTTTTAGCGTCATTGCGATCACAGCGAATGTCCCTTATACCCTGGAGCCGTCGACGAACTATGCGGCGGCGGTTTCCTTTAGGAGCGACCGGCTTTGTCCCGAAAGATAATCAGTGAGGGCCGCTAATGCCCTTGTGTAAATGTTGGGCGGTAGCGCCGAGAGATTGCTCCGCGCGCGGGAGATGTAGGTGTCGATCGTTGCGAGCGATTCTCCCATGACGCCGTTGCCCAATACAAGCCGCAACAAATGCTCTTGCTCTTCCTGGGCGTTGCGAAGAATCATCGCCCCCAGTTCCTGACGGCTTTCGGAATCGACGTGCTGTAACAACAGGAGGAATGGAAGCGTTAGCTTTCCCTTTTTCATGTCTGTTCCAAGTGACTTTCCTGCCTGTCGTTCCTGGCCAAAAATATCCACGCAATCATCATAAATCTGGTACGCGATCCCCAGATTGGTACCGAATTCATTCATACGTTTGACGATGTTGGGGGGCGCACCGTTCAAAAACGCGCCCAATTCACAACTAACCGCAAAAAGGGCACCGGTCTTCATGTTTATGATGTCCAGATACTGTTCGAGGGTCAAACCAAGGTCGAAACGGCGTTGAGTCTGAACGATTTCGCCCGAACAAACCGTATTGGTCGCCTCGCTGACCCTGCGGCAAACCTCTGTGGTTGGGTAACTTGCGGCTAGCCGCAGTGCGTGGGCGAACAAGCAGTCGCCCAGTAAAACACTTATCTCATTGCCCCAACGTGAGTTGGATGTTGGAAGTCGGTGTCTTAGGTCGGCTTCGTCCAAAATATCATCATGCACCAACGTAGCAACATGGATGAGTTCCACGATGACCGCCAAGGTAATATGCTCTTCAGTAACCCCCCCGGTTGTACCCCCGGCCAAAAGAGCCAGACTTGGGCGCAAACGCTTGGCTGTGCCTCCTAAAATGTATTGAATGTGCTCGCCAAGGCGTGGATCAAAACCGCCGATCTGATTCGCGAGCGCGATTTCCACCCGAGGCAATTCAACGGCAATCGGTTCCAACAACTCCAAGAGATTGCCGCCAGAATGTGCCGTAAGAGGAACACCAGCGCTCAATGTCGACCCCAGCATAGTATTCTTACTCTACGGGCGGCCTGAAAGGGTGTCAACCCAGAAGCCCCTGTTGCTATCGTAGTTCCCTCTTGACCACTTCACAGCCAGAGTCAAAGATGCTGGGCGTCAGGTTTGTAGTAGGCACTGCAATTGGGATCAGTTTGTCAGTTTATTCATCATGCTACGTATCGCTCTATTGATAACCGTCGTTTTGCTCGCTGGCTGTGCTCGAAATCCTGAGCAGGTTACCTTGGCCGAGGCCAATAAGCTGCTGGACGAAGGCCACGTCCACGCCGCTGCGGACACAGTTGATGCCTATCTCCGGGAACACCCTGACTCGGCTGCCCTCTTGCGCATGCGTGTAGTGGTGCTGCTCCGTGCCGAGAGGCCCGATTTGGCGGCCATCGCTTTGGAGCAGGTCCCTGCCGTCAAATCGCTCACCATTGAGCTGCTTCGTCATCGCGACCGCATAGTCCGTGTGAATGCAGCGAAGCTCGTCGCCGATCAACCCAAGGCCGGCGACTTTCGTGAGATTGTCCGCGCCCTGGAAGATCCCGATCCCGACATACGGCGCGATTGTGCGCGAGCTTTGGGGCGTCTTGGCAACCCCGCAGCGCTCAAACCGCTGTTTCGATTATTGTCTGACGACAATTGGTTCGTGCGCGCCGAGGCGGCTACTGCCCTAGGCAAGATTGGGGACGCGCGGGCAATCGGTTGGTTGGTTCAATTGCTCCCGGACCCGGACGGCTATGTGCAGTACAGCGCAATTGGCGCCCTATATGATCTGGCCACCGAATCGTCTCGTCCCTTGCTCTTGCGCGTTCTCGCATCAGCGGGTCCATCACAACAATTCGGGATCGCGGTCGCATTGGCCAGGCTTCATGACCCGGCGGCGTTGGCGCCGCTAACCAACGCGCTCAAGTTTAACGATGCCGAAGTCCGACGCCGCGCCGTGGAAGCACTCGGCGAATGTGGTCTCGCTGAAGGAACAAATGGGTTGGCCCTATTTCTCGTGGATCCCGATCCATCTGTGAGAGACAAGGCACAGGCAGCCATTGAGCGGATTCAGGCACGGAACAAGCCGTAGCCAGACTCGCGTCAGATCCTACGCACATGAGTGGCGGCGTTACGGCTGCCCATACGCTTCCCACTGCATGAGCCTGATGTCTTAAGTCTGTGGCGTGAGAGTCTTACTGAACTTGATGATCTCGTTCAGTTGATCGCGGAATTCTTCGATTCCTGTCAGGGGGATGATGATGGCGTCACGGCGACCATTAACCTCCTCGATAATTCTCAAGAAACGGCCCCGCGGATTCTCTCTCAGATCAAACGTGAAATGCTTCCGTTCGACTCTGATATTATGATTCTGTAGCTGCGTGTCCACAACTGACGCGCCTCCCGACCTTGGCTGTGACACCGTTCGCATGATCGATCATACCGGTACGTCACCTTCCTCCTCCAAACCTGGCGAACTTGTAGCACAGACTGCAAAATAAGGTCAACAACTCAATATTTCAGGTGAAAGACCACCATTTTCAGCTCGGTCATTTCTTCGACCGCGTACCGCGGGCCCTCCTTCCCGAAGCCACTATTCTTCAGGCCGCCATAGGGCATCAGGTCCGCGCGCCACTGCGGTCCCCAGTTGATATGGATATTTCCCGTTTCCAGTTCGCGGGCAAACTTCATCGCGGTGTCGAGGCTCTCCGTGAACACCCCCGCCGCCAGACCGAAACGGCTGTCGTTGGCGAATGCAAGCGCCTCATCGGCATCATGGAACGGCGTAAAGGCTACCGCGGGACCAAATAGCTCCTCACAGGAAATCCGCATTTCGGGTTTCACATCAGCCACAATCGTCGGGGTGTACATCGCTCCGCGTCGTACACCACCGGCCACCATACGCCCGCCACTTTTTACGGCCTCCTGGATCCA
>WNFR01004698.1_pt1 | contig 14028 bp, 6 predicted proteins | sample 5400221 | NCBI WGS metagenome assembly WNFR01 (sample SAMN13153357, study PRJNA577476) | soil metagenome | isolation source: 40 cm soil under Madrone tree | place: USA:California | collected 2016-06-14 | reverse complement strand
CGCGCGCCTTCTCTTCCGGCGCCTTGTCGATCTGGTCGTACGCGGTGAACGTCGCACCGCCGGTTTCCGCCAGCACCTTGGTGATCGCCGCCGTCAGCGACGTCTTGCCGTGGTCGACGTGACCGATCGTTCCGATGTTACAATGCGGTTTATTACGTTCAAACTTTGCTTTGGCCATTTGACTCTCCGTTCAGTCGTTAGCTGCCGCTACCGACAATCAGGCAAACTTCTTTTGGACTTCCGCCGACACGTTTGCCGGCGCTTCCGCGTAGTGATCGAACTGCATCGTAAAGGTCGCGCGACCCTGGCTCATCGAGCGCAGGTTATTCACGTAACCGAACATGTTCATGAGCGGCACCATCGCGTTGATGACGTTGGCGTTGCCGCGCATGTCTTGACCCTGGATCTGCCCGCGCCGCGAATTCAGATCGCCGATGACGGAACCGGTGTAATCTTCCGGCGTCACCACTTCGACCTTCATGATCGGCTCGAGCAGCACCGACTTGCCCTTTTGCAACGCCTCTCGGAACGCTGCGCGCGAGGCAATTTCGAAGGCCAGCGCCGAGGAGTCGACGTCGTGGTATTTACCGTCGACCAGCTGCACCTTGACGTCCACCACCGGGAACCCGGCAACGACGCCCGAACCCATCACGCTGTTGAGGCCCTTTTCGACGCCGGGGATATATTCCTTCGGCACCGACCCGCCGACGACCTTGGATTCGAACACGTAACCCGCGCCCGGCTCATTCGGCTCGACGATGATCGACACTTCGGCGAACTGGCCCGTACCGCCGGTCTGCTTCTTGTGGGTGTACTTGACTTCCGCGCGCTTGGTGACGCGCTCACGGAACGCCACCTGCGGCGCGCCGATATTGGCGTCGACCTTGTAAGTGCGCCTGAGGATATCGACTTTGATGTCGAGATGAAGTTCGCCCATGCCCTTGAGGATGGTCTGGCCGGACTCCTGATCGGTCGAGACCCGGAACGAGGGATCTTCCGCGGCAAGCTTCGCCAGCGCGACGCCGAGCTTTTCCTGGTCCGCCTTCGACTTCGGCTCGATCGCGATCTCGATGACCGGCTCGGGAAATTCCATCTTTTCCAGGATCACCGTCTTGTCCGGATCGCACAGCGTGTCGCCGGTGCGGGCTTCCTTCAGGCCGGCCAGCGCGACGATGTCGCCGGCATAGGCTTCCTTGATGTCTTCGCGGTTGTTGGCATGCATCAGCAGCATACGGCCGATACGCTCTTTCTTTTCGCGGGTCGAATTGACGACGCCGGTGCCGCTCTTGAGCACGCCCGAATAGATGCGGCAGAAAGTGATGGTACCGACGAACGGGTCGTCCATGATCTTGAATGCGAGCAGCGCGAGCGGCTCCGCGTCGTTGGCCTTGCGGAGCACCTCGTTGCCATCTTCGTCGATGCCCTTGATCGCGGGCACGTCGACCGGGGACGGCAGATAATCAACGACCGCGTCGAGCAGCGGCTGCACGCCCTTGTTCTTGAACGCCGAGCCGCACAGCACCGGATAGAACGCGCCGGTCAAAACCGCCTTGCGGATCAACCGCTTCAGCGTCGCCTCGTCGGGCTCCTTGCCGTCGAGATAGGCGGCCATCGCATCATCGTCGAGTTCGACGGCGGCTTCGACCATCTTCTCGCGATATTCCTTGGCCTGATCGACCATGTCGGCGGGAATATCGACGTAATCGAACTTCGCGCCGAGTGATTCGTCGTTCCAGATGATGCCCTTCATGAGGACGAGATCGACGAGACCTTTGAAGTTGTTCTCCGCACCGATCGGAAGCTGGATGGCGATCGGCTTGGCGCCGAGACGGTCAACGATATCGGCGAGGCACTTGAAGAAGTCGGCGCCGGTCTTGTCCATCTTGTTGGCGAAGACGATGCGCGGAACCCGGTACTTGTCGCCCTGGCGCCAGACCGTTTCAGTCTGCGGCTCGACGCCCTGGTTGGAATCCAGCACGCATACCGCACCGTCGAGCACGCGCAAGGAGCGCTCGACTTCGATCGTGAAGTCGACGTGGCCCGGGGTGTCGATGATGTTCAGACGCTTGCCGTTCCAGAACGCGGTGGTCGCGGCCGACGTGATGGTGATGCCCCGCTCCTGCTCCTGCTCCATCCAGTCCATCGTCGCGGCACCTTCGTGCACTTCGCCGATCTTGTGGCTCTTGCCGGTGTAATAGAGGATGCGCTCGGTGGTCGTGGTCTTGCCGGCATCGATATGCGCCATGATACCGAAGTTGCGGTAGTCCTCTATGGCATGAACGCGGGGCATGGGTTGTTCCTTAAATTCCGTTCGTTTCGCCGTTACCAGCGATAGTGCGAGAAGGCGCGGTTGGCTTCCGCCATCCGGTGCACGTCTTCACGCTTCTTGACGGCGTTCCCCCTGCCGTTCGACGCGTCGAGCAACTCGGCCGAGAGCCGCTCCGTCATGGTCTTCTCATTGCGCTCGCGCGCCGCCGAAATCAGCCAGCGAATCCCAAGCGCCTGCCGGCGCACCGAACGGACTTCAACCGGCACCTGGTAGGTGGCGCCGCCGACGCGACGCGACCGCACTTCGATCGTCGGCATCACGTTCTCAAGCGCCTGCTCGAACACCGGCAGCGGACCCTGCTTGGTCTTGGTTTCGATCAGCTCGAGCGCGCCATAGACGATGGACTCAGCGGCAGACTTTTTGCCGTCGTACATGATCGAGTTCATGAACTTCGTAATGATGATGTTCCCGAACTTCGGATCCGGGTTCACTTCACGCTTTTCAGCAGAATGGCGGCGAGACATCGATTCGGTTCCCGATTATTTCGGACGCTTCGCGCCGTACTTCGAACGGCGCTGCTTGCGGTTCTTGACGCCCTGGGTATCGAGGACGCCGCGGAGAATGTGGTAACGCACGCCGGGCAAGTCCTTGACGCGGCCGCCGCGGATCATGACGACGGAGTGCTCTTGAAGATTATGGCCTTCACCCGGAATGTAGCCGATGACCTCGAAGCCGTTGGTCAAGCGCACCTTGGCAACTTTTCGAAGCGCCGAGTTCGGCTTCTTCGGGGTCGTCGTGTAGACGCGCGTGCAAACGCCGCGCTTCTGAGGCGACTGCTGCAGCGCAGGCACCTTCTTGCGCGACTTCTGCACCATCCGCGGACTTGCGATCAGCTGGTTGATCGTCGGCATGTCAGCCTTCACCCTTTTTAGTTCACGCAAAAAGCCGAGATCGGCTTTCGCAAATTCATTCGGGGCTACCTGCCCCACCGGCCACGACGCAAGCAACAATAGCGCAACAACAACCGCGCAAAGCGAAATCGCGCCAACCGCTCTTTGCTGAGCGGAAAGCGCTTCGACGCCACAGAGGACCGCGGGTCTTCACCGATCGGCTTACGCCGCTCAGTCAGCCACCGAGGTCATGCATCCGAAATCAATCTCGAGAGAACTCGCTCAAGAGAAATATCGTTCTGGCATTGCCTAGCTATAGTCGACAGCGTTTGAGCGGCATTCGTCGAGGTTGGTGCCCGTCCCGTCCCCTTGAAAAAACACAAGGATTCGATGCGGGTGTTCCGTTCCGACTCTGACGTCGCTCACCGCCTGTCGTTAAGTGCGCGGGTTTTATCGGCGGCAGATAACCAAGTCAAGGCGAAACGACATTCCAAGATCAGGCAAGAAGCGCTTCTGGGGCCAGCGGAATCGGCTCTGGACGGGGCTCGTAAACTGCCGAAAAGGCAAGTGCGGCCGGCGATACCGTTTCCAAAACTTAAATTTTACCCGGGTATTATGTGGCAACCTGCCGGCGCCGCCGTCAAAGCTAAACGTTTGTTTGCGTTTCTGATCGCAATATGGGGCCCAAAGGGCCCGGATTACCATGCGATACACGGATATTGCTGTCATTGGCGGTGGCCTTGCAGGCTCGACTGCTGCCGCAATGCTCGGACGGGCAGGCATTGACGCAATTCTCGTCGATCCGCACCCGACATACCCGCCCGATTTTCGCGTCGAAAAGCTGGCGGACGACACGCAGCTCGAACGCTTTCGCAAAACGGGCATAGCAGAAGTCGCGCTCCGAAACGCGATTTACACCGAGGAAAACTGGATTGCGCGCTTCGGTTATCTGCTCGACAAGAGACCCATCCAACAACACGGCATCATGTATGACCGGCTGGTCAACGCCATCCGGGCGGAGATTCCGCGTGAGGTGGAATCGATCGTCGCCAAAGCCCGTTCGATTTCGACGAGCGCAGAACAGCAAAGGATCGCTTTGTCGAATGACGACGTCATTTCCGCCCGCCTCGTGGTGCTCGCCCACGGGTTGAATGTCGGATTGGGGCGCTCGCTCGGTATCGAGCGCCGAATCGTCAGTGCGTGCCATTCGATTTCCATTGGATTCGATGTGGCACCCGCCGGCCGTGCGTTGTTCGATTTTCCCGCTTTGACCTATTTTTCGGAGCGGCCGGCCGACCGAACTGCCTATATCTCGATATTCCCAGTCGGGCATGCGATGCGCGCCAACTTGTTCGTCTATCGCCAGTTGGACGATCCCTGGCTTCTGCAGATGCGCCGCGCGCCGGAAGATACCTTGCACGCCTCCTTGCCGAGGCTCCGCCGCATCACCGGCGAGTTCAAGGTCAAAGGCGACCTCAAAATCAGGCCAGTTGACCTCTACGCCAGCTCAGCCCATCGCCAAGCCGGCGTCGTGATGGTCGGGGACGCTTTTGAAACCAGTTGCCCTGCTGCCGGAACCGGCACCGACAAGGTCTTCACGGATGTCGAACGCCTCTGCAACGTCCACATCCCGGCCTGGCTCGCAACCGATGGCATGGACGCAGACAAAATCGCGGCATTTTACGACGACCCGATAAAGAAAGCCTGCGACGCTTGGGCGACCGCGAAGGCCTTTAACTTTCGCTCGGTATCGATCGACAACGGCCTTTATTGGCAAGCGCAGCGTTGGGCGCGCTTCATGGTCTGGCTGGGTCAAGGCACCCTGCGACGACCGCGCCATCGGTTGAAAGCGAAATCGAAGTTTCGCGTTCACTCGTCGTCTTCGTCAGCCTGATCGGCCGCCTCATGCGACTTGTGGCTTTGATCGTCCCACAGCTTTCGATACGTGCCGTTGGCCGCAAGCAATTCGACATGCGTACCCCGCTCGATCGCCTTGCCGCCTGAAATCACGATGATCTCGTCCATATCGACCACCGAGGTTAAGCGGTGCGTCGAGAAGATCATGGTGCGGCCCTTGGCGAGCTTAAAAAGCGTCTTGTTGATCGCAGCTTCAGTGGTTTGGTCGAGCGCCGAGGTGGCCTCATCGAGCAGCAAAACCGAGGGGTTGCGGACGATCGCACGCGCGATCGCGACGCGTTGGCGCTGTCCGCCCGACAGCGTATCGCCGCGCTCGCCGACCGGCGTGTCGTATTTTTGCGGAAGGCTCATGATGTAGCGATGAATTTCGGCCTTGCGCGCCGCCTGTTCGACTTCTTCGTCGGTCGCACCCTCCTTGCCAAGCCGGATGTTTTCGCGGATCGACATGTTGAACAACATGTTTTCCTGGAACACCACCGCCATGCTCCGGCGCAACGACTCTCGGGTCACTTTGCGGATATCGACGCCGTCGACGGTAACGCGCCCTTCGTCGGGTAGATAAAGTCGAAGGATCAAATTGAGCAGCGTGCTCTTGCCGGAACCGCTCGGGCCGACGATCGCGATGCTCTTGCCGACCTTGAGCTTGAGGCTGAGATTGTCGAGAACAGGCGTCTCGCTGCCTTCATACTGGAACGTGACACGATCGAAGGTGATGTCGTTGGTGATACGCGGCAGATCGGGCGCACCCGCGCGATCGGCGCCCCGGGTCGGTTCGTCGAGCAGTTCCTGAATGTGGCGCACCGCGGCCGCCGATTGGATCGACACCGGGATGAAATGCATCAGATGCGCAATGTTGTAGGACACCTCCCAAAACGCGCTTTCGAACGTCACGAAGGTTCCGATCGTGATCTGCCCCTTGGTGGCGAGATAGGCGCCGATCGCGAGCACCACGAGGTGAAGCAACAACACCGAGATCGTGACCGTGCGCTCGACCATCGTCGATAAAAACCCGGCGGAGGCGATCTTTCGGCGCGCCTCGTCGTTGCGCATCGTGAACCAGCCGAGCGTCCGGCGCTGCAGGCTGAACGCCTTCACCACCGCCTGCGCCGCGATGTTTTCCTGCACCATGCCGAGAAGCGAGGATTCGTTGAGCTTCTGTTCGTAATTCGCCTGTACCGCCTTCGGCGTCAGAATCCGGGGACCGATCAGCGTGATCGGAAACACCAGCAGCGCCACCGCGGCGAGCTGCCAGTTCAAGAACAGCATCAGAACGATGCCGGCGATCAATTCCGTGAACGGCAAAGCCGCGCTGCTCGAAAAGCTTTTGATCGAGCCTTCGAACGCCGCCAGGTCGACGGAAAACCGAGAAAGGATTTCGCCTCGTCGGGTGCGTGCGAAAAAAGCCGAGGGGAGATTTTGAACGTGCTCGAACAGGCGCGAGCGCACGTCCGAAATCAGCGCGGCGGCGAGCCTGGCGTCCCAGCGCTCGTACCAGACCGCGACGATCGAGGTGAAGATTCCGGCAACCGCCAGCACCGTCAGGATACTGACAAGCGCTTCGAAATCCTCTTCGCCGAGCGCATCGTCGATCAGGAACTTCAAGCTCAACGGCATGAAGACGTTGAACAGGGTCTCGATGACGACACCAAGCCCGACGAATGCCAGCATTCGCTTGTAGTTCTTGAGAAGCGGCTTGACGAACGCATAGATGGTCGCGAGCGCGCCGGCGGCTTCCTTCGCGGAAAAGACCACGAGGTCCTCGTCATCCTCATCGTCGTCGATCTCAAGCTCGTCGTCGTCCTCATCTTCGTCGTCCGGGGCAGACGCAGCTGCCTTGTCGGCGACGATACGCCCGGCGGGGTCTGGCTTCGCCGCAAGCCTTTCGTCGAGCTCCCGGGCAGCAACACTTTCCGCCGAAGCGGGTGTCTGATCATCCGATGAGGGAATCTTGGACGCCATGAAACCAACCGATACTGCACGGCCGGCATGACCGCAAAATGAGGAGACGGCCGAGCCAGCCTTCGCGCGCGCAATCCTATGCGATTGCCGCGCATTCAGCAAAATAATTGGCGGAACAATTGTAGCGGTTAATCGTCGCCTTCGACCTTGTCAAAGAAGGAATAACGCAGGCTGTCGGCGTCGGCATACCACTGACCCGGACCCTTGTTGGCGGCAAGCGTCGCAGCCCAGAGCGCGTCGGTGCAGTCGCGGCGGTGCATCGACAGGTCGAAGCCGTTACTGAAGAAAAGCTCCGACCATTCCCACCAGGTGCCGAGCTTCTTGACCCCTCTCAACAGGTCATATTGATCGATCAATGCCGGCGCCATGTCCGACGTCACCGAACCGAACACCAGGCCGGATTTCACCACCCGGTTCAACTCGCGAACGGCCCGCGCCACCTGCTTTTCCGCGACGTGACACAGGCTGGTCTCGAACACGAAATCGAACTCGCCGTCCCTAAACGGCATATCGACGATCGATCCGAGCTTGTTGAACTTCTTCAGCGCCTTCGGCGTCTTGGCATGAATGGCACGGTTGTTCTCGATGCCCCACGCATCCACCCCGCGCGCACGCAGCGCGCCGATCAGTTCTCCGCTGGCAGACCCCGCCACCAAGAGCTTGTACCCCCTCGCCCTGTTCCAGACGATCTTGATGAGGTCGATCAGATAGGCGGGGTCGGTGAAGCGGTTCCAGACGTCGCCATAGCGACCGAGGCCGCGATAATTCTCGAAATAGGCGCGGCCGATCTTGTCGGAGGAAGGCTTGCCGGCCTCCTGCCGCGCGCGGCGCAACCGCATCATCTCGGTCAAAATGATGTCGGTCGCCGCATCGGAGGAATCGAGCAAGCCGTTCAAGGTCGAATCGAACAGGTAATCGCCGACCACGACCAGGCCGGGGTGCTGTTTCGGATCGGGCCGGTGATTGGTCATGACATCGCGCGCCGGCAAGCCACCCGGAAGCGCATTCACCGAGGACAGCCAGCGATGGGTCTTGCCCTCGACGAAATGCGCCCGCGCGTCGCCGAGCGAGGCCGGCAACGACTTCAACGCGGCGTCGATCAGTTCCCGGTCGCTCAAATTGGCGTAGGCCAGCGCGTCGGAACCAGCGATCAGCCAGTTCAAGACGCCATGTTTGCCGACGTCGTGACGCGCGCCTTCGTTGTAAACGCAGCAGCCGCCGAACGCTTCCGACATGAACCACGCGCCCGGGATTTTCTCACCCCAGAACGGCGCATCAAACAGGATCGAGACCCGCAAATAATGCGCCGGGCGGTCGAAATAAGCGATGTGCTTCACCATCGACTTGCGTAACTGCTCGCCGTCCCACCGCATGGTCGCAAGCCAGGAATGCGGCAGACACATCACCACGAGATCGAAATCCCTGGTCTCCGGTCCCTTGCCGTTCAGCATGTTGAGCTGGTAGCGGCCAGCGGCGGTCTTGCCGACCTTGAGCACGCGATGATTGAGATGAATATCCGCGTCGACCTCCGACTGCAGGCACTCGATCAACTGCTCGTTGCCGTTCTGGATCGAATACAGGCCGATATAACCGTCGACGTCCATCACGAAGTTCTTCAGCGCATTGAGCCCATTGGTGTTGTGGGTCTCGGTGGCGAGATCGGAGCGCGCCATCACTTTCAGGAAACGTTTGGCGGTGGGATCGTCCACTTCCCTGTCGAGCAGTTCTTCGGCCGTGATGTACGCCCACGGATGCTCGTTGTCGTGCGCGCCGACGCCTTCGTAATATTCGATCGGAGAAACCATTTCGGTGCAGCGCTTGCGAAAGGCTTCGATCGCGGCGGCGGTCTTCGCGCCGTATTTGCGGCGCATGCCCGGCACATCGTTCAAGAGTTCGCCGTCGAGCAGGACCTGTTCGGCGTCCATCGGAATCGTCTGCAGGCCGAAATGCTGAATCAGTTCGCGGAGCGGATCGGGGCCGGTCATCGAGTAATCGTAAATCTCGGCGACCCCGGCTTCGTACATCGCCGGCGCCGAATCGAATTTACGCGTGAGAATCTTGCCGCCGAGGCGGTCGGACGCCTCATAAATGGTCACTCGGCAAAGCTCGCCCAGCTTCTTTTTGAGATACCAGGCGCTCATCAGGCCGCCCGGACCCCCGCCTACAATTGCAAGATCAAGCATGTGTTTTCCGCGGCCCCTGCCCGCCACCCGCGCGGCGTCCGGCCTAAGTCCAGTTAGAAGAAGCGCTTTTCACCCTGAAGGAAAGATGAACAAACGGCAACATGAGAGCGTTTTCCAGCGAAGTGGATGCCGGTTCGCGTCAAGAAAACGCGTCAAAAGGCTCTAAGAGGCAGGATAACCGAAAAATAGAGAAAAGGCCGGCTTTCGCCGGCCTTTTCCATGACATCGTAAATCCGGGCAGGCTTATTCGGCCGGCGGAAGCGCGAGCGGTTCGACTTCCGGAGCCGCCGGCACGATCGTCGCCTGCTTCTCGCGTTCGTCGAGGATCAGCTTGTCGCGCTTCGTCGCAACTTCGCGGATCTTCGCCATCGAGGCGCCGGTGCCCGCCGGGATCAGCCGGCCGACAATGACGTTTTCCTTGAGGCCTTCCAGCGGATCGACCTTGCCGTTGACGGCGGCTTCGGTGAGGACGCGGGTGGTCTCCTGGAACGACGCCGCCGAGAAGAACGAGCGGGTCTGCAGGCTCGCCTTGGTGATGCCGAGCAACACCGGCGTTCCCGTCGCCGGCTTCTTGCCCTGCTCCTTGGCTTTGACGTTAATCTGATCGAACTCGATCTTGTCGACCTGCTCGCCCGAGATCATGTCGGTCTCGCCCTGATCGGTGATCTCCACCTTTTGCAGCATCTGACGGACAATCACCTCGATGTGCTTGTCGTTGATGAGCACGCCCTGCAACCGGTAAACTTCCTGGATCTCGTTGACCAGATAGGCAGCGAGTTCCTCGATGCCCTTGATCGCCAGGATGTCGTGCGGCGCCGGGTTGCCTTCGACGATGAAGTCGCCCTTTTCGACGATATCGCCGTCCTGCAGATGGATGTGCTTGCCCTTCGGAATGAGGTACTCGCGCGGCTCCTCGTTCTTGTCCATTGGCTCGATCGAGATGCGGCGCTTGTTCTTGTAGTCGCGGCCGAAGCGGATGGTGCCCGCGATTTCCGCGATGATCGCCGCGTCCTTCGGCTTGCGGGCCTCGAACAGTTCCGCCACCCGCGGCAGACCGCCGGTGATGTCGCGGGTCTTGGCGCTCTCGGTCGAGATACGCGCGAGGATGTCGCCCGTCTTGACCTTCGCACCGACGTCGACCGACAGGATCCCGTCGACCGAAAGCATGTAGCGGGCATCACCGCCGCGCGCGAGCTTGAGGATCTTTCCATCCTTGCCCTTGACGACGATGGCCGGACGCAAGTCCGCCCCGCCCCGCGTCGTGCGCCAGTCGATGACAACACGCTTGGCGATACCGGTGGATTCGTCGAGCGTCTCGGAGATCGATTGTCCCTCGACCAGATCCTCGAACCCGATGGTACCCTCGACCTCGGTCAGAACCGGCCGGCTGTAAGGATCCCATTCGGCGATACGCTGGCCGCGCTTGACCATATCGCCTTCGTTGACGTGCATGCGCGCGCCGTACTGAATACGGTGGGTCGCACGCTCGGTGCCGTCGGCGTCGGTGATGGCAACCACCATATTGCGGACCATGGCGACCAAATGGCCTTCGCTGTTCTTGGCGATGGCCTTGTTCTTGATCGTTACCTTGCCGTCGAAGTTCGACTCCACGAACGACTGCTCGTTGATCTGCGCCGCGCCGCCGATGTGGAAGGTGCGCATCGTGAGCTGGGTGCCGGGTTCGCCGATCGACTGCGCGGCGATGACGCCGACCGCTTCGCCGTGGTTGACCGGCGTGCCGCGGGCAAGGTCGCGGCCATAGCACTTGCCGCAAATCCCGTTGACGAGTTCGCAGGTCAGCGCGGAGCGAATCTTCACTTCCTGAATGCCCGCCTGCTGGATGGCGTCGACGTGACTCTCCTCCATCAGCGTGCCGCGCTTGACGACGATCTTGTTGGTCGCGGGATCGCGCAGATCCTCACCGGCGGTGCGGCCGAGGATGCGAGACGCGAGCGACGCCACCACGGTGCCGGCATCGATGATGGCGCGCATCTTGATGCCAAGCTTGGTGCCGCAATCGTCGGCCGTGATGATGCAGTCCTGCGCCACATCGACGAGACGACGCGTCAGGTAACCGGAGTTCGCCGTCTTCAACGCGGTATCCGCGAGACCCTTGCGGGCGCCGTGGGTCGAGTTGAAGTATTCGAGCACCGACAGACCTTCCTTGAAGTTGGAAATGATCGGCGTCTCGATGATTTCACCCGACGGCTTGGCCATCAGGCCGCGCATGCCGGCGAGCTGACGCATCTGCGCCGGCGAACCGCGCGCACCCGAATGCGCCATCATGTAGATCGAGTTGATGTCGGCCTCGACCCCCTTGGCGTTCTTCTTGGTCGAGGAGATTTCCTTCATCATCTCCTTGGCGATTTCTTCGGTCGCCTTCGACCAAGCGTCGACTACCTTGTTGTACTTCTCGCCGTGGGTGATCAGACCGTCATTGTATTGCTGCTCGAAATCCTTCGCCAGCGTGCGGGTGGTATCGACGATCTTCCACTTGCCGTGCGGCACGACCATGTCGTCCTTGCCGAACGAGATGCCGGCCTTGAACGCGTTGTAGAAGCCGAGCGCCATGATGCGGTCGCAGAAGATCACCGTCTCCTTCTGACCGCAGTGGCGATAGACTTGGTCGATCACGCCGGAGATTTCGCGCTTGGTCATCAGCTTGTTGATGACGTCGAACGCAATCTTCGGCGATTTCGGCAGGACATTGCCGAGCATCACGCGACCGGCCGTGGTCTCGATCCAGCGCTTCGCCAGCTTGCCAGCCTCGTCCACGCCTTCCCACCGATACTTGATCTTGGTGTGGAGGTGGATGACCTTCGAGTGCAGCGCGTGCTCGAGTTCGGCCATTTCGCCGAAAATCTTGCCCTCGCCGGGCAGGCCTTCGCGCATGATCGAGAGGTAATAGAGGCCGAGCACGATGTCCTGCGACGGCACGATGATCGGCTGACCGTTGGCCGGATGCAGGATGTTGTTGGTCGACATCATCAAGACGCGCGCTTCCAACTGCGCTTCGAGCGACAGCGGGACGTGCACGGCCATTTGGTCGCCGTCGAAGTCGGCATTGAACGCCGCACACACCAACGGATGCAGCTGGATCGCCTTGCCTTCGATCAGCACCGGCTCGAACGCCTGAATGCCGAGGCGATGCAGCGTCGGCGCGCGGTTCAACAGCACGGGATGTTCGCGGATCACCTCGTCGAGAATGTCCCAAACCTCGGGACGCTCTTTTTCGACGAGCTTCTTCGCCTGCTTCACGGTGGTGGAGAGACCCTTGGCGTCGAGCCGCGAATAGATGAACGGCTTGAACAATTCGAGCGCCATCTTCTTCGGCAGGCCGCATTGATGCAGCCGCAGTTCGGGACCGACCACGATCACCGAACGACCGGAATAGTCGACGCGCTTGCCGAGCAGGTTCTGACGGAAGCGCCCCTGCTTGCCCTTGAGCATGTCGGCCAGCGACTTCAGCGGACGCTTGTTGGCACCCGTGATGACGCGGCCACGGCGGCCGTTGTCGAACAAGGCGTCGACGGCCTCCTGCAGCATGCGCTTTTCGTTGCGGATGATAATGTCGGGCGCGCGCAACTCCATCAGCCGCTTCAAGCGGTTGTTGCGGTTGATGACGCGGCGGTAGAGATCGTTGAGGTCCGAAGTCGCAAAGCGGCCGCCATCGAGCGGCACCAGCGGACGCAGGTCCGGCGGAATCACCGGCACCACGGTAAGGATCATCCATTCCGGCTTGTTGCCGGAATAGCGGAACGCCTCGACGATCTTCAGGCGCTTGGCGAGCTTCTTGTGCTTGATGTCGGATTCGGTCTCCTGCATCTCGGCGCGCAAGGAGCTTTCGAGCTTTTCGAGATCGAGTCCCTTCAAGAGTTCGCGGATCGCCTCCGCGCCGATCATGGCGGTGAAGCTGTCCTGGCCGTATTCGTCCTGCGACTTCAGATACTCGTCTTCCGACAAGAGTTGACGATCCTTGAGCGCGGTGAGGCCCGGCTCCAGAACGACGTAATATTCGAAGTACAGAATCCGCTCGAGGTCCTTCAGCGTCATGTCGAGCAGAAGGCCGATGCGCGACGGCAGCGACTTCAAGAACCAGATATGCGCAACGGGAGCTGCCAATTCGATATGGCCCATGCGCTCGCGCCGAACCCGCGACAACGTCACTTCGACCGAGCACTTTTCGCAGATGATGCCCTTGTACTTCATCCGCTTGTACTTGCCGCAAAGGCACTCGTAGTCCTTGATCGGCCCGAAGATGCGCGCGCAGAACAAGCCGTCGCGCTCCGGCTTGAAGGTGCGATAGTTGATGGTCTCCGGCTTCTTGATCTCGCCGTAGGACCACGACAGAATCTTCTCCGGAGACGCGATTGAAATCCGGATCTGGTCGAAGACCTGGGCCGGGGTCGTCGGATTGAAAAGATTCATAATTTCTTGATTCATGGTCTTCTCCTCGCGTGCCGATCGTCATCGGCAGCAAATTCGAAATTCTTTTGCAGCAATGCACCCTGCCCAACGTCCGAGCGAGGCGCGAAGGCCCGGCACAAAGCGCCGCGCCTTCCGCTTTTTAGTTACTCCGCAGCTTCCGACGTCGACGCCGCACCGATCTTCGAATTGTGCAGATCGACGTTGAGGCCCAGCGAACGCATTTCCTTGACCAGCACGTTGAACGATTCCGGGATACCCGCTTCGAACGTGTCGTCGCCGCGCACGATCGCCTCGTACACCTTGGTACGGCCGGCGACGTCGTCCGACTTCACGGTCAGCATTTCCTGGAGCGTGTACGCCGCGCCGTAAGCCTCGAGCGCCC
>WNFR01004697.1_pt1 | contig 14031 bp, 10 predicted proteins | sample 5400221 | NCBI WGS metagenome assembly WNFR01 (sample SAMN13153357, study PRJNA577476) | soil metagenome | isolation source: 40 cm soil under Madrone tree | place: USA:California | collected 2016-06-14 | reverse complement strand
GTGAGGCGCTCACGCCCTTGAAATCGGTCCAGGTCATGCGGTATGGATTCGAGTAACTAAATGTCCGCGTCTTGCTATCAGCGCGCGTTTCCTTGCGAGTAGTCGAATTAGTGACTGTCAGCGTCGAGACTGCCGGCCCACCGGGATAATTTTCGCTTTTAATCTGTCCGTAAACCGGCGAAGTTCCGTCGGGATTATTGGTCGTCTGATATGTGTAGGAAATCTTCTTCATCGGCCCGTCGTACATTGGGTCGTCGCAACTGGAGAGCAGCGGAAAGCTGTCGTAACTGGGAACATTGGGCGCTTGATAGGTGTAGGTAGCGTTTCCGATGCTCGAGTCGGAGTAATAACTGACGCTGCTCAGATAAACATAAGAACGTGTCCCGGGCGAAAAGGCCGCTTGCCCATAATTGTATTGCACCGTGCGCCCGTCGCTGCCTTGCACAGAGGTAATCAGGTTGTTTACGCCGCCAACGCTGCCATAGTTAATGGTGATGGAACGACCAGCCGGCTCGGTCACCGTCATCGAGTTCGTGCCGTAAGTCAACGTGGTGCGCTGTCCGTATGGGTCAATCAACGCCTGAGCAGCATAGCTATACCACGAGTCAAATTCCCTCAGGTCGGGATCCCAATATCCGTTTTCTGTCCCTTTGAACTCGACCTTGCTTCCATCTGCGAGAATAAGGTAAGCGAGCGATGTGCTGGTATTAAGCGGCTGGAAGCGCTCCGCTATCCCTGGGCCAGCGTGGAGATAACCGTCGTTTGGGGAAGAGGATTGGAAGGTTTCATAGCGCCCATCGGGGAATTGGACTGTATAAGAGGCCGGTGAGTATGGCGGCGGCATCTGCATGCCGCCCGTGTATATGTCGTTCGAGTTGTCCAGTGTCCATTGGTAGGAATGGCGCCACGCACCGGCCATCCCAAACTGGAAGCCGAAGGCGTTTCGCGAATTGGAAATGCGTGAGAACGACAGCGGATACTGGCCGACTGCGCCGGCGACTGTGATGTCGGTGACCTTGCGCATAGCATTGGCAGTGTAAGCATCGTACGAACAGCCGGTGGTGATGTTGCCGTTGAAGATTCCCGATACGCCAGTGGGATTATCGTTGCCCACCTGGGCGTGTAGTTGAGAAACAAACCCCAGAGCGAGAGCCAGAGTAAGAGCAAGAGCACCCGCCTTCGCGAAGCTACGGCGTGGCAGGCGAGCGAGAGGAAGAGCGCGGCGGTTCATGGCGTTATTGCGCTGCTGGCGCCGGCACTGAAAACTGCACCACCGACACGGTTGTTCCGGCGATCACCAGAACACGGTAGAGTCCGGGCTGATTGGCAGCCTGAAATTGAAACGAGGTTGTCCCGTCGGCAGCGACCGCAGCCGATTGGTCGGTCGATCCCACTGTGCCGCCATCCAGCGCTTGAACAGTGACAGGCGTGCCCGCGAGCGTAGCGGCAAACTGCAGTTTGATTGTGGCCGTATCGAGCGCGTTGAGACTGAGCGGCGCAAATCGGCCCGCCGCACTATGGGCGCGGATCGCCTGGCCGCTGGCAAAGGTGATCACATCCGAAGGCGCAGGCGGCGCTGTTGTCGGCACAGAGGAAATAAGCGAATCCGTTTGGGCGGGCAGAGTTGGGATCGAGAAGAGAGTTACGCTGGCGAAAAACGCCAGCCCTGTGACAAGAGGACGGAGTTTCATAAGAGCGAATTGAACCGAAAATCCTTTTTGCCGCGCAAATGAAACAGTTGCGGAACAGTTTGGGTGTAACCGCCAACGAACTCTGGTTGTGGCGACTTCTCCCAAGCATTTCAGGGGCGGGGCGTCTCAGCGCGGCGTCAACGAGGTAGAGTCTCGTTCCAAGTGCTAAAAGTCCCCAGGCTTGAACGAGCCTGCCTCTGTCGGAGTTAATGGATCGAGCGACCGACACAGTACGCGCAATTGTCGTAACCCTTGTCATGCGCTCGCGCGAGCCAATTGAAAGGCACGTCGCTCTTTGCCGCGATGATCTTGTCGATCTCGCACTTGGATTTTTCATTGTCCAAGTCGTGAACTTCCTTGTGCGCCTGGTTCCCGAGGTAACGTTGACCCATCATGTTTCCCGTAAAACGTCTCATTTGCTTCTGCTCGATCGCTATGGGACGAAGGATCGAAGCGAATCCTGCTAGTTACCTCACCCGGCGACTTTCGCCTCGACGAGCCGTGTTTCCGGCAAATTTAGCCATTGCTGATCCGAATAGCGCACTGCAGCACGATTCTTACTCGGTTTCCGAGCCCATTTCGCTTGAAAGACAATCGGCGCGTCGATCGGTGAGCGCGTAGATTTCGCGAGATCGCTCGCGATTCGTTTTGCCACTATTTCCCAATCGACCTCGATGACGTCGATGCTCGCATTAACAGGATACCATCCGGGTAAATCAATCAATCCGTTCACCATCAGTACGCGCGATCGTTCCAAGAGCTCGGCAAACCGGCCCGGATCTCGCGAAACAAGTCTCACTGCGAGCTCGGACGACGGGAAAATGATCGCTCGATTCTTTCGTTGTGAACGGGTACGTAAAGAATCGAGAGACTGCCACGATTCAATATTCACGACCGCGTGCGGCATCGCTGCATCACACAAGCATTTCTCAACGGTTACAAATGTGTTGGCTACTTCGACACAGGGATTTCGCAACATTGTTACCGAGGTAATCCCGTCTTTTTGCCAGACTAAGAGTCCATCTTTGAGCGCGCATTCCCGACTTATGTAGTAAGGATGTTCGGTGGGGCTCGCTGGGAAATCGGTTACAGTAATTGCGCGTATTCCCCGATCGACGAGACGTGCTGCCGTTCCTTTCATTCTCGGAGTCGGCAGAAACCAAATAACAATGTCGACTTTATAATTCAAAAGTAGTTCCGCGAAGGTCGGCTCATCGGCGTCACGTCCCTCGTAAAATAAGAGGCGTGTGGCAAAGCCCAGTTTCCAAAGTGCGTCGCGCATCTCCAGGAAAAACGTCCTGTATTCCCGGCTCGTACAGAAAGATGCCAGTGACGCCGGCAACGCAACGACGGCACGGACCCGCAATTGGTTGTCGATCTGAACGGGTTCGACAAACGTCTTCGAGCCCCACATGCTGGCGAGTAATCCTTCGTCTTTTAATCGGCTATAGATGCGCGATACCGTGGTCGGGGGGACCGCAAAATGCCTCGCAACCGCTCGGATAGAGAAAAACGGCTGAGGTCTTTTATTGCGACTCCTCTGCGCTTTCTGTCTCAAAAGGCGCAAAATAAGTGCGGATTTTTCCTCCGCGACGTCTGTGCGCCGTGACGCCGACTCAAGAGCGGGGAGGTCCGGCAGCCGTGACTTGGCCGATTTTCCGCCGTGATTTGTCTTCGTGGACAGACATCCCATGCATTAAGTAATACGGTGTCTGCGGGCTGAAGTTCGCTGGAAAATGGCGGTCGTGGGGAAGTGCTCAACGGTCACGCGATTTTGTGCTTGAAAAACGATTTGAACCTAATCACGCTCAGCGCGTGCAATCAGGCAATGGAGTGCAAAACGGCCCTGGTCCGGCACACTTCGCCACGACCCGCTGGAGCCTCATTCTCAGCCAGCTAACATTGGGGGATGAACGGTGTTCGGCACGCGGCGCCCTGGCGCAGCTCTGCCAAATCTATTGGAGACCGATTTTTGCATTCATCTGTCGGCGCGGCCATCAGGCACCCGATGCGCAAGATCTTACGCAAGATTTCTTCGTGCTTATTTTAGAGGGCAAGCTTCTGCAATCCGCCGATCCTGGCCGCGGCCGCTTCCGATCGCTCTTGCTCAAATCGTTAAACAATTTTTTGATTGATGCGGAGATCAAGCGCAAGAGGCGCAAGCGAGGCGGCAACATCCAATTTGTTTCATGGGAGGAGTGGATGGCAGAGGCGCCGTCTCAATTATCGATCTCAGCGCATGCGCTTGAGTTCTCTTCGGCCGAGACTCTGTTTGACTTGCGTTGGGCGGCGACCGTTGCAGAACAGGCGCTGCGACGGCTACGCGAAGAATGCGAGAGCAGAGGCCGCCGTCGCGTGTACGACGCCTTGAGCGACTATCTCACAGCTGACCGGACGGAGATTTCCTACCGCCATCTCTCGACCGTGCTCGGGGTCGCGGAGACTTCCGTAAAAAGGCTTATGCACGAATTTCGTACGCGCTACAGGATGTTTCTACGGGAAGAGATCGCGAATACCGTTGAAAACGGAGCCGATGTCGATGACGAAATCCGGTATCTGTGTAGCGCACTCTCCGCTGCGGCAGCGTAAAAGATCATGGAATTTTGCGGCCTCACGGACTCTCCGGCGCGTGTTCTGAACGAGCCGAAAAAGTGCCGGGATTGCGGTTCAACTTCGCGCCTCGGTAATGGACTCTGCTTGAAGTGCCTTCTGTACGGCGCACTCGACGAGGAAGCCGTTGGCTCAGCAAAGGGAACATTCAAGGAGACACTTGCTGAGGTGAATGTCCGAGACGGGAATTGGTGTATAGGAAATTACGAAATCCTGGAGGAAATCGGGCGGGGCGGGATGGCGGTAATCTACCGAGCCCGCGAACTGCATTCCGAGCGTATCGTGGCTTTGAAACGCGTCTTGAGTTATCACGCTGATTCCGATCAAACACTGGCACGTTTCCATCGGGAGGCAGAAACGGCGACAAGGTTGGATCATCCCAACATCGTGCCTGTCTACTATGTCGGTGAGAGCGAGGACGGACTTCCTTTTTTCACGATGAAATTGGCCCGCGGCGGAAGTCTGCTCCAGGCTCGCGACGCCTTCCGCAGAGAGCCACGGGAAAGCGTTTTGCTGATGGCGAAGGTCGCCCTCGCCCTTCAATATGCTCACGATCAAGGCGTCCTTCATCGCGATCTCAAACCGAGCAACATTCTTCTTGGTGATCGGTGGGAGCCGCTGGTGAGCGATTTCGGTCTCGCAAAGTGGATCGAGACCTCGAGCGACCTCACTCGAACACTGACTATTTTTGGTACGCCCGGCTACATCGCCCCGGAGCAGGCGGCGGGGCCGGGTGCACAGCTAACAGTCGCTGCTGACATTTATAACTTGGGCGCGATCTTGTTTGAACTGCTTGCGGGAAGGCCGCCATTCCTGGGTGAAAATGCGCTTACGGTTCTTCGGCAGGTGACAGAGAATCCCGCTCCGAGGCTACGTTCCTTGGCGCCGCATTTGGATCGCGACCTAGAAACAGTATGCGCACGGTGCTTGGAACGCGAACCATTGGCGAGGTATGATTCTGCCGGCGCCGTTGCGCGAGATCTACAAAATTGGTTGGAAGGCCGTCCGATCGTGGCGCGCCCCGTGGGCATTCCGGTCCGTGTATGGCGATGGTCCCGCCGCAATCGCTTGTTGGCCAGTACCCTCGGTGCCGTTCTGACGCTGGCAACCGCGTCCGTCCCTTGGGGAATCCATAGCTGGAAGCTTCAAGCCGCCGCACGTGAAAGCACGTTGGCAGGCCGTTCGGTCGCAGTATTGCCATTCCTGGATTTAGACTACGTGCGTCCTGATGAGACGTTGGCACAATCGATTGCTGATTCCTTGCAGCGTGAACTGGATCGCACTAGTCCTGCTCGTATAACAATGCCGTTGCTGGCATCGTCTGATTGGGCAACTGCTGAGCAGATCCGAAACGTTGGCCAGACGGCAAAAACGCGAGCAATTCTGACCGGCACCGAACGTTCGGTTCACGGCAAAAAGCGCATTTCTCTCCGATTGCTCGACGCCGTTACCGCCGAGCCATTGCTTGTACGTGTTTGCGAAGGTAGCCGACAAGATCCAAAGAAAATCGTCAGCAGCGAGGTCGGCAGAACCATTGATGCGGTCTTGAGCACTAAGGATTGGTCGAACCTAGCTCAATCGAAAATTGACCCAGGCTTGCGCAATCGAGCCACACGAGAGGCCATAATGGCTGGACATGAACTAGTGTTTGGATACACTGCAACTGATCTCGATAGGGCGATCAATTTATTCAAGGAAGCTGTGCGGGCGGAGCCTAAGTCATTACTCGCTCATGCTTATCTCGCAATGACGGCAACCAGCCGGACACATTTTATCTCTGACGACAGTTTTCTTAAACTCGGAGAAGCGGAAGCATACGAAGCGCTTCGTTTGTCGCCTAATTCAAAGGAAGCGCACCGGGCATTAGCCGGCGTTCTCTATCAACAGGGAAAATTCGCCGAAGCGCTAGAGGAAAACCTGCAATCGATCGAATCTGGTGGCGCGGACGGGGAAACGGCTCGTCTCATCGGCGTGACGCTGGATACATTGGGGCGTCCCGATCGGGCATTAGGTTGGCATAGTCTGGCGAGCGACCTTAGTGGTGCGTCGGCCGACGCGTGTGGACTTATTGGCGATTGCTGGACCAAGCTAGGCGACGATGAGAAAGCCCTGAAGGCCTACAGTCACGCGGTGGAATTCTACCCAGAGTTTCCTCAAGCAAGCATCGGACTATGCCACTTGCGATTGCTCCAGGGCAATTTTGAGGCCGCGCGTGACCTCTGTCGAAGCAGCCGGTGGAACCACGGCGGGCTTGGTGAGGGTGAACAAATTGAAGCGCAAATTGAGTTCTTTGCGCGAAGATTCGACCTGGCTGTAAAACTCTATGCTGCGCTTTCTGTGACTGATGTTAATGGTGGCGGTTCTTTCTATGGTGCAGTCTCTTACCAGTCAGCTTTAGGTCGAACAAAGCAGACAACGGGCGATAGGATAGGCGCCCAAATGGTCCTTAAACGTTGTTTGCAGACTGAAACGGCCGCCGTAAAACGCACACCAGCAAACCCCGAAGCGCTTTACCGTCTCGCCGCAGTCGAATCATCGCTCGGAATGCTGCAGCAGTCGATTCATCATTTGCGCGAAGCCGTCAGATCGGGTTGGATTGATTACCGATCTCTCGCGATGGATCCCCGCTTCGATGCTGTTCGGGAGGATCCGCGGGTTAAGATAATTCTCAAGGATCTTGCTTTTAAGGTGGCGGATTTAAGACTAAAATTACTAAATAATAACTATAGAAACATGGAGGAATAAACAAATGACTAGGAAAAAGTGGGATGAGCTAACTAATGACGAGAAACTCGATCGCTTAACGTCTGTTCTTACACGCGCTGGATCGGACATTAAATTCCGCGATCGTTGCCTCGTGTCACCTCAATCGGCGAAGCAGGCGATTAGCGAAGTTGGGAGAATAGAATTTCCGGCGGATTTCAAAGTTCAGTTTTTGACTCCAGAGGAACAACTGAAGAGTCTGATTCTCGCAATTCCCGACTTCATCCCTCCGCAGAACGGCCAACCCGAAGTGCGCCATGCGGAGGACTATGAGAAATGCACATATCCTATCTGGCACGGTTAGTGGATCGGTGCCGTCGAGAGCCATACTCATAGGTGCAGCGCGTGCCGAAGACTCTCCACTATTTCCGTTGGGGCGGCATTATCTTCAGGAAGCGGCCCGGCGGTTGTTTTCCGAGTAAAATACGGGATATCGAGTTGCTTTAGGGCATTGACTTCCTCACGAATGACCACTTCGGGAACCCCCCTTCGCGCGGATAACCTGCCGATCAGCGGATCTCGTTCGACGGCGCTTCGTAGAGCGGCCGGTTGGATCGAGGCTCGCCTGATCGCGTCGTAGTTTCTGGTCGGCCAGTAAATCCAGCGTCGCTCCCGGCACTGGAGACGTTGCAAGCGACGAACAAAAGCCACGCGTCGGCGCGTCGTCCCTATTAAACAGCACCACGCCCTGCGAAATCCATTGATGATTTCCATTTCGTAACGCACAGCGCTGAGCGGCTTCGCAGCAATTTTTGGGGCATGGTGTCCCAGAGTGGTTCTCCCTAATACGCTGCTCTGATATTGACAGCTCGATCGCTGACCTGTCCTTGGTAGAAATCCCGTCTCGTACAACGGATCGAGCAGACTTTGCGTTTTCCTCTCGCGCATCGCATGGCAAAGCGTCTCGGCATCGATCAATACGGGATACTCGCCGCAAGCGATCAAGTTATCGCGGTGACAATCAACCGCTTCTAGGAGATAGGCCGCACCGAGCATTCCGCCGGCGCGCTGGTAAAAGCGGCGTGCCGCGTTTTGATCTTTGCACGGGCCGGGCTGAATGTGTTCCATCCAGCAGTAACCGTCCCGTCGAAGAACTCGGGCTGCCCTGAGGTTCGGTCGAAAAGACTGTGAGTTCATCCACCGCAGAACCTTAAGCCATTCCCATTCACCATCTCCTGTCCGCGGTTTATAGATTATTGAGCCGGCTTCAAATTGGAGAAGCACTACGGTCCGACCCCGATTGTGCGGATCGGATAAACCGGTGCGCAAATCAACGATCTTATCGATGCGCTCGCCGCGAAAAAACGCTTTCGACAGAGCTCGCCGATCAGCACTGAGTCTCAAGAGAAGCTCTGAAATGTGGTTGCACCATTGGGAAATCAATTGGGACCAAAGTCGGGCGAGGACTGGGAATGTCTTAAATATGGAAAAAAGTTGCTCGGATGGCGTGCCTGCAAGACGGTTCCTCTTTGTGATTTTTGAAGCGGTCGCCTGAGTATGAAACCAAATCGCCTCAGATGCTAAGCGAAAGGCCTCCAGCTTGAGTGCGAAACATGGTCGCGTCGCTCGCGCCAGGATTTGTCGCAGCTCGGTATTCAAACGCGCTTGGGCCTTTCGAGAAATGTGATCCAACAGCGCGGGAGAGATTTGTTCTTTCAGCCTCCGCAATCCATAATGTGATCCATACTCGCATAACCGATATAGCGGCGAAACTTGCTTCGCGACGAGGTCATGCTCTAGGGCAGTGAGCATTTGTCGAAGCTCAAGTGCCCAGGGAGGTAGCGCGGAAGGATCACGCAGCCGCAGCAGACTTCCAGTTCGATTCGGAACCGATTGAGAGTTCACGAAGAGTTGAGCCAGGGATTCGATACGCGGACCGTCGTCTCTACGGCCCAGGCGGAAAGATTCCCGCCGGGGCGCAAAATATTTTGTGCAAAGGTAATCGTCAAAATCCGCTGCTGCCTGAACGATTGTAATAAACTCCGTGTCGCTAACGCTGCTCGACATTGGGCTGAGAAAGTCTTACCGTGCTTGCTTCTAAGAATGGCCGGAGCTTAGGAAGAATTTGCGCATTCTTGCGTCGCACTCCGGCAGAAGCTGAGTGTCTCCGACCAATTGGATGATTCGAATTACCGAATTAACTTCCCGATTAGCGCCGCTTGGGAAATGCCACAATGGCAATGTCCAGTTTGCACCAACAACCGACATATAACCATCGGGGTCGGCCTTTAGTGCACCTTCGATCACTGCAGCTACGATGTAACTACCGATGGGCCCCAGCGTCAGCCCACGAGCGACCAGCTCGGCCTCCTTGAGAAGATAATAAAACAGCGGCGTGTTTTCCTGGAGACCGACGTCCCGCAAAACGCTGCCTGAATGATTGCACGTATCTTTCGTAAGCTGTGCGCTTGTAAGGCGCTCTTTCGGGTTAATCACCCCCTGCTTGACTAGCGCGTCAGCTACTTCCTGGCCAGAGGGTAATCTTGCGCGAGCTCCCCTTAATAGCGTGCGCACCGGAAGAGCCGCAGGTTGCATCGAATGTTCCGTCTTGCTGCACGAATGGAGGATCGAGGGAGAAAAGTCGTGCAAAGGCGCGGCGATGGCGGTGTCGATAAATGAACTCGACACAACCGGACCGGAGCCAGGCAATCCGTCGAAAAATCGCCCCCATTCGATCATGAAATCGTCTGGAAACGGCGACGGGTTGTGGCCCAGCGCCATCAATTCCGGCAAGACAACACGTTTTTGGCGACAGTTTAGACCATAGGCATTGCGCACCATGGCGTGTCCGAACCGGAATGCCGCCAGGGAGAACTCGATCGGGATGGCAAAAGTGTCCTTGGGCTGGGAGTGCGTGCGACTTGTCCGATTTTCTAGATTCCAAACAGTGGTGTGCAAAATCCGCGGCAGAAGATCGTGACGAACAATCCATTGATAATGCCACCGCACGAGCCGCTGTGCTTGTTCAAAAATTGTCTCGGACCCAAGGTGCTCTACACCCATTATCGTTGGAGGCTGGGTGCTCAACTGTTTGACCGCCTCATTGTGGAACTTCAGAAACAGAACGTGGAGCTGCCTTAGAATTAGGTTGTCCAGGTTGCGCGTGTCTTCCTGGTCGCCAATTAAGACGATCCCCTTCTCCACAGGAATATCTCGGAGATAGCCTGTAGGCTTGGTTGCTCCAAGCTTGAACATTTCTGCCCCTGGCTCGCCTTGATAAAGATGTGGCACGTTCTTCGGACCGCCTCCATAGATGTGATCAAGATCAAGGTACGGTGTCCGATGGTTCGGAGTCAGTTTAGGATCCAAATACGGGCCTTCCAGAGGCGTGGGATCGTGCGTTAGATCGTGACCGACAAACTGGCTGAGGTACGTGTATCCGACCCGAGGTGTGAGCGTCCCTTCGCGCTCAACGTCGTAGCGCATGCCTTCGCCTAGTCTGATCAATTGTTCCTCCTGATCCCTTGCGAGAGGCTCCACCGGCGGTTGAAACAGCCGGCAATAATATCCGTTAGGCTGCGAGAGGCTCATGCGCTGGCGAACACCAGTCAACCTTAGACCACGTTGCTACCGACCGTAACAGTTTCGAACTGTTCACAAAGTGTTTCACTCGCGTGCAAAATGCCGACTTGCTGAAATTAGCGACGTGCCAAATATTGGAGGATCTCTGGTCGAGCGATCAGAAATGGCTAGCCCAGCAGTATCGACCGCGGGCCGCTCACCTTTTGGATTGCCGATAAATTGGCCGGCGACGGGACAATCGATTGGCATCGAATTACGCAAGACCAATTACTCGCACTCGCCGACAAGATTAAGGCTTTCGTCAAATAAACGTGATTACGTCTCTACGATTAATTACGTAATGCGAAAGAGAGATCGGCACAAAATCAAATCGACCAATATCAAAGATGAGCAAACTAAAAAGATCCAACTCAGAATCGGCTAAACTAAAGGCGAAGCCGGCCAAAGCGCTGGGTGAGACCTAAACTCGGGGTCTAAGCGACGCCTCAGGAACTAACCAGTAAAACATGAAGTTCGAGCCACAGTTTCGATTACGCCCTCTACCCGACATCCCAAGCGCCGCAGCCCCTGCAGTTCAAGCGGTATTGGAGGAGGGAGCCGGAGATCCATCCCTAGGTTTTATTCGTGACTTGCCAGGAGTCTGGAAAGGATCTGGTTTCAATGTCATTTGGCGCCCGAACAGTACTCCTGGGCAGGATCGCTTCTTGGAGCTGAACCTCACCACGGAAGAGTTGGAATTCAGCGAGAGCATCGGCGAGATCCCAAACCGGGGTTTCTTGCAAGGAGATATCGTTATGCACGGCATCACTTACATGCAGAAAATCGGCGATGCCAATCTCAACGCCGGTATTCACATCGAGCCGGGCATCTGGGCGAGCGTCCCCAAAACGGACAATCCAGCCGAACCCGCCACCGTCGTGCGCATGGCCACCATTCCCCACGGCACCAGTCTCTTGGCCCAAGGCACGGGCAGCGAGGTCGCGGGCGGGCCAAACATTCCAGACAACAACATTACACCATTCGTCATCGGAGATCCTACGCAGCTCATTACTACTTTCCCCGAGCCGAACCTCAGCGTTGCAAGCGATTTCCGATCTCCTCCGCCTCAGCTCGTCGGCATCACGCAGGCCATGGTGGATAATCCCAACTCCACCTTGAAGGCCGCGCTTCAAAGCCAAGAGATCGCCAGCACTGTTACGCTCGACGTCTCGACCGCTCCACCGACTCCGATTGTAGGCGGGGGCACCGCCAATACAGCGTTTTTGAAGGGACTTCAGGCAGGACCGAATGCCGATGCTGTCACCGCCAGCTCCACCTTTTGGATCGAGAGAGTGGTTGGACAAGGAGGCGGACCGGACTTTCTTCAGCTTCAATACACGCAGCTTGTTCTTCTGAACTTCAACACTCTGAGTTGGCCTCATGTGTCCGTGGCTACGCTCCGCAAGCAGTAGCATGATCAGCAAAACAAACTACACGTGTAACGATTCTTTGGGCCCAGCTGCGCCGTCGCAAATTTATCGAAATTACCACGTGGAAGGCAAATGCAGGCGTTTGATTACTCTGATTATGCACAAAACATTGAGTTGCTGCAATAGGAACGCCCCTCCTCGTCCGGCCACCGCAATTTAAACGGCCCCGGCTATTCCAAACTTATGATCCTCCTTAGGGCAGAACTCGCCGAAGGCTTGCACGAGCCTCCGAAACTGCTCGACTCACTGCAAACGGCGCTCCGACTCGAGCATTCCACGATACCGCCCTACTTGGTTGCGGCCTACAGTCTCGGTCCCTCGAATCGTGCTATCCAGAGAATCATCATCGATGTGGCCAAGGAGGAAATGCTTCACATGACCCTGGTGTGCAATCTGATCAATGCACTTGGCGGTGATCCCGATTTAAAATCGCCGCAATTTGTCCCCCATTATCCTGATCACCTGCCGGGCTCCGTTCAGACGGGCTTAAGTGTAGGGTTGGAGCGTTTCAGCCCCGAATTGGTCGAGAAAGTCTTTTTGCTCATTGAGGAGCCTGAACATCCCCGAATTTTTCCAGTAGTTCTGGATGCGGCGCCCGTCGAATCAATCACCATTGGCCAGTTTTATGATCTAGTGAAGGCGGTCATCCAGAATGGTGGACAGAACTTGTTCACCACGGATCCCGCGCGTATCGCACGGCAGATGGTGCGCACCATCGGTGATGTGGACAGCATCGCGGTGACGGACGTCGCTTCCGCCAGTGCCGCGATCGACCTCATCATCGTTCAGGGCGAAGGCACAATGGAGTCGCCCTTAGAAGCGGCCAACGGGGCGCCGGCGCATTATTATCGCTTTCAGGGAATCCTGAAAGGGGGAACTCTTAGGCCGGACAATACCGTGCCAGAAAAATTCGCGTACAAAACAGACCCGGCCAACAAAATTGTGTTTGATCCTGCCGGAGTTTTTCCCGTTAAGGCAAACTTGAAAGTGGCGGATCTCTCGGCAGGGTCCGCAGTTCGCCCGCTAGCAGTGGAATTCAACAAGATTTACACGCAAATGCTTTTCGAGTTGCACGCCGCCTTTCAAAGTAGCGGCGGCGAGCAGCAAGCACACGTCAGCACGGCGGAAAATCTAATGAGCGGAAAATTGCGCACACTGGGGCGCCAACTGACGACCTTTGAGATTACGCCGGGCTCGGGGGTCAATGCAGCGCCGACTTTTGAATTCACAGACCCCGCGGGGCCATAATTCTTGCCAATCCCTTCAAGCATCGCCGCTCCACCCAACATCCCACGCCATCTAACAATATGATCTTCAAAATCTATCCTCCCATTGGAATTGCCCGCGTTGGCAATAGCCCAGCAAAATTCTTCATTGGTCCCGAAACGCCTAGTTCACCGGGAACCGAAATTCAGGCTGACGGGACTGAGATTCCGATTACTCGTTACAAAGAAAGCGGCATGCTGATCAAACGCCAGGCGGCCCGCTTTCGTATTTTTCAATTCGACAACGCCAGCGGCCAAGGCCAACTGGCGGTGTTTCCACCGGGCACTACGATTCGCTGGACGGTGAAGCTGGCCAATAAGAAAGATGCGGTAATTCGACACACGACGCCACAGGCTGAAAATCCCAACCAACCGCAGGTCCCTCCACCGCCGCAGCTGAAGGACGGACGGCAAAACCGCATGATTTCGGCGAGCGGAGACGCTCCCCCGCCGGGTGCGCCACCAACTGTCTTGACGGGAAAGTACCTTTCCGGCACCCCACTGGAGCGAGAGGTCCTACTCGGCGAGTTGCTCACAGACAAGGATGGCAATCTTCTAGTTCTCGGCGGGCACGGCAAGAGCGAATCTCCGGAGGCAATGCCTATCGGTAATGAAGCTCGCCAAAACCCCGATGGCTCCATTGTTCGTGGAGGAGGATTCTATGACAATCTCGGCTGGCACGACGACGTGAGTGACGGTCAAGTGATTGCT
>WNFR01004695.1_pt1 | contig 14032 bp, 12 predicted proteins | sample 5400221 | NCBI WGS metagenome assembly WNFR01 (sample SAMN13153357, study PRJNA577476) | soil metagenome | isolation source: 40 cm soil under Madrone tree | place: USA:California | collected 2016-06-14 | reverse complement strand
GATTCACCGGCCCGGTGCCTGCAGGTTGAATTCGTGCCCAGGACGTTGAGAAGCGGTAGCTTTTCTGATTCAGGCGCTTGAGGATTGCGACGTCTTCTTTGTAACGGTGATACTGATCGCAGGCGACGTCTCCAGTAGCGCCCCCTTTGATTTTACCCACGGTGTGCGAGAAGCGGTCCCAATTAGATTCACCTTTTCTATCCACATTCCATGCGCCTTCAACTTGGTATGCTGCAGATGCCATTCCCCAGACGAAGTCGCTCGGAAAGCGGGCACTTTCGATCTCGGAAGGCGCCACAGCATCTGCCACGGGCTCTTGAGGAGTTGGGATTCCAGGGGCGAACTTTCGGTTCGCGAGCAGAGCGCTGCCAGTGACAATCGAGCTCTTAATGAAACGCCGGCGATTCACTTCGCAGAGGTCCATTGCCCTATACAGTCGCAGCCGATTGTATCGTTGAAGGACGACAGGCCAGAGTCCGAGCATCAAATTCAAGGTCATAGCGACTGTGAGTCCAAACGCACCGAACGAGCCGGAGACGAATTTCGCAATGGCAAGAGCCGTGAAACCAACCAAGCGGATCTCGCTTCTTCTTTGGGTTCGACAAGGGAAGGTTAAAGCCTACGCCTTGTCCGGCACAAAGCGAAGGGTCTGGAGACTCCGCAAAGAAGACTTGGAGCTGCTCTTTTGACATCTTCCGTGGTACCATCCGAGCCGCCAACCGTGCTCTCCGAAAGGAGGCCAATGTGAGAGCACGCCAATCGAAAGGAAGTGTGGTTTACAACAGAACTCGATGTCGCTGCCCAACTGATTTCCGAAGTGATTTCCGGTTATTTCCGGGTCTGTAAGTGATTGAAAACTGGCGGAAGCGAGTGGGAGTCGAACCCACCATCGCCATCAGAGATAACGATCTACGGTTTTGAAGACCGCGAGAGTCACCGGACCCCTTGCGCTTCCAGAAGCAATTGTCAGCTATCAGCTCTCAGCCATCAGAAAAACAAGCCACGGATAAGAACACAGATTCCGCGGATTCTATCAACATCATAGAAGAGATCCGTGAAAATCCGTGTAGATCCGTGGCCCAGGTTCTTGCTCAATCCGCAACGATCAATTACTTCGGCTGAGGCACGATTCGCAGATATGGCTTTGGCGACTTCCATCCCTCAGGATATTTCTGCTTGGCTTCGTCGTTCGAGACCGCGCCGCTGATGATCACGTCCTCGCCCTGCTTCCAGTTCGCGGGCGTCGCCACCTTGTGCTTGGCAGTGAGCTGAATGGAATCCAGGGCGCGCAAGATTTCGTCGAAGTTGCGGCCGGTGGTCATCGGATAGCTCAGCTGCAGCTTGATCTTCTTGTCGGGGCCGACGATGAAGACAGTCCGCACGGTGGCATTGTCGGCGGCTGTGCGGCCCTGCGAAGTCTCGCCGCTCTCCGCCGGCAGCATGCCGTAAAGTTTGGCGACTTTGAGTTGCGGGTCGCCGATCATTGGATAATTCACCTTCGCGCCTTGCGTCTCCTCAATATCGGCAGCCCACTTCGCGTGGTCGCTCACCGGGTCAACGCTTAGTCCAAGAATTTTTGTGTTTCGTTTGGCGAATTCCGGCTGAATTTTTGCCATGTAGCCCAGTTCGGTTGTGCAGACCGGGGTGAAATCCTTTGGGTGCGAAAACAAAATCGCATAGCCATCGCCGATCCACTCGTGGAATTTAATCGTGCCCTGGGTCGTCTCCGCCGTGAAATCGGGCGCAGTTTCGTTGATGCGGGGAATGCTGGTAGCTGGAATCATAGTTGCAGTGCTCATTATTTTTCTCCTGATGAAATCATTTCTCCGGACGTGCCGGGCGTCGAGACCTCCACGGATCGCAATATGGGGGTGAGGCGAACAAAATCCCACCCGCGTTGCGCCGGGTGGATCCAGAACCTCTCGGCTACCCAAAAACCGGCGCGAGAGTACAACAACAGGCGCAACAGTTTTGTAGGCAGAATTTCATGGGGATAGGATACGCAGGCGCTTAGGGCCAGTCAAACGCAGGCTAGAAAAGAATTGCCAAGGCCGGATACGTGTGTCACAATTCCCGCACTTCCCAGAAGCCGCAACAGCGGCAAGGCTGCACCACCCGAACCGATTTCAATCCGCTGGAGCATAACACTCGTGATCTACCGTCTTCGTGTCGAACACCTGGTGCTTTTCTATGTGTTTTGCCTAGCCCCGGCTGCTGCGCAGATTACTGTCCAGGGTGATTCTTCGCAGGGCAGTCAGTCGCAATCAGGACATCCACCGCCGGCGCAGTATCCCTCGACAATAAATCTCGAATTCGACATGACGCCACAGGAGGCCGCGCACCTGTTGGCATCAGTGGATCAAGTAATCGCATTCGACAGCAAATTCACTGGGTTGCCGATACGCGGACATGTGGAACGCAAAATGACGAGCCGCGATGAACTTAAGGAACTGGCCAGTAAGAGACTGCAGGATCCCGACGTCGCACAAAAAATCCAGCGGTCGACCGCCGTCCTGAAAAAGTTCGGCTTCGTTCCCCACAACTTTGATCTCCAAAAATTTGGAGTTGAGAGCACGATCAGTCAACTGGCGGGTTACTACGATCCCCGCGTCAAGACGATGTATTTGCTGAACTGGCTGCCTTCAGTTGAGCAGCTCCCCGTGATGGCTCATGAACTGGACCACGCTTTGCAAGACCAGAATTTTGAACTGCAAGAATGGATGAAGACTGATGATCCCGCCGCGAATGGTCCGACTGGAGGCGACGCCTCTGAACAGCATGCTGCCCGGCGCGCGGTGGTGGAGGGCCAGGCTACCGCAGTCATGATTGAATACATACTCTCATCACAGGGCAGATCGCTGATGCAATTGCCCGTGCTTTCACCAGACGTTTTTCAGGGTATTCTGGAGCGCGCCAGCACCCTGCGGACCACGCAGAGTGCGCCCTTGATGATGCGAGAGGAAATGAACTTTCCTTATGTGTATGGACTGGCCTTTGTGCATCAGCTTCTACTCAAAGTTGGGAAGGAACAGGCCTTCTCCGGAATTTTCAAGCACCCGCCGGACAGCACACGTCAGATCATGGAGCCTAGTACTTACCTTGCGCGCGAGAAGCTCCCTCCCTTGCCGCTGCCCGCACTTCAAGAGGTGTTAGGGAACGAGTATGAAAAGGTCGAAAGCGGCTCGATTGGCGAATTCGACTGCCTCACCTTCATAAAGCAGTTCGGCAGCACGGAACAGGGAAAAGCGATTTCAACAAACTGGCGCGGCGATTACTTCTATGCCGCTACACGCGCAAGCGTCAAGAAATCTGAAACGTCAAGCGGACACGCGGCTGACCTGAAGCCCGAAGATGTTTCACTAGTCTTTACTTCCCGCTGGGCGAGTCCCTCGGCAGCACGTGCCTTCGCGGGCTTTTACCGGACAACTGTGCCCAAGCGGTATTCCGACGCCAGGCCCTCTCATACGGAGGGATCTCAGGATCCAGCGCAAGTTGAAGTGTGGGACACATCCGAAGGGAAAGTAACTGTCAAGGTCGAAGGAAATCTGGTGATGGCCTTGGAGAGCTTTGATGAAGCGAGTGCCGAGCGCGTCCGGACAGCAGTGCTAAGGGCAGACAAATAGTCAAGCCTAATCCGTGCTGGCGAAACGCTGTGACCCATCAAAGAGTTTGCACCCTCGCAGTTGGCGGAGAATCCAATGCCGCATGAGCCCCTCTCCACGCCGCTTCCCTTTCATTCAATTCGACGTTTTCACCTCGCGCCCCTTGGAGGGAAACCCATTAGCAGTTTTCCCCGACGGCCGAGGCCTTAGCGATCAGGAAATGCAAGCCATTACGCGGGAGATGAACCTCTCCGAGACAACGTTCATCCTGCCCAGAGATGAGGCCATCGAGCGCGAACGTGGCGTGCGAGTGCGAATCTTCACTGTCCAGGAGGAGCTGACGTTTGCGGGGCATCCTACGCTGGGCACGGCGTTCGCGTTGCGTGGAAACACGCGGGCGGCCGAAATTCGTCTCGAACTAAATGTTGGCACAATTCCCGTTCGCTTCGAAGGAGCTTCCGGGCAGCCTGCGTTCGGGGAAATGACGCAGGTTGACCCAACGTTTGGCCTGGTCCACGACCGAAGCAAAATTGCTGAGGTCACGGGAATTCCTGCGGACGACATCGATACGGCCCTTCCAATCCAGACGGTCTCGACCGGCGTGCCGTTCACTATTCTTCCGCTTCGTAACTTAGAGGCAATCCGCCGGTTGGCGATCAATCAGGCGCGCGCGACGGAGTATCTCAGTGCTTCGGGCGGAAAATTTTTCTTTTGCGTGTCGCGCGAGACGGTTGACCCAACAGCGCGCCTGCATGCGCGAATGCTTTTCTACAACGGTGAAGATCCGGCGACCGGATCAGCTTCCGGATGCGCAGCCGCATGGATGGTCGAGCACAACGTGGCCCAACCAGACGAGCGTGTGCTCATCGAGCAAGGCGTAGAAATGAAGCGCCCAAGCCGGATTTTCGTTCGTGCCTCGCGACATAATGGCAGAGTGGTTAATGTACGCGTCGGTGGAAATGTTGTTGAAGTTTTACGCGGAGAACTTTTCTTCTGAATGCACAGCCCCGAAACTCCACGAAAGACGCTATGCGGCACATACCTTAACATTTTGCAAGGTGGAAAACTCGCATTGGCGTTCGCGGCACTTTACATAGTGGATTCCTCCCGGTAGGATTCAGTTCGCTCTAGTCGATTTCCCAATCCGACAATTTGAATTTTTTCGCGCCCGGTATTTGGACGCGCAATTTGGAAGGCCCATGAAACCAAAACGAACGATTCTCTGCGTTGACGACAATGAACAATCACTCTCCATTCGAAAAGTCCTCCTGGAAACCCGGGGCTACCGCGTACTGGCATTTTCGGACGCGCAACAGGCGTTGGACCGGTTCTCGCAAGGCGGAGTAGATCTGGTCCTCACCGACCTCATCATGCCTGGAATTGACGGCTCGAAACTAATTGATGGAGTCAAAGGCCTCTCGCCCGAAACTCCGGCGATCCTGCTCTCCGGAAAAATCAAAATCTACGAACGCGAAACCGGCGCGGATGTATTCCTCGCCAAAGGAATGTACTGTCCCGCCGATTTGCTTGAGCGGATTCGCTTGCTGCTGGTGCGCAAGCGCGGTCCAAAGCGCGCGCATGCCCGCGCCCAAGCGCCCCCACCCGTTCACATGGCATCCGCCTGAGCTTTCCCTCTTCGCACCGCTAGGTTGACTCGCAAGATGAACGAGCCAACCACGCCGGCGATCGGGAGCAACGCACAGTGGAAGTTCAGGAGCCTGGAAGTCCTGCGAAAGGGTGATCTCTTTAACGAAGGCTGAACGGGTGCGATCCTGTCGTAGTTGATCCTGCGCCGCTGAAAGCAGGCGAAAGTATTATCGAGGCGGGGTGCCGCGGATGTGCTGAGGGTTCACTGTATCGAGCTGCCAACGTTAGAAAACACGCTGGCAGAGTTGGTGCCAATCAGCTTGACTGTCCCAACTACGATAATCAGGATCACCGCAAGCATTACGGCATATTCGGCAATGTCCTGGCCTTGCTCGTCCCGCCAAAGCTCGAGAAATCGTTGTGCCGTTACTTTCATTGGGTTTGAATATGGGAAGCCGCGCCGCCGCTGCGCGATCCACGATGTTACGAACGTATAGTCGCCGCAGGCTATGCGCAATGGCCCGAAAGTGCCAGGTTACTAGGCGATTGGCTTAAACGGCAGGGACTGATTCACTGCAAATAACGCCAGTTCGAGGCGTGTGGAAACGCCGAGCTTATCGAAGATGTTGCTCAGATGGTGCTTGACGGTGTCCTCGCTGATTCTGAAATGATGCGCAATCTCTTTATTAGCGTAACCTGCGACCACCGCAGAAATAATTTCCAGCTCCCGTGGCGTTAAACCGTATCTCTTTTGACGCGAGTGGGTGCTGGAAGAATCAATCAGATTTCGCAGATATTGGACCAGGTTAGATACACTTTCGCGTCCAACCCAATATTCCCCACTCATCACCGCACGAATGCTTTTCAACAATATCTGGGTGGCAGAATCTTTCAGCACAACACCGCGCGCCCCAAGCTGCAGCGCTTCGACAATCTGGTCTTTTTCAACCGCCGCGGTCAGCAGAATGACTCGAACCGACGAAGAATCCGAATTCATTTCGCGAAGCGCTTCGAGTCCAGGACGGCGCGGCATCGCCAAATCGAGGAGCAGGATTTCCGGCTTGAGCTGGCGGGCAAGTTTTACGGCCTCTACGCCATCGCAGGCTTCTCCAATCACTTTGAATTCACGTTCTGATTCGAGAAGACGCTTCAGCCCATCGCGAAAAATGGGGTGATCATCGGCGATGACGATGCGAGTACTCATGGAAGTCGTTTTCCCAGATCTCGGTTATCCATACGATGGCTGTTCGTCTTGCGGCACTCGCACTTCAATCCTGGCGCCGTGCCCAGGTTTTGATTCTATCGTGAGCTCACCCTGAATCAGACGTACACGCTCGCGAATGATGACCGGGGCGCGTCCGGTGGAGTCCAATTCCGATTGCGATACGCGGCCATCGAAGGGGAAGCCGCTACCGTCATCTTCAATAATCAGCTCCCACCTTCCCTGCGATTCGAGCAGTTGTACCAGCACTTGTTTGGCGCCACTGTGCTTTCGCACATTGACCAGAGCCTCTTGAGCAATCCTCGCAAGCTCGCGGCAAACCGGCGGGGACAACATGATGCTCTCGTCATCGACGAGAAAGCGGGCAGCAATTCCCGTCTCGCGCTGGAAGCGCTGGACGGAATCCCGCAGGAAGCCGGGAAGCCGGCGCGCATCAATTTCGGCGGACTTCATTTGCTGCATCAGCTCACGCAGTTTCAATATCTCTTCGCGCAAAAGCTTCTGAATTCGCTCTAATTCCGCGGCCAGGTCATCGGCACTCGGATGACTCCGGCGAAGCACGTCCACCTGCATTTCCACCCCGATCAGGGACTGCACCGCGCCATCATGCAACTCGCGCACCAGCCGCGCTCGTTCCAGTGCCCCGGCGCGGCGCCTAAGCCTGCGCAGCAAGTAGAGGTTGTAGATGGCGGGGCTGATTTGCCGGATCAAGTCTTGCAGGAATCTCAGCTCATCTTCCGTGCTCGAGGTGAAGTTCGGTTCCAGCACGAAGAATCGTCCAGAAAGTTCTTGCCCGAACGAAAACTGCACCGAAGCCAACGTTTGAAATGGATGCAGTGCGGCAAACCGGTTCACAATGGAAGAATCAAAATTGTGTAGTTCGCCGTTTGAAGTAATTCCAACAACATCGAACGCGTGGCGATCTGAGTCGCTGGTTGCGTACCATGTTCCTGTCGAAGCCTCCGGCAAGTAAATGTCTAGAGCGTCAAGGCCAGGATCAACCCATTGCAGCCCGGGAGCACCTTCCTTCAATTCCAGCAGTGCTACCGATATCCGTGGGTTTCCGCTCTCCCGCGCCACAATAATCGCCCGCCGCGCGCGATATAGGCCTAACAATTCGCCCCCAATTTGCGCTAAGCTGCCGGCCAAGCCGGCATCCATGCGTGCCAGACCTAGCATTTTTGCAGCCAGCTCTTTTTCTACGCGAAGTCTCTTCTGTTGCTCTGCTAAATACCCGAGTAGAAGCGCCATGACCACGAGGTACACGGAACGCATGAAGAGTCGCTTGGGTTCAAAGTCGGCAAAGTCGGCGCGCAGAATCGGCAAATGATGATGCATGAGCCAGGTATTGGCGGACTGAATCAGACCCATTCTCAGTGAAAGACTCTCCAGCCAGAGAAGCGAAACCGAGGCCACCGAAGTCATCACCGTTTCCCAAAGTCCCCAGCGATAGGCAGCGGCGGCGAGAACGAAAACAAAGAAGAGGAAGAAAGGATTGCCCTGGTTCGTAGTGAAGAGTGAGATCACAGCCGGCCAGACCACATCCGCGCCGTGCACCAATACGCGGAATGACGCTGTGGACTGCTGCCGGGAGCGGAGAAGGAAAATGATTGCTGTTCCTTGCGCAATGTAAAACGCCAGCAATGCATAGGCCCAGACTGATCGTATTTCGCCGGGATCCAGCCATACCGCAACCAGCGCAGATATGGCCAGGAAGACTCTGGCGCTTGCCAGCCAACGTTCGGTCCGTCGGATCTCTTCGGCGCTAAATGGGGCGCGATTGCGCCAGGGAGAACGAGGGCGAAGTCGCAGCACGGAAAGTCGTCGCAGATTCAGCAAGTCAGGTTCAACGAGTCAGGTTCAGCAAGTATGTATTCTGCATGGATATTATGGTTCCTCAGGCAACAGAGCAAGCAGAACCATGGGGATGACCACCGTTCCGAGCCAAAACCCTCAATAATCCAATGCGATTTGTGTTTATTTCGTTCTGATTACCGAAGTAATATCTCTCAACAATCGTTTACGTCCTACAATCTTTCTGCGGCGGGGCATATGTCTGAGGGTGTGAAATTGTGGGTTGTGGGGCTGGTGTGTCTGGTCTTGTTGCAGACCGGCGCCTCGCTGCTGTCTCCTCACAGCTTCGGCTTAGTCGCGCTCAGCGATATTCTTCAACTCGTACTTCTTTTCTCCGCAGCCCTGTCCTGTCTGCCGAGTATTTTTAGAAATCACGGGCGTACCAGGCTGTTCTGGATATTGATGAGCCTAGGACTGGCGTCCTGGGCTACATACCAGTTCCTTTGGACGTATCTCGAGGTCCAAGGACGTGAGGTACCCAGCCTGTGGGGACCGGATGCGATTCTGTTCTTGCATATCGTGCCCATGATCGCGGCTCTTGCCTTGCAGCCGAACGTTGAGCAGCATGACAGAGATCTCAGACTTGGCTCTCTCGATTTTGCCCTGTTGTTGCTATGGTGGGTGTATGTATATGTCTACACCGTCATACCGTGGATGTATGTCTCGGGCAACGAGGGTGCTTATGCTCAAAACCTGAATCACTCCTACTTAGCTGAAAAGGTGGCGTTCCTTTTCGCGCTGGTGCTGTTATGGTCACGTAGTTCGGGACTCTGGAAAATAATTTATGCGCATTGGTTTGGCGCGGGCCTCCTCTATTCGGCGGGCTCTTACCTGGCTAATTGGGCGCTCCAATTAAATTCATCGTCGCGCTGGGCCTACTATTCAGGAAGTCTTTACGATGTTCCGCTCGTAGCATCCATGGCGTGGATGAGCGTACCGGGTTTGCTCGCGCTCAACATGGCCCCCGAACAGGCCAGGGCAGCCAAGTCATTGCCGCGTGGCGTGTGGGCCGCCCGGCTTGGAATGGTGGCCGTGTTTTCATTGCCTGTATTTGCGTGGTTCTCGGCCTTCGACAGCACGCTTCCACCTGGCGTCCGCAAATTTCGTTTGGTGTTGACATTGAGCGCGATGTTGCTGATGGGTGCGCTGGTTTTTCTTAAACAGCACTTCCTCGATATTGAATTGATACGGCTGCTACGCGGTTCGCAAAAGTCATTTCAAGAACTGCAGGTTCTGCAAACTCAGCTTGTTCAATCAGAAAAGTTGGCATCACTTGGACAGCTTGTTGGAGGAGCAGCCCACGAACTGAATAATCCCCTTACCGCCATGCTGGGATATTCCGAGCTTCTCGCGACTACTGATCTCACTCCAGAACAGCGGGGGTTGGCGGAAAAGGTAGCGCTACAGGCAAAACGAATTCGAGTTTTGGTCGGAAGCCTACTCAGCTTCGCCAAACAAGTGCCCGCAGCAAAATCTTCTGTGGATGTAAACGCGGTCTTGCAAACCGCACTCAAAATTTGTCAGCCGCAAATGCAGGCCGCGCGAGTGCAGTATGAGACGGACCTGACGGATTCACTGCCGCGCGTTCGCGGTGACGCGAATCAGCTGTTGCAGGTTTTTTCTCATATCATCAGCAACGCCAGCAATGCCGTGTCCGGGCGCGGTGGCACTCTAACCGTGATCAGCCGCGGCGAAGGACGATTGGTGAGCATACAGTTCGCGGATACCGGCCCCGGAATGCTTGAGCCCGACCGCGTCTTCGACCCTTTTTATACGACGCGCCCCGTGGGGCAAGGTACCGGGTTGGGGCTGAGCGCCTGTTATGGAATCATTCAGGAACACGGCGGCAATATTACCTGCCAAAACCGGCCCGAAGGCGGGGCCGTTTTTACGATCGAATTGCCTGCTGCGACTCACTCACAAGAGCAGCACGCGCAGGCCCACGCAGCTAAGTAGAAAGTTCAACTGTGCGCTTCAATTGTCCGCATGCAGCGTAAATATCACGGCCCCGCGGGCGCCGGATGAAGGCAGGTATGCCGGAACCGCTTAAAATCTTCTGGAATTCCAGGACATTCTGCGCGTCAGGCGTTTGAAATTGAATTCCGGGCCCGGGGTTCAGCGCAATCAAATTCACTTTCGCACGGATCCCGCGGATTAACTCCGTCAACTCACGAGCGTGCTCTGTGGAATCGTTTACCTCATTGAGCAGCACATATTCGAAAGTCAGCTTCTCGCGCGGGCGCAGCGGGAATTCTCGCGCCGCGAGCATCAGTTTTTCCAGATTCCATTTTTTGGTGATGGGCATCAACTCGGTGCGAAGCTCATCATTGGAGGCATTGAGGGAAATTGCCAGCTTCGGCCGTACAGGCTCCGCGCCAAGATCGTAGATGCGCGGCACAATCCCAGCCGTAGAGACAGTCATCCTCGATTCAGGAATTCCAACTCCCCCAGCCAGCAACCGTACCGCTTTAATGAAATTGTCGAAATTCAAGAAGGGCTCTCCCATTCCCATGAAGACCAGGTTCACTCGCTCCTCCGGCGGCGAGACATTCTGATCTTTCAAGACCGCGATCACCTGGCCAACAATTTCTCCGGCAGTCAGATTCCGTTTGACTCCCAGCAAAGCGGTGAGGCAGAACTGGCAGTTCACGGCACAGCCGACCTGGCTTGAAACACAAATTGTGGCGCGATTCCAGCTTCGAGGCCCGCCGGCAACGACTTCCGCACCGGCTTCAGTGCCATCTCCGGCTTCGCCATCGTCACCTTCGGGCATCCAGACGGTCTCAACGGTCTCAACCGTCTCGCCGTCTGACAGCTCAATGAGGTAGCGCATCGTTCCGTCCTCAGAGATGAACTTCTTCTGAATCGCAGGAATGCCGACTTCAATTCCTTCACTAGCGAGCGTGGAGCGGAATTCTTTTGGAAGGGTGGAAACCTGTTCGGTGGAACTCACCCGGTCGGAATAAATGGCGTGAAAAAGCTGTTGGGCGCGGTATGAAGGCTGGCCTGAGTCTTCGACAATTCTGGTAAGTTCTTGAAGATTAAGGCCCAAAAGAACTGTTGATGTTTCTTGCTTCATGCATCTAAAAGGCTCAGAACCTGGCCGGGACTCTCCTTGCGTTCCATTCTAGAGGACTCCGGGAGAAATTGCCGATCTTTCCGGCTTAAGCTAAGCTTTTTCTATGACTTGCGCCTGATTTAACGCGGTCCTGAAAGGTGTGTGAAAATAGGACAATGGATGCAGATCGCAATATTCGGCGCGAGGTGCTGCCCAACGGCCTGAGCGTCATCACCGAAGAGATGGAGCACATCCGCTCAATCTCCATCGGTATTTGGATCAAGACTGGCTCCCGCGACGAAGACCTGCAATGGAATGGCATCTCGCATTTTGTCGAGCACATGGTTTTTAAGGGAACTCAGCACCGCTCGGCAGAAGAAATTGCCCGACAGGTTGATTCAATCGGGGGCAATATCGACGCGTTCACCGCCAAGGAATGCGTCAGTTTCAGCATGAAAGTGCTGGACGAGCATCTGCCTATCGCTCTTGACGTCCTCAGCGACCTGGTTTTGAATCCGGTTTTTGATGATCAAGACATCACACGCGAACGCGGCGTGATCCTGGAAGAAATCAAGATGGACGAGGACAATCCTGACTACCTCGTACATGAAATTTTCACCCAGAACTTCTGGAAGGACCATCCACTCGGCCGACCGATTCTCGGGACTCGCGACACAGTCAAGCGTTTCGAGCGCCCTCCCGTCTTCGATTTCTATCGGCAGCGCTTTTCTCCTGGAAACGTGATTATCACTGCGGCCGGCCATTTGAACCACGAGCGTTTTGTGGAACTCGTGGCCAAGCACTTTGCTCCGATGAAACCGGTGAGCAATGGCTTCCACAGCGCTCCGCCGAAAATAGTCCCTAAGATTATTCTGCGAAACAAGAAAGCGCTCGAGCAGGTGCAAATCTGCGTTGGAGTACCCTCCTACCCGATCACGCATGAGGGGCGGCACACCTCATACATTTTGAATACGCTGCTCGGGGGCGGCATGAGTTCGCGGCTTTTTCAAAACATCCGCGAACGTCAAGGCTTGGCGTACGCAATCTACAGCGACTTGAATCCCTATCGCGACACAGGATGCCTCTCGGTTTACGCCGGCACCTCGCGCGAGTCTGCCACAAAAGTGGTGGAGTGCATTGTCTCCGAGTTCCGCAAATTGAAAGCTGAGGCTGTGCCTGCTGAGGAATTGCGGCGGTCCAAAGATCAGCTGAAGGGCAGCTTGATGCTGTCGCTCGAATCTTCAACGGCCCGAATGTCGAACCTGGCCCGTCAGGAAATGTATTTTGATCATTTCTATGGATTGGACGAATTGATCGAGAAGATCGAGTGTGTGACCGCGGAAGAGTTGCAGGAACTCGCCAATCAATTTTTCCAGACCGACAATGTCGCCGTGACCATTCTGGGCAATCTCAATGGCCTGAGACTCACGCGCGACCAACTGGCCTGCTGAACACCGGCACAAATAAAACGGGCGTCTCGACTCCTTCGAGTCGCGAGACGCCCGGGCAGCCCTCCCCCAGAACTGCTCAAGAACAAGGTACTTTTGTGCGAGAAAATTGAGAATGGCACTAACGTGCTAAAGGCTCCCACTGAGGTGCTACGAGTTAGGCTTTGCCTAGTAACTGACTTATGCCCAAAAAGTCCCGCTGCTGCCCAACAATTCAGTTGGCCTTTGAAATTCGCGCGATTTCGAACGCAGGAGGATGGCCAGAGTGGTCGAACGTAATTTTAAACGCGTCAAAGAACCCCGTGCGGCCCAAGATTCCCGACGCATTCAGTTTTTTGGAAAACCCAGCCATTACTTCAATTCTCCAGTCAGTCTCGACATAAAGGCTTATTTTGTGGAAGTAGAACGACTCACTCATGCCCCTGACTATGCCACCTATCTCCTCTATGTACACGGAATTCTTGGTGTAATCCAGTCCAATCATCGTTGCCATTGCCGCTGGGAAAAGGCAATATGGCGAACCCGAATCGACGAACGCAAAAGTACGGGGTGAGCGTGCGTGACGATAGCCGAGACGCACGGCTAGCATCGGTTCCCAACGGAGCTTGTCGGGAAACAAGGGATTCGGTTTATCGATTGGAACATCCTTGTAGGACTTTCTCATTCAGCGTTAACAATATACAGAAGGAGTCCAAGTCTTAGGTGCCCAAATCAGGATCGGATCGCTGACCCCAGCGCGCTTGGCTTCGTCAACAGCTTCCTCCGGCGTATCGCCGCGCCCTACTACACTGGATTCATCGTCGGCTAACGCAAGCCAGCAATCACGCCCTGCTTCTGATAGAAGTTTGGAAAAGGTGGCAGGCATGTTTTTAAGTGCTCCATCTAGGCCCTAAAGCCTTATTGTTCCCGACCGCAGCGTCTCAGTATCTCTCATTATTTGATGCGGTCAAGCACAAATGCGTCTTGACATCATTTGTATCTGATGATACATTTCCTACTATGGATACAAAAACAATCAATCTTCGGGATTTACCCGAAGAATTAGTTCGCCGCGCGAAAGCATGCGCCGCGTTGCATGGAGTGACTCTTAAAGACTTTGTGATTCATGCAATTACGAAGGCGACAGAAGAGGATATTCCTGTAACAAGGCTGCCGTTCGCCGCATTTACTGCGCCTAAAACAAAACCTCGGAAGAAGAGCTAAAAATAGGAGGCGGTTACTTTGGGGATGCGCCTACTGGTTAACAAATCGCCGCCAAACG
>WNFR01004694.1_pt1 | contig 14032 bp, 12 predicted proteins | sample 5400221 | NCBI WGS metagenome assembly WNFR01 (sample SAMN13153357, study PRJNA577476) | soil metagenome | isolation source: 40 cm soil under Madrone tree | place: USA:California | collected 2016-06-14 | reverse complement strand
CCTCGGCTGATTTTAGCCTCTCCGGACCTTAGCGGCTTCTGGCACAGTCCTTGTTTAAGTCATTAGTTGACGTAGCGCTCTGCGCGGCATGACAGTCTTGAAACGAAAGCCGTTGGCGCGAGCATCCACCAAATCCGTATCTTTCTCTTAAGGAGCACTTAGAAAATGACTAAACGCCAGGAAGGCTTTTCGTTAATAGAGTTACTCATCGTTGTCGCGATTATCGGTATTATCGCCGCCATCGCTATCCCCAATCTTCTCGCTTCACGTCGCGCCGCTAATGAAGGCTCGGCTCAACAGTCTCTGCGCACAATGCATAGCTCCGAGGCCACCTATCAATCAACGGCCGGTAATGGCGCTTTCGGTGATGCGGCCGCCTTGATGACTAATTCGCTGATCGACTCCTCGCTTGGTACCTTATCCAAGAGCGGATACACCTTCGGTCTCACCCCCACCGCTGGTCTTGGCGCTAATGCAGCCTTTTACGCGACCGCCGTCCCCACCACAACCTCCGGTGTTGCGCAGACCGGTACGCGTCGCTTCGGTATTACCCAGGTTGGTGTGATGCGTGGCGACACTACCTTGACTGTGCCGGCAGATGGTGCTGCAGTTGATGCAATGTCAGCTCTCGGTAATTAACAAGAGCTTTACCAGGGAATGAGCGAGGGCGAGATTGAATTCTCGCCCTCGCTTTTTTTGGTCTTATGGACCTGTCCACATCATTGAAAAGAGTGGCGATCACTTGTCGCCAGAATTTGTCAGCGATAAGCGACCTGGCAAGTGATCTTGCAATCAGCTGGTCCGTCCTTTTACCCTGGACTGTCAATCAATAGGCCTATTTTGGGATCGTCTTGAGCTAATGATCTTGTGGCACAGTCCTTGTTAGATACTTAGCGACTTCGCGCGTTGTTCGGCAGAATATTCGGTTACCGAATGCCGTCGGCGCCAAATTTAGTAACCTCCCAAGGAGCACTAAGAAGAAATGAACACTAAACGCCAAGAAGGCTTCTCTTTGATAGAGCTTCTTATTGTTGTTGCAATAATTGGAATCGTCGCCGCTATCGCGATTCCCAACCTCCTCGCCTCCCGTCGTGCCGCGAACGAAGGATCCGCCCAATCTTGTGTCCGCACAGTCCACAGTGCCCAGGCAACCTATCAATCAACTGCCGGGGCTGGTACTTTCGGCACACTCGCGGACCTCATGGGTCAGTCGCTAATTGACTCGGTCCTCGGACAGGCCAACTCCACCGCCAAGGGTGGGTACATCTTCAGTATCATTGATTTGAGCGGCACTGGGGCGACGGCGCAGTATGGAGTGTCAGCCGTACCCGCCACAACTTCAGGTGTCGCGCAGACGGGGACCCGTCGCTTTGCCATGAGCCAGGTCGGAGTATTGCGTGGCGACAGCACTCTGAGCGCTCCAGCCGACGTCGCCGCGATTGACAACATGCCAGCGCTCGGCAACTAACCCGACTGGTCTATCTAAGGGTAAAGGGGAACGGTGATATTGGCTCTCAGGCCGCTTTTACGCCCACAATATGAGGGGATCTCCGTCCCGGTTTTGACAGTCCAGCGCGAAAGCTCGCCAGGAACTTCGCAGCCGTTCTACGACAACACCCTGAACAATACTCTTAGCAGCCAAAAGGGACAGAATTTACGACCCGCCCTGGTTGTCACGGTCGTAGCCGTATGTGCTCTGCTGCCGATTATCGTGTTGGGGCTTCCCAATGGCGCCGATCTTTGGAATCACTTTCGTTTCGCCTTACCATTTTACGACTCCATTCGCTCGGGCACTTTTTATCCGGGATGGCTTGCAGAGTCGAACGACGGCCTCGGCGACCCGCGTTTCCGTTTCTATCCTCCAGGACTCTACTACCTTCTCGCTGCGGCCCGGATGCTGTCGGGGGATTGGTACGCTGGCAGCATCGCATCGCTTGTTCTTCTTTCTGTCTTGGGAGGGCTGGGAGTTTACTTCTGGGCCCGTAGTTTCTTTGAACCGAAGATAGCGATGTGGGCCGGGATTCTTTATACGATCGCACCTTACCATCTAAACGAAATCTATCAAGCGTCACTGCTCTCTGAATATGCTGCCTGTTCGATTCTGCCATTCGCCTTTGCGTTCGTCGAACGAATCTGTCGCAAGAGGAATGCTTATAATGTCGCCGGACTCGGCGCCTCTTACGGATTGTTGATCCTGACTCATTTGCCACTGACGGTTATCGGTTCCATCTCGTTGGCGGTCTATGCCTTGTTCCGAATAGAGCGGAAAAACTTTCGTGCCACGTTGGTCCAACTTGCGCTGGGAGTCTTTCTTGGCATTGCCGCGAGCGCTTTCTTTTGGACCACAATGGTGTCTGAACTTTCATGGATAAAGGGTAATTCCAATCAGCCAAACAGCTACTACGACTATCGCGTCAATTTCTTGTTCTCACCGACAGCACTTGCGAATAGGAATACGTGGTATGCCAACCTATTAACAATCGCTCTGCTTGGATTCTTTTTGCCGGCTATCGTTCTCGTTCATCGCTTTCTTAAAAAGGAATGGCGCGGTTTGCGTGCGCTGGCGATCTTGTTCGTGGGATCGTTCTTAATGGCAACTCCACTGAGCCGGCCGATATGGGCCCTTGTGCCGAAGCTTTCAGAGGTACAGTTTCCGTGGCGCTGGCTGTCAATTACAACGCTGGTTGGTTCATTGTTACTTGCAGCAAGCATATCGACGTGGCGCGATAGGATCGGCAGTCTGCGTCCGCGCGATCTTGCGATAGGACTTTGTTTCTGTCTTTCGCTGGTCTTCATTGTTACTCAGGTCGTAAGAGACTGCGAGTATCTGGGACGCGCACGAGTTCAGCCAATGCTGCAGGAGATTCGAGGCACAGTAAGCTTCAAAGATTGGCTGCCGATTTGGGCCCACGAGTTCCTGCAGGTCGAGAAGATGCGTGGGAATGTTGAGGCGGGCACGAGAGCGGTGAACGTCACCTCGTGGGAACCATTGCGACGCACATTTCATATCGACGAAGGACCTGCTGGGATTGCGCGGGTGCGCACCTACTTTTACCCGCATTGGGTTGCGACGGAAGAGGGTCGAAGCCTTTCCACGAGTGCCGCGGCGGACGGGGTTCTTCTCATAGCCGTTCCTGTACAGGCAGCCGACATTGAAGTTGTGTTCCGTGAGCCAGGGAGAGTCCGCATTGCCGCACTTGTAAGCACCATTGCGTGGTTTTTAATTGTCGGGCTTGCCTTCTTTGGTTGGCTACGACGCACCAATTGAGTGGTACTTCACAAGTCAAATTTTTCGTAAATCCCGGCGCTTGGAGTAGAGTAAACTGCCTTGTATGATCTGCGATCGTAGGCAGACTACCACTAGAAAATGATCGAAGCTGCGAAGTTCATAGATAAACCAATCACATTGAAACGCGCGCATGTTTGGGGGCGTGTTGCAGCAATTGGTCGCAACGCGTTTCGCGAAGCAGTGCGCGATCGTGTGCTCTACAACCTTGTGTTGTTCGTCTTGCTGCTCACGGCCGGCGCGATTTTTCTGGGGGAGTTATCTGGTGGTCAAGAGCGAAAGGTCATCGTGGATCTCGGGTTGAGCGCGATGCTCTTGTTCGGTGTCTTCATCTCGATCTTTGTAGGCGTCGGTTTGGTCTATAAAGAAATTGAACGTCGCACAATATATGCCATATTCTCAAAACCCGTTGGGCGTGGCGAATTTTTGTTGGGGAAATATCTCGGACTTTGTCTGACACTGTTGGTAAATGTCCTCGTGATGGGTGCGGGTGTCTCACTCGCACTGGTCTATGTAAGCCGCGGAGGGGATCCGCTTGCAATCAATATTTGGCCTGCGATACTTATGATCTACGTTGAGTTGATGATTCTCACAAGTATTGCGCTTCTGTTCTCAACGTTTTCATCACCCGCACTATCTGCGTTGCTGACGTTCTTTGTTTTTATCATCGGCCATTTCAGCGCCGATCTCAAAAGTTTGGCTACATCAACGGGCAGTATGAGCGCACGCTGGTTGTTCGCCGGACTCTATTATCTTCTTCCGAATTTGAGCAACTACAGTTACATCACGCCCGCCGCACATGGACAAACGCCTGGCGCCATGGGAATTCTTGCTGCGATTCTCTACGCGGCAATCTATATCGCCGTTGTACTCGCTGTAGCCACATTGGTGTTCAGCCGGCGCAACTTCAAATGACCAGGCGAGGTTCCAGGATTCATTCGCGTATGCCCGACCTTCGTAACGACAGCATGAATCGAGGCCGCAATATCGCGCTCGTCACCCTGATACTTCTGGGCATGGTGAGCATCTTTGTACTATCGCGTTGGATCGATGCCCGGCGTCCGCCGCCCGATCCAAACGCTGAAGAGGAAAAGCTCTACCTAACTGGTAATACCGCGAAGCGTATGAGCCTTGGATTCAACGGGCTGGTCGCGGACTGGTATTGGATGCGATCCCTTCAATACGTTGGCCGCAAAGTCCTGAGTACGTCCCCCGATGTACCGTTGGATGATCTAGGTGCACTCAATTTAAAACTTCTCGCTCCTCTGCTGGACACAGCAACGACTATTGATCCCGGGTTTTTGGAGCCATACGAATACGCCGCTGTCGTCCTACCGGCGCTGAATGTTGACGAGGCCATCCGCATAACGAAAAAAGGGATTGCCGCGAACCCTTCAGCCTGGAGACTGTATTACCATCTTGGTTACATCTACTGGCAACGCGGTGACTTCAATGCGGCCAGCGAAGCTTACGGCGCAGGCGCCCAGATTCCGGGAGCGCCGGCCTGGATGCAGGCTATGAAGGCTCGCATGGAGACCGAGGGAGGGAGTCGGGGAACAGCCCGTGAAATCTATACGCGTATGTTAGAACAGGCAGGTGATGACAAGGTCAAGGATATGGCGTGGAAGCACCTGCTCCTACTCGATTCATTGGACCAGCGAGACATGTTGCGCAAGATATTGACTGCCTATAGCAATAAAACCGGACGTTGCGTCTCATCCTGGCGAGATATTGGACCGTGGTTGCAGGCAATACGTTTTCCCGTAGATGCCGCTGGCGCCCCGCTTGATCCAACGAAAATGCCCTATCGCCTTGTTAAGGATGGCTGCGATGTTGATCTCGATCCCAGGTCTGAGGTTCCTGCAAAGTAAGTGTCGGCAGCACAGCGACGATTAGAACGAGTGGTCTTTGCATCATCGCCGACAAACAGAAGTTTATCGAACCATCATGCCAATTGTTGAAATCGAAAACTTAACTAAAGACTATGACGTCGGGTTCTGGCGCAAACGCAAAGTTCGTGCTCTCGACGGTCTTTCCCTGTCGGTCGAACAGGGAGAGATTTTCGGCTTCCTCGGAGCTAACGGTGCCGGAAAAACCACTACGCTAAAACTCCTGATGCGCTTGATCTATCCCACCGCGGGAAACGCTCGCATTCTTGGGCGCGAAATTGGCGAAGTGGCGATGCACCACCGCATTGGTTACCTACCCGAGAACCCCTACTTCTACGACTATCTGACAGCGCGCGAATTTCTTGAATACTGCGCGGAGCTTTTTGGCTATTCTCGCATTGAACGTCGAAAGCAAGCCGAGGATCTTTTACGCCGAGTTCATTTGAATGAGAAGAGGTGGGACACTCAGCTCAGAAAGTTCTCTAAAGGTATGCTGCAACGAGTTGGACTGGCCCAGGCCATCGTTAACGATCCGGAAATAGTTTTTCTCGACGAGCCGATGAGCGGGCTGGATCCAATTGGCCGGCGTGAAGTGCGGGATCTAATCGCGTCCCTTCGCCAAGAGGGCAAAACGGTCTTCATGTGCTCGCACATCCTTTCCGATATCGAGGTTCTTTGCGATCGGGTGGCGATTTTGAAACATGGGAAGCTTGCGCACATCGGACAGATCGAGGAGCTTCGTCAATCCGCTGGCGATAGCAATTTCGTTGAAGTTGTTGCGACCGGAACAGACGTGGCAACTCTATCAGTTCACCTTCCCCAGACAGAAGCTCTCGTTCTTACCGAGAGCGCAAGCGGTCTTCACATCCAGGTATCCAAAGAGAGCGACGTCGATGCGGTGATTTACGCACTGCGAAAAACTGGCGGAAAGCTGGTATCAGTGCAACCAATAAGGCAATCCCTTGAAGAGCTGTTCATGGATGAGCCTGAGAAAAAAGAATAGCTGTCACTATACCTTGGCGCAATGAACTGGGCTTGGAAGTTTATTCCCAGGCGCACTCACGCTGTGTTGTCAAAGAAACTGAGCAAGTCAGCGGTGTCCTGATTTGTAGGGGCGTCCCTCCGTGGGCACCCTTTCTTGAGTGACAAGTCAGCAGAATGGGGCGCCCACGGAGGGACGCCCCTACAAATTAGGACACTACTTGAGATCAGTCTTAGAATTAATGAGCATGAGTGCAATTGCCAATAAACCAAGAATACTTAACGCTCCCGCAATATGAGTACTTGTTGGCTCGACAAAGTCGACTTTAACTGTGGTCGCTGTTGGAGGAACGCTGACAAGTAGAGCGCCATCATTCGCTGCCCTCGTTGTTAGTTGCTTTCCTTCAGCGGTGGCTTTCCAATACGGATAGTAGAATGTTCTAAGACGTACTTCGGTCGAAGTTCCAGCTTCTATTTTGAATTCTCTCCGCTTCGCAGACCATTCAGCCACCTGAACATTACGACCCGAGGCCTCGACTGGTTGATCCATTATCCGGGGCTTACCTGAAACCCAAACAGGAAGAAAATCTTTATTGGTCGCTGAGCCTTGAAGAGAAAGGACCATCTGCTCAAAAGTCCAGTGGTTCTGGAAGGTTGCTCCTCTGATTACTTGTAGGACTGTAAAACTGAGAGCTATTACTGTCATTCCGAGCAGCGCGAAAGAGAGCGGGCGCAACCGGGTCCGCCACATTTGAGTCAGCTCAGGCAAGCTGATGACTACAAGTATCGAGAGAGCGGCTGAGGTGAGAGTGAGCCAACGCCAGGGGAACTGAGTCTCTTGTAAGGCCGGGAATGCATCCCAGACCGGCTTACTAAGAGACGTAGCCATCAAAAACGTTATCAAGGCGACCAGAGCAGGAGCGAGAGCTTGACGATTACGTCTGACAATGAGAACGACGGCTGGCAGAGCCATCAGGAAGGTAGCAATTGTAAGTATTGGTATCCAGAAGTCTCCCATTTCGTTAGGGGAAGGATGAAAGACAAAATTATTCTTGTAATCGAACCACTTATCTTGACCGCTTCCGCTCGGACTCTTCCATTTCAACTCAAGTAACATCGGCAGCCAGTAGCAACTACTAAAAGTCACGCCGCTCAGCGCGCCCGCAATGAGTTGATAAAGCGAACGCCTGCTAAATGATTGAGCGAGTCTGACGAGGGCGTAGACACCGACCGCAACTGAACCGAGCAATGCCAGGGGAAGATGAAATAGAACAAGCATCCCGTAACTAATGCCGAGACCTCCCGCATCGCGCCAGCGTCTTTTGGTGATGATTCGCTCGGTAAAAGCAAAAACAAAGGGCAGCACACTGGCGCAGGCATATTGAGGATACAAGCCTGCCTGGTACATCTCGTTGGCATGAAAAGGCGACAGCATGTACAGCAATGCTGCCAGAACAGCGTAAGACTTATCGGTGAGTGAACTTGCCCATAGATACATACCGACGCCGCCGATCGTTGTCAGGAGTGAGAGCGCTAACAAACTGGCGATGTACCAATCCCCGGTTATCAAGCGAAAGACGGATAATATGTAATAGAGGGCCGGGGGGTAGAATCTTACGCTCGGATCTCCGTAACCGTCGTTAGTAGAAGCAAGCCATGACGGGTAGAAATCGCCGCCCTTAATTGATTCAAAGAAGCCCTGAGCCAACCGATAGTGGTGAGGCAAATCTACTCCGTAAGGCACTCCATACAGGTACAAGGCGAGGGACCCGATTAAACCTATAGCAACGACCTGAAGCCAGTACCGCTGGTATATCAAACGAGACATGCCGACTTTCTTGAGTAGGTTATTTATAGAATCCTCGGCTCACAGTTTTGATTCCGTCCCTGATATTGGGGCCAGACTAACAAGAAGGTTGAACTTTCTCAATCAAGGTCATGGCCGTTCTGGTAGAATCGATTTTGCCGAACCGCGAACTCTGCGGTTTGGCAATCGATTACTCGATTAGCTCCGGCGCTTAACAACTTTCACTCGAGATAGACCAACTGCTCTCCACCTTACCTTCTATTGATGGCAAAGACTAGAATCAACCCGGAAATCAAGCCGAAATGAAAATACTCATCACCGGCGGCGCGGGTTTTGTTGGTTCAAGTCTGGCGCGCGCTTTTAGACAAGAAGACTCGTTATGCCGAGTCACGGTCGTCGATAACTTGAAACGACGAGGGTCTGAGCTGAATCTACCGCTGCTCAAGCATGAAGGAGTTGACTTCTATCACGGAGATATACGGAACGCGAGTGACCTCGATGTCCTGGAAAGCACTTTTGATCTTTTTATCGAAGCATCAGCCGAACCAAGCGTCCATGCGGGAATCAACGGTTCTCCTCAGTATGCGTTCCAAACCAATCTCTCGGGAACTTTTAACTGCCTCGAATTTGCGCGTAAGAAAGCGGGGAGTTTTCTGTTTCTATCCACGTCCAGGGTTTATTCAATTGCGCCGCTGAGGGAGATCAATCTAGTTGACGACCCAACTCGATTTGCTATTGCCGATCGCCAGAATGGCCCCGGCGTCAGTGAGCGCGGCATCAACGAAAACTTTCCTACCAATCTGCCAAGATCAATATACGGAGCGACAAAACTAGCTTCCGAGTTAATTATTCAGGAGTACGCAGAGACCTACGGATTGCGCTCGATCATAAATAGATGCGGCGTGATTGCAGGACCAGGGCAGTTCGGCAAGGTTGATCAAGGCGTATTCACGATGTGGGTCGCGAACCACTATTTTGGAAAGCCCTTGGCGTATACTGGCTTTGGCGGTAGAGGTAAACAGGTTCGCGACCTCCTGCACCCTTCGGATCTTTTCTCATTGGTGAAGAAGCAGGTTGAAAACATCGACAATCATTCAGGAGAAGTCTTCAATGTCGGAGGTGGTCCCGAAATATCTACTTCGCTCGCGGAGTTGACCACACTTTGCCAGACGATTGTGGGAAAAAAGGTGCCGGTCAGCGAAGAACCGCTGAGTTCGCCCGTTGACATCCCTTTATACATTTCGGATTGTAGTCGGGCCGCAACGACATTCGACTGGCGCCCTCAACATTCAGTGCCGGGTATCGTTGCTGATATCTCGCGTTGGATTCAAGAAAACGAAGCCAAGCTTAAGCCTATCTTCAACTGAAGCGAGAAAGGAATTGCCAGTTGTCAGTCGCCATTGTCACGGGATCATCCGGATTGATTGGTAGCGAGACCGCGCGATTCTTCCATCAGAAGGACCTGCAGATCGTAGGTATTGACAACAACATGCGGCAGTACTTCTTTGGAGCCGATGGCTCTATTGAATGGAACACGAACCAACTGAAACAGTCGCTGAAGAACTTCACGCATTACCCAATCGATATTAGAGACCAGGAAGCCGTTTTAGAAATTTTCAAACGCTTTGCTGATAACATCTCGGTGGTGGTACACACCGCCGCGCAACCGAGCCACGATTGGGCAGCGAGAGAACCGATCACCGACTTTACTGTTAATGCCAATGGCACTCTGATACTCCTCGAAGCGACACGTCTTTACTGTCCGGACGCCACTTTTATCTTCACTTCCACCAATAAGGTTTATGGTGACGCTCCTAATCTGCTTCCCCTGGTGGAGCACCAGAACAGGTGGGAAATTGATGAATCTCATCAGTACTTCGAATACGGTATCGACGAAACGATGAGTATAGACCAATCGAAGCACAGCCTTTTCGGTGTCAGTAAAGTTGCGGCTGATGTTCTGGTTCAGGAGTATGGTCGTTACTTTGATCTAAAGACCGGCACGTTTAGAGGCGGATGTTTGACTGGGCCAGGCCACTCGGGAGCTGAGTTGCACGGCTTCCTCGCTTATCTGGCAAAATGTGCGGTGACGAACAAGCCCTATACAATCTACGGCTACAGCGGCAAGCAGGTTCGCGACAACATCCACTCTTACGATTTAGTGAATGCTTTCTGGCATTTCTACCAAAATCCACGACCGGCCGCAGTCTACAACATGGGCGGTTCCCGCCACAGTAACTGTTCGGTACTCGAGGCTATTCAGATGATCGAGGAGCTTTCAGGCAAATCAGTTCGCTATGAAATTTCTGATCAGGCTCGGTCTGGAGATCACATCTGGTGGATTAGCGACATTCGGCGATTCCAAAACGACTACCCACAATGGTCGTACCGTTATGACCTCCGAGGGATCGTCCAGGAGATTTTGGAAGCCACGATGGATAGAACGCTCAGTCAAGGATCATGAAGCTCTCCGTTGTCATACCCGCGCATAATGAGCAAGCCTGTATCGGTGGCACAATACGCGCTCTTCATGCGCAGCTCAGCGCCGCGCGGATCGAACATGAGATTTTGGTGGTCAACGATAACTCGAGTGATCTTACCGGGAGCATTCTGCTTTCGCTGCAGCCCGAGATTTCGGCACTCAACTTCGTAAACAATAGCCCGCCTCACGGCTTTGGCTTCGCTGTACGAAAAGGACTGGAGTGCTATTCCGGTGATGCCGTCGCCATTTTCATGGCCGATGCTTCGGACCGTCCCGAAGATCTGGTGAGGTTTTGGAGGTTGATTGAGACGGAAGGTGTTGACTGCGTCTTCGGAACGCGATTTAGCAATAGGTCGCGCCTTGTTGACTATCCGATCCATAAGTTGATCCTTAATCGCCTAGCCAACACTTTCGTCCAGGTCATCTTTGGGCTGCGCTACAACGACGTGACCAATGCGTTCAAGCTATATAGAAGACCGGTAATTGACGGCTTAAAACCCTTCTTAAGCCACCACTTCAATCTAACGGTCGAGCTTCCCCTTAAAGCCATCGTCCGTGGGTACAGCTATGCCGTTATGCCGAACGACTGGATCAACCGCAAAACGGGAGTCTCGAAGCTGCGCGTCCAGGAGATGGGATCGCGATATCTTTTCATCGTTCTGTATTGCTTTCTCGAGAAGTGGCTCTCCAAGAGAGACTACCATCGCGAAAGACTCTTGACCGACTCGACAAAGCAGGAAAATGCTGGCGAGATTAAGTCCCACCGATTTGTAACAAATTCGCGTAAAGCCGACCGAGCGACGTGACGTTTTCTAAGGATCCTGATTTCCAATGCCGTTGATGAATACCTCTGAAGATTTAGAGATTAGTGTGAGCTGAAAGTAGGTCAATGAAAGATCTGCCAAAGATAATAGAAGGTTGGAAGCTTGCGGAGTTTGAGACATCAAGCAAGGTTCTAATCATCGGCATCTTCGTGGCCTGTTTGTCCTGGTCCACCCTCATGGCGACCGTCGGCTGGGGTAACACCATTTCTGATTCTCAAGGTTTCAGACAAACCCAAACCGCTATCACAAGTTATTATCTTGCTCGGGGAGGCCCCTTCTTAAGGTACGAGACTCCCATATTTGGTTTTCCGTGGAGCATCCCTTTTGAATTTCCGATCTACCAGTGGATAGTGGCTTTTACTTCTAAGATTCTTCATATTCAGCTTGAGCAATCTGGCCGAATGATCAGCGAAGTCTTTTTTGCGCTTTCCCTGCTAGTCTTTTGGGGCATCTTATCAGAGCTTCGTGTGGACCGTGTCAACCGCTTGATCTTCTTAACTCTAACTATCCTTAGCCCGCAGTATATCTTCTGGTCTCGCACCTTTATGATTGAATCGACCGCGCTTTTCTTCTCTATGACCTACCTATACTTCTTCATCCGGTATATTCGGACGAAGAAGATAGTGGATGCGGGTCTTGGAGGATTGTGCGGAGTCCTTGGCGCTCTTGTAAAAGTGACGACTTTCCCGGCTTTTGCACTGGTGGGGAGCGCCCTCTATATCTACAGTGGTTACCGCGAGTACCAATCCAGGGAACGCCCTAAATTACTTAAGTTTCTCTTGCCTCATCTTGTTCCGACGTTGTTCTTCGCCTGCCTGCCAATCCTAATTACTTCGGTATGGGTTAGATACACGGATCACGTAAAAGCTCTCAACATAGTAGCCGGATATACACTGAGTTCAGCAAATCTCAGGACATGGAATTTTGGAAGTTTGGAACAAAGGTTTCAAAGAATTGCGTGGATTGTAATGTGGGTGCGGACTATTCCAGACCTCTTAGGAGCGCCAGCCAGTCTTGTGGTGTCATGTTTGTGTCTTTTCTTATCCCGCCACAGGTTGGTACCATCTCTAATATCGATCGGCGGATTCCTCTCCGCGTTTCTGATCTTTACGAATCTCCATTTCGTCCATAATTATTACGCTTATTCTAATGGAATCTTTTTGCTGGCAGCAGTCTCATGGCCTATTGTCGGACTATTAGAGGGCAGGAAATGGCGCAGGGTCCTGGGAATAGTGGTATTGCTGTTTTGCGTCTTTAATTCGATTGACCGTTATTATAATGACCTGTACCAAACTCAAAGGAACAATGCCAACCATCTGGACAATCTTGCGTCCGAGATCAAAAACATAACTCAACCAACAGATGTGGTCCTCATCTTCTCGAAGGATTGGTCTTCCGAGATTCCGTACTATTCAGAACGGCGCACACTCATATGGCCGCGTTGGATGGAGCAGGATATGGATGCCCCCAGTATGAGAGGGGCCATCAGTAGACTTGGAGACAATAGGATCGGTGCGATTGTTTTTTGTGACGGTGCCCAAAGGAACACGCATATGATTGGACAAGCAATCGATTCAATGAAGATTTCGAGGATTCCAAATTATGAGGATGCTTTGTGTGCAGTATATCCTTCGTCAGTAGTACGCGCTGAAAAGTGACCGATGCGTGATGGGGATCAATTGAATGGTAGTAGATACTTCTGAAGGATTAGATTCTGCTGTAGATCGGCTTTACCAGCATCGATTTCCGGCGGATATTCTTGCACGGCGAGCGGCCGTTTGGGCTGTTTTATGTAAGTTTTGGTTCTCGCGTTATGTACCAGATGATGGTCGCGTGATTGAAGTTGCAGCCGGGTATTGTGAATTCATCAACAACATTCGCGCCAGTGAAAAGGTCGCGGTAGATATAAACCCTGAAACCATAAAGCATGCGGCCAGCGGGGTCACCGTCTATCAAGTAGCGGCCGAACGAATCGGAGAGGTCGTGCCGAGTGATTATTTTGATGCTGCCTTCATGAGTAACTTCCTGGAACATTGCCATTCTCGAGATCAGATTTTGGCAATCCTTCACGCGGTAGCTTCCATCCTCAAGCCCGGTGGCCGCTTCTTAATACTCGGTCCGAACTTTCGCTATTGCTACAAAGAATACTTCGATTTCTTCGACCATCGCTTGCCGTTAACAGAGAAGGCCGTAGTTGAGGCTCTCCAGATTGCGGGTTTCAAAATCGAAGTAGTCGAGCCACGGACGTTGCCCTTCACTTTTAAAAGCAAACTTCCCAGTTCACCATGGCTGGTGCGCTTGTACTGCCGGTTCCGATTTTTATGGCCTCTATTTGGAGCTCAGTTTTTCATCGTCGCTCAAAAGCCAAATGGCACTTGAAGATCTTCCCGGGTGCGTGTTGATACTATCGTGTGGAAGCCTGGATGTTCATTTCCTATGGTGCGAACACTATTGCGGAATTCGTCTCCTCTTTCCATGTCAGGTCAAACTCATTGTTGTAGTACCAGGCTCCGGGACCTGAGATTTTGAACCGCACTACTCTGTCGGTAGCAGTATTCGCAAATAACCGATCTAAGCTTTCCACATCAGTGGGCAAATAATTCATCAATAGGCCGTTCCGTGCGGTGTCTGGGATCATTCTGTAACCAGCATTCCTCCCGCTTGCATACATTACTGAAACGGTTACCGGTGGAATCTGGTAGAAGGTCTTGCTGGTCCATCCCAGCGCTCGCAATCGCATTTCCAGAAAGGCATATAGCACCT
>WNFR01004693.1_pt1 | contig 14033 bp, 17 predicted proteins | sample 5400221 | NCBI WGS metagenome assembly WNFR01 (sample SAMN13153357, study PRJNA577476) | soil metagenome | isolation source: 40 cm soil under Madrone tree | place: USA:California | collected 2016-06-14 | reverse complement strand
ACGTCGATTACGGCTGGGAGAAGGAGGAGGCGTTCCTCAAGAGCATCGCCACGCGGCAGGACTTCGACTCGCGGTGGTGGGGCTACGCGGGCTACGTCGCCTACGACTGGACGGAGAAGCTCCGCACCGCGTTCCGCGGGGAGTTCTTCAGCGATCCGATGGGGTCGCGCACGGGCGCGGGCCAGAAGGTCGACCTCTGGGAGATGACGGGGACGCTGCAGTACAAGATCTGGAAGGGCCTCATGGGCCGGGTGGAATTCCGACACGACCAGGCGGACGAGAAGGTGTTCAAGAACCGGGGGCGCGGCCTGGTGCCGACAGGCAAGACGCAGGACACGCTCACCTTCGTCCTGGATTATTTGTTTTTCTAGGGGGTCTCGAAGGGCTCCCTAGGACCCCCAACCGTTCAGAAGCGCCCCGGCTTCGCCGGGGCGCTCTTCTGACGCCTGACGCACCGTGATGTGTATCGCGGCCCAATCTATTTCACGATTTCGAGCAGCTCTACCTCAAAGACGAGCGTCGCACCCGGCTTGATCTTGGGCGGCGCGCCGCGATCACCGTAGGCGGTGTCGGCGGGGCAGACGAGCCGGCTCTTGCCGCCGACCTTCATCTGCTGCATGCCCTCGGTCCAGCACTTGATCACGCCGCTGAGCGGAAACGTGATGGGCTCGCCGCGCTGGACGGAGCTGTCGAACACCGTGCCGTCCATCAGCGTGCCCTGGTAGTGCACCTTCACCTTGTCCGACGCGGTGGGACTGGGGCCCGTGCCGGGCTTGAGCGTGGTGACGATGGCGCCCGAGGGCGTCTTGACCGCGCCCTTCTCGGCGGCCGCCTTGTCGACGAAGGCCTGGCCCGCCTTGCGCTCCGGTACGGCCGCCGCGGTGACGCGCGTCTTCTGCAGCTCCTGGATCTTCGGGCCGTACGTCTGGAGATCGACCTTCTTTTCCTTGCTGGTGACGCCGTCGGCGATGCCCGCCTTCACGATCTCGAGATCGGCCGGGCTCAACGCGAACGACGACAGGTTCTGCGCGATGACGAGTCCGAGAGCGTAGAGCGTCTTCTGCTCTTCCGTCTTCAGCTCGGGTTGGGCCAGGGACGAGGCGGGCGCGGCCGCGATGAGCAGGGTGACGAAGGCGACGAGCGGGAGCTTTCGCATCGAGGATCCTTTCGAGAGTTGTTTCGACCACCATACGCCCGAAGCCCCCGCGCCGTCCCGTTCGGCCGCTGCCTCCGAAATGAGCAGGCGCCCGCGACATGCCGGGGGGTTGGGCAGAGCCGCCCGCCGGAATCACCCGTAAGCGATTGATTTGCCGTGAGGGAGGTCTGGCACCGGGCTTGCCGTAGCAGCCTCGCGATGAGCGCCGACAAGGCCGTCCAATCCCGTCCGCGGTGGCGTGTCGCGATCGTCGACGATCACGAGCGGTCCCGCTCGGCGCTGCGCGCCGCGATCTGGGCGGCCGGGGGCGAGGTCGTGGGGGAATCGGTGCGCTGCGCCGACGCGCTCGCGGTCGTCCGTCGCGCCGCGCCCGACGTCGCGATCTGCGCCGCGGGGCTGCCCGACGGCGACGGCGTGCAGACGGCGGCGCAGCTGACGGCCGCCGATTATCCGGTCGTGCTCTTCACCAGCCACACCGACGAGGCATTGGTGGAGCGCGCGCGAGGAGCCGGCATCATGGCGTACCTGCTCAAGCCGCTGCGCGCTGCCGAGCTGGCGCCCGCGCTCGATCTCGCCATCGCGCGCTTCGCCGAGACCCGGCAGCTCAGACAAACGCTCGAGGACCGCAAGGTGATCGAGCGCGCCAAGGGCACGCTGATGACGCGCTTCGGCCTCACCGAGGACGAGGCCTTCAAGCGGCTGCGCCGCGCGGCCATGGACAGCCGCAAGCCGATGGTCGAAGTCGCGCGCGCCTTGCTCGTCTCGGAGTCCGTGATCTCGTGATCCTCCACCGGACAACGACGTCCACGATCGGGGCGGCAGGGCCGCCGCCCACATCACCCGAACCCGGAACAGGAGACGCTATGTCCTACTCTCGCAGAGACTTTCTCAAGACCGGCCTCGTCGCGGCCGGGGCCGGTGCGGCCGTCGCGCATGGCTTCCCGTCGATCATCGCCGCCCAGAGCAAGGAGCCGGTCAAGATCGGCGTCCTGCACTCGCTGTCGGGCACGATGGCCATCAGCGAAGTGTCGCTGCGCGACGTCGTGCTGATGGCGGTCGACGAGATCAACGCCAAGGGCGGCGTGATGGGCCGGCCGATCCAGCCCGTCGTCGTCGACCCCGCGTCGAACTGGGACCTCTTCGCGGAGAAGGCCAAGCAGCTGCTGCTCCAGGACAAGGTCGCCGTGGTCTTCGGCTGCTGGACCTCGGTGAGCCGCAAGTCGGTGCTGCCCGTGTTCGAGAACAACAACGGGCTCCTGTTCTACCCGGTGCAGTACGAAGGCGAGGAGTGCAGCAAGAACGTCTTCTATACGGGCGCCACGCCCAACCAGCAGCTCATCCCGGGCGCCGAGTATCTGATGTCGAAGGAGGGCGGGGGTTACCGGAAGTTCTACCTGCTGGGCACGGACTACGTCTTCCCGCGTACCGCCAACAAGATCCTCCGAGCGTTCCTCGTCGCGAAGGGCGTGCCGGCCTCGAACATCGAGGAGGAGTACACGCCGTTCAGCCACCAGGACTACCAGACGATCGTCGGCAAGATCAAACGCTTCTCCTCGGGCGGCGGCGCGTGCGTGCTGTCGACGATCAACGGCGACAGCAACGTGCCTTTTTACAAGGAGTTCGCCAACCAGGGGCTGCGCAGCGAGAACGCGCCGATCATGGCGTACAGCGTGGCCGAGGACGAGCTGCGCGGCATGGACACCTCCGCGCTGGTCGGCCACCTCGCGGCGTGGAACTACTTCCAGTCCATCGAGAACGCGAACAACAAGAAGTTCGTGAACGCGTTCAAGGAGTACGCGCAGAAGAAGGGTCTGCCCGGCGGCAGCAAGCGCGTGACCGACGACCCGATGGAGGCGGGCTACTTCGGCGTCTACATCTGGAAGCAGGCCGTCGAGAAGGCCAAGACCTTCGACGTCGACCCCGTCCGCAAGGCCGTCTACGGCCAGACCTTCGCGGCGCCGAGCGGCACCATCAAGATGCACGAGTACAATCACCACACGTACCGGCCGGTGCTCATCGGCGAGATCCTCAAGGACGGCCAGTTCAAGATCGTCTCGCGCACCAAGGGCCTCGTGGAGCCGGAGCCGTGGTCGAAGTACACGAGCCCGGACAAGGGCTGCGACTGGGTCAAGCACCAGGGTACCTATCAGAAGAAGGCCTGATGAAGCGTCTGCTGCTGCTGCTGTTGCTCGTGGCGTGGCTCGCCGGACCCCCGGCGAGCCACGCGCAGTCTCCGGAAGCGCTCAAGGCGCTCGCCGATCTCGCGGTCGACGACAGTGACAGGCGCGAGGCGGCGGTGAACGCGCTCGGCGGCACGCGCGATCCGAAGTGGCTCGAGTTCCTCGCCGCGCTCCGCGATGGCAACGTGTACGCGCGCACCCAGGGCAAGACGGCGGAGGTGGTGATCGGCGGCGCCAAGTCCACCAAGGGCGACGCGGAGCTCGTCGAGATCGCCTCGGCCTATGACCGCAAGCTGCTCGGCACCGTCCCCGCGTCGAGTCTCACCGAGATCGCCGCCGATCGGCGGCTGCGGATCGCCATCAAGCCGTTCCTGGACGCCGACGAGACGCGCGTACAGCTCGCCAGCCCCGATGCGGAGAGGCGCCGGGGCGCCGCCATGAAGCTCGGCCACCAGGCCGACGCGGCCGCGGCGACGGTGGTCGAGGCCGCCATCGCGCGGGAACGCGTCGAGCGCGTGCGCCACGCGCTGCAGGAAGCGCTCGCGCTCATCCGTCTCGCGCACGGCGCGCCGGCGGTCCGCATCCTCGCCGCCCAGTCGCTGGGCGACCTCCACTCGTTCGACGCCATGCCCGCCCTGCAGAAGCTCGGCGTGGACGCGGCCGCCTCACCCGCGGAGCGCGACGCGGCGATCCAGGCCATCCGGCAGATCGAGCGCTGGAGCCTGCTCGTGCGCACCGTGGAGACGGTGTTCCAGGGCGCCTCGCTCGCGTCCATCCTGCTCCTGATGGCGCTCGGGCTGGCCATCGTGTTCGGCCTGATGGGCGTGATCAACATGGCGCACGGCGAGCTGATGGCCCTCGGCGCCTACAGCACGTTCGTCGTGCAGAACGTGTTTCGGGCGCGGTGGCCCGAGTGGTTCGACGCCTACTTCGTGGTGGCGCTGCCCGTGTCGTTCGTGGTCGCCGCGCTCGTCGGCATCGTCCTGGAGCGCGGGGTCATCCGCCGGCTCTACGGCCGCCCGCTGGAGACGCTCCTGCTGACGTGGGGCGCCTCGCTGATCATCCAGCAGGGGCTGCGCCTGTGGTTCGGCGCCGCCAACGTGGACGTCTCCTCGCCGAGCTGGCTCTCCGGCGGCTTCGCCCTCATGACCGGGCTCACCCTGCCGTTCAACCGGCTCTTCATCATCGCGCTCGCGTCGGTGAGCGTGGCGGGCATGTACTGGCTGCTCTTCCGCACCGACCGCGGGCTCACCATCCGGGCGGTGACCCAGAACCGCGGGATGTCGTCGTGCCTCGGCGTGCGCGCGGGCGTCGTGGACGCGGTGACCTTCGGGCTCGGCGCCGGCCTGGCCGGCCTCGCGGGCGCGGCCCTCACGCAGATCGGCAACGTGGGGCCCTCGCTCGGCCAGAACTACATCGTGGACTCCTTCATGGTGGTCGTGACGGGCGGCGTCGGGAAGCTCGCGGGAACCATCCTGGCCGCCGCCGGCATCGGCGGACTCAACAAGGGCATCGAGCCCGCGCTCGGCGCGGTGTTCGCCAAGGTGGCCATCCTGGTCGCGGTCATGATCTTCCTGCAGCGCCGGCCGGCCGGACTCTTCGCCACGCGGGGACGCAGTGCCGAAGCGTGAGGCGGTCGCCATCGCCGTCGCCGCCCTGCTGCTCGTGGTGGTGCTGCCGATCTGCAACGCGCTGCCCACGAGCTCGCCGCTGCATCTCTCCGACTTCCGGCTGAATCTCTTCGGCAAGTTCCTCGCGTACGCGATCCTCGCGCTGGGCCTGGATCTCCTGTGGGGCTATGCCGGCGTGCTCAGCCTCGGCCACGGCGTGTTCTTCGGGCTGGGCGCCTATGCGATGGGCATGCATCTGATGCTGGAGATCGGCTCCAAGAGCGTGTACCAGAGCGCGCTGCCGGACTTCATGGTCTGGAACCAGATCAAGGAGCTCCCGCTGTTCTGGAGGCCGTTCTACTCGGGCGCATTCACGCTGGCGGCGGTGGTGCTGGTCCCGGCCCTGTTCGCGCTGGCGTTCGGGTTCCTCGCGTTTCGCAGCCGCATCCGCGGCGTCTATTTCTCCATCATCACGCAGGCGCTCGCGCTGTCGGCGTGGCTGGTCTTCAATCGGAACGAGATGCGGCTGGGCGGCACCAACGGCCTCGCGGACTTCAAGACGATCTTCGGCTTTCCGCTGAACCAGCCGTCCACGCAGCGCGGCCTCTACGCGGTCACGGCGGCGACGCTCGTGGTGGCGTACCTGCTCTGTCGCCGGATCACCGGCAGCCGCGCGGGCAAGGTGCTCGTGGCGATTCGCGACAGCGAGACGCGCGTGCTCTTCTCCGGCTACTCGCCCGCGCGCTTCAAGCTGTTCGTGTTCGTCGTCTCCGCCGTGCTGGCCGGCGTGGCGGGCGCGCTGTACGCGCCGCAGGTCGGCATCATCACGCCCGCGAAGATCGGCGTGCTGCCGTCGATCGAGATGGTGGTGTGGGTGGCCGCCGGCGGGCGCGGCACCCTGGTGGGCGCGGTGGCCGGGGCGGTCGGCGTGAACTGGATGCAGTCGTGGCTCACGACCAGCTATCCCGACGTCTGGCTGCTGTTCCTCGGCGGCCTCTTCATGGGCGTCGTGCTGTTCTTCCCGGACGGCGTCGTCGGCGCCGTCGCCCGCGCGGCCGCGCGCGTCTGGTCGCTCACGGGACGTGCGCCGTCGACGGCCACGCCGACCGCGAGCGCCCGCAGCCGGGCATGACCTCCGCCGGCTCCATCATCTATCTCGAGGACGTGACCGTCTCCTACGACGGCTTCAAGGCGCTGTCGCGCCTGAACTTCTACATGGACCGCCGCGAGCTGCGCGTGGTCATCGGCCCGAACGGCGCGGGCAAGACGACGCTGCTCGACGTGATCTCGGGGCGGGCGAAGCCCGAGCACGGCCGCGTGATCTTCGGCGACCACACCGATCTCCTCCCGCTCGCCGAGAACGACGTGGTCGGGCTCGGCATCGGCCGCAAGTTCCAGACGCCGTCCGTCTTCGTCAACCTCAGCGTGTGGGACAACGTCGAGCTCTCGCTCAAGCGCGCCAGCAAGGGCGTCTTCGCCGCCCTCCTGGAGCGTGATGCCGCGGGCGAGCGCGAGCGGATCGCCGCCACGCTGAGCACGGTGGGGCTCGGGGGCAAGGCGTCGCTGCCGGCCGGCGTCCTGTCGCACGGGGAGAAGCAGTGGCTCGAGATCGGCATGGTGATGGCGCAGGATCCGGAGCTGCTGCTGGTGGACGAGCCGGTGGCGGGCATGACCGACGAGGAGACGGCGCGGACCGGCGCGCTGCTGGAATCGATCGCCGCCGACCGCTCGGTGCTCGTCATCGAGCACGACATGGAGTTCGTGCGACAGATCGCCCGGAAGGTCACCGTGCTGCATCAGGGCACGGTGCTGTGCGAAGGCCCGGTGGAGCAGGTGCAGTCGGATCCGCGCGTGCTCGAGGTCTACCTCGGGCGCCGCCGCGAGACGGCCGATGCTCACGGTTGAGCGGCTCGACGTCGCCTACGGCGGCTCGCAGGTGCTCTGGGGCGTCGACCTGTCGGTCGCCCAGGGCGAAGTCCTCTGCCTGATGGGCCGCAACGGCGTGGGCAAGACCACGCTGCTCAAGACGGTGATGGGGCTGCTACCCGCGCGCGGCGGGCGCGTGACCTTCGACGGGGCGGACATCACGCGCTGGTCGACCGACCGGCGCGCGCGCGCCGGCATCGGCTACGTGCCGCAGGGCCGCGAGATCTTCCCGCACCTCACGGTCGAGGAGAATCTTCGGGTGGCCCAGCTGGGCTGCGGCCGCGCCGACAGCATGGACGACGTGCTCGAGCTGTTCCCCGCGCTCCGGCGCTTCCTCGGACGCAAGGGCGGGGTGCTGTCGGGCGGCGAGCAGCAGATGCTGGCCATCGGGCGCGCGCTGCTCACGCGTCCCAAGCTGCTCATGCTCGACGAGCCGACGGAGGGCATCCAGCCGTCGCTCATCCTCGAGATCGAGGAGGCGATCCGCCGGATCAAGAACGAGATGGGACTGGCCGTGCTGCTCGTCGAGCAATACCTCGACTTCGCCGAGCGCCTGGCCGACGCGTATGTGATCATGGCCAAGGGCACGGTGGTGGCGGCCGGCGCCACCCGGGATCTGCACGCCGACCAAGTGAAGCAGCACCTCACCGTCTGAGGCTCGGAGGTCCAGCGATGCACCTCACGCCCCGGGAGCAGGAGAAGCTGCTCATCTTCACCGCCGCCGAGCTGGCGCGCCGGCGCCGGGCCCGCGGTCTCAAGCTCAACCATCCCGAGGCGCTGGCCATCATCACCGCCGACATCCTCGAGGGTATCCGCGACGGCCGCACCGTCTCCGAGCTGATGGCGACGGGCTTGTCGATCCTCCGCCGTGATGAGGTGATGGAAGGCGTCCCCGAGATGATCGACGAGGTGCAGGTCGAGGGCACCTTCCCCGACGGCACCAAGCTGGTCACGATCCACCACCCGATCCGCTGAGATGATCGGCATGAGCCTCGAGGTGTGGGCGCTGTTCGTCGTCACGGAGAGCATCCTCTGCCTCACGCCGGGCCCGGCCGTCCTGCTCGTCGTCGCGCAGGCCCTGAGCGGCGGCGCCGCGGCGTCGGTCTGGGCGACGCTCGGCATCCTCACCGGAAACGCGCTCTACTTCGCGCTCTCGGCCACGGGCCTGGGCGCCCTGCTCCTCGCGTCGTACGAGCTGTTCGCGCTCGTCCGCTGGCTGGGCGCCGCCTATCTGGTCTGGCTCGGCGTGCGAGCGTTTTTGGGGCGCTCGGCCACGCGCTCGCCCGCGCCGACGGTCGCGGCGGGACGGCGGCGGACGTTCGTGAACGGTTTCGTGCTCCAGGCGGCGAATCCGAAGGCGTTGCTGTTCTTCGTGGCGCTGTTGCCGCAATTCATCGAGCCCGGCGGCCATGTGGCCGGCCAGGTCCTCGTGCTGGCGGTGACCAGCGTGGCGATCGAGCTCGTGATCCTGCTGGCCTACGGCGCGGCGGCGGGACGGTTCCACGCGCTCACCGCGAGTCCTCGGCTCGCGCGTCTCGCCGACGGTCTGGCCGGGACGATGCTCGTGACCGCCGGTGTCGGCCTCGCCGCCGTTCGCCGGAGCTGATCGGAACGATGCCGAGCCCAAGGAGGCCGCAGTGATTCCAGGGGAGTACCTGCTCGAGAGCGGCGACATCGAGGCAAACGTCGGACGGCGGACGCTCGCGCTGAGCGTCGAAAACACGGGCGACCGTCCGATCCAGGTCGGCTCACACTTCCACTTCTTCGAGGTGAACCGCGCCCTGCGGTTCGATCGTGCCCAGGCGTTCGGCATGCGGCTGAACGTGCCGGCGGGCACCGCCGTGCGGTTCGAGCCCGGCGACGCCAAGCGGGTGACGCTGGTCGAGCTGGCGGGCGCGCGCCAGGTCCACGGCCTGAACGGCCTCACCGCCGGCGGCACCAAGGAGCAGGCTCTGCAACGCCTCGAGCGCTGGCGCGGAGCCACCGGTGCCTAGGGCAGGCCACCCACGCCCTGACCCGGCCTCGCGGACCCCGCTACAAAAGGCCCGACAATGTCCCTGCGACTGACGCGCCGGCAGTACGCCGACCTCTACGGCCCGACCGCGGGCGATCGCGTCCGGCTCGCCGACACGGAGCTGCTCATCCGCATCGAGCGTGACCTCACCGTCCCCGGCGAGGAGGCGAAGTTCGGCGGCGGCAAGGTGATCCGCGACGGCATGGGGCAGTCGGCGCGCGCCACGCGTGGCGACGACGTGCTGGACACGGTCATCACCAACGCGATCGTCGTCGACCACTGGGGCATCGTGAAGGCCGACATCGGCATCCGCGACGGCCGGATCGTCGGCATCGGCAAGGCCGGCAACCCCGACATCATGGCCGGCGTCACCAAGGGCATGGTGGTGGGCGCCGGCACCGAGGTCATCGCGGGCGAGGGAAAGATCGTCACGCCGGGCGGGCTCGACACGCACATCCATTTCATCTGCCCGCAGATCGTCACCGAGGCGATCAGCGCCGGGCTGACGACGCTGCTGGGCGGCGGCACCGGGCCCGCGACGGGCACGGCGGCCACCACGTGCACGCCGGGCGCGTGGAACATGCACCGGATGCTGGAGGCGATCGAGGAATTTCCCGTCAACCTGGGCCTGCTCGGCAAGGGCAACGCCTCGGCGCCCGGGCCGCTGCGCGAGCAGATCGAGGCGGGCGCGGTCGGCCTCAAGCTGCACGAAGATTGGGGCACCACGCCGGCGGCGATCGACACCGCGCTCGCGGTGGCCGACGAGCACGACGTGCAGGTGGCCATCCACACCGACACGCTGAACGAGGCGGGCTTCGTCGAGGACACCATCCGCGCCTTCAAGGGCCGGACGATTCACACGTATCACACGGAGGGCGCGGGCGGCGGCCACGCGCCGGACATCCTGCGCGTGTGCGGCGAGCCCAATTGCCTGCCCTCCTCGACCAATCCGACGATGCCGTTCACCATCAACACGATGGACGAGCACCTGGACATGCTGATGGTCTGCCACCATCTGAACCCGTCGATCCCGGAAGACCTCGCGTTCGCGGAGTCGCGGATCCGCGCGGAGACGATCGCCGCCGAGGACGTGCTGCACGACATCGGCGCCATCAGCATGATGTCGTCGGACTCGCAGGCGATGGGCCGCATCGGCGAGGTCATCATCCGCACCTGGCAGACGGCGGACAAGATGAAGCGGCAGCGCGGCGCCCTGCCCGGCGACACGGCGGGCGACGACAACCGCCGCATCAAGCGTTACGTCGCCAAGTACACGATCAATCCGGCCATCGCCCACGGCCTCGCCGAGCACGTGGGCTCGCTGGAGGTCGGCAAGCTCGCCGACCTCGTCGTCTGGAAGCCGGCCTTCTTCGGCGTCAAGCCGGAGCTGGTGGTGAAGGGCGGCCTCATCGCCTGGGCGGCCATGGGCGATCCGAACGCGTCGATCCCGACGCCGCAGCCGGTGCTCTATCGCCCGATGTTCGGCGCCCTCGGCCGCGCGCGCGGCTCGACGAGCCTGACCTTCGTGTCGGCGGCCGCGCTGGCCGCCGAGGTGCCCCGGCGGCTCGGCCTCACCCGCCGGGCGGTGGCCGTCAAGCGCTGCCGCGGTCTCGGCAAGAAGGACATGATCCACAACGACGCGCTGCCGCGGATCGAGGTGGACGCGGAGACGTACGAGGTGCGCGCCGATGGTGAGCGGTTGACCTGCGAGCCCGCGCGCGTGCTGCCCATGGCGCAGCGGTACTTCCTGTTCTGAGGCACCACCCTCAATGTGCTACAGTGTGCTACATGCAGTATCTGTCGGATACGGTGGGGGTCAGGGAGCTCCGTCAGAACCTGAGCGTCTATCTACGGCGTGTTCGAGCCGGCGCGACACTGAAGGTCACCGAGCACAAGCGCACGGTGGCGGTGCTCGCCCCGGCCGGCTCGGGCACCGCGCTGGAGCGGCTGATCGCGTCCGGGCGCGTCCTTCCCGGGAAGGGCAATCTCGCCGAACTTGGAGTCCCGCGTGGGCGTCGAACGCGACGAGCGAGTCGTGCATTGGAGACCAATCGCGCGGACCGGCTGTAGCGCGTGATCCTCTACCTCGACGCCTCGGCGATCGTCAAGGTCATCGCCCCGGACAACGAATCCGCCGCGCTGGTGCGAGTGCTGGAGTCGTGGACCGAACAAGCCACAAGTGCGCTGTCCCTGGCCGAAGTGCCGCGCGCGCTCAGACGGATTCGCGCGACGGCCGCCATGATGCGTCGCGCCGAGCGCGCCCTGGGCCAGCTGAATCTCATTCGTGTCGATCGCGACATCCTCGAGGCCGCCGGGGAGTTCCGCCGTCCGGACCTTCGGACGCTCGACGCCGTGCATCTCGCGAGCGCTCTGTCTCTTGGCGCCGACCTCGAAGGTGTCGTGACCTACGATCGGCGGCTATCGGCGGCAGCCCAGGGAGCGGGCGTCAGGGTGTTGGCGCCCGCGTAAGGCCGGCGACGCGCCAGACCCGGACATGACCGAGCCCGTCGTCGTCATCACGCGGCCGCACGTGCACGTGCACGACGCCGATCTGTCCCGGCGCGAGCGCGACCTGCTCGTGCTCACGGCGGAGGAGCGCCGCTGGGGGCGGCGGCGGGTGATCACGCAGGCCGGGCGCACGCTCGCGCTCGCGCTGCCCACCGGCAGCACACTGACCCCCGGCGACATCCTGCACGTCACGGCCGACTGGTACGTCGTGGTCGAGGCGGCGGCCGAGCCTGTGCTGGCGGTGACGCCGCGCTCGCGCGACGAGGCGCTGCGCATCGCCTACGAGGTGGGCAATCGCCACTTCACCCTCGCCCTGGACGGCGAGCGCCTGCTGCTGCCGGACGATACGGCGATGGAGAACCTGCTCGCACGCCTCGACGTCCCGTTCGAGCGCGTGCAGTCGATCTTCGTGCCGCTCGGGGCCGGGCACCGCCACGATCATGACCACTGAGGTGCTGCTCGCCCTCCTGCAGCTCGGCGACGGGCTGTTTCCCGCAGGCGGCTTCGCCCACTCGTTCGGGCTCGAGACCTACGCGCAGGAGGGGCGCGTGCGCGACCGCGCCGGGCTGGAGGCGTTCGTGACGGCGCACCTCGAGGGCGCGGCGGGCCCGGGCGACGCCGTCGCCGCCGCCGTGGCCACGCGGCTGGCGGCGGCCGGCGACCTCGCCGCCTGGTGCGAGCTGGACGCGCGGCTCGACGCGATGAAGACGGTGCCGGAGTTCCGCGCGGCGAGCCGCCAGATGGGCCGGCAGACGGCGCGCGTCGCCGCCGCGCTCGGCGACGACGCGGTCCTCGCCGGCGTCGTGCGCGCGATCGACGACGGGCTCGCGCCCGGCCACCACGCGGCGGTCTTCGGCGCCGCCGCCGGACGCGTCGGCGCCGGCGCCGAAACGGTCGCCGCCGCGTATCTCTACTCGACGGCCGCGCTGCTCGTCGGCGCCGGCCTGCGGCTGCTCACGCTGGGTCAGCTCGACGGCCAGCGCGTGCTGGCGGCCGTGCGGCCGCCCATCGCGCGGCTCGCCGCCGCGGCCGCGCGCGCAACGGCCGAGGACATGTGGACGTTCACTCCCGCGCTCGAGCTCGCCGGCCTGCGCCACGCGAGGCTCGACATGAGGTTGTTCAGGTCATGACGATTCCCCGTCCGCTCAAGGTCGGCATCGGTGGCCCCGTCGGCTCCGGCAAGACGGCGCTCACCGAGGCGCTCTGCCTGCGCCTGCGCGCCGCGCTCGACATGGCCGTGATCACCAACGACATCTACACGAAAGAGGACGCCGAGTTCCTGGTGCGCCGCGGGGCCCTGGGCCCCGAGCGCGTCGTGGGCGTGGAGACGGGCGGCTGCCCGCACACGGCGATTCGGGAGGATGCGTCGGTGAACCTGGAAGCGGTCCATGGATTGCTGACGCAGTTTCCCGGGCTGGAGCTCATCCTCATCGAGAGCGGCGGCGATAATCTGGCGGCGACGTTCAGCCCGGAGCTGGTCGACGCGACCATCTACGTGATCGATGTCGCGGAAGGGGAAAAGATCCCGCGCAAGGGCGGGCCCGGGATCACGCGCTCCGACCTGCTCGTCATCAACAAGATCGACCTGGCCCCGCATGTCGGCGCCGACCTGGGCGTCATGGAGCGCGACGCGCGCCGGCAGCGCGGCGCGCGGCCGTTCGTGTTCACGAATCTCCGCTCGGGCGAGGGCGTCGACGCGATCGTGGCATGGCTCCGCACGGATCTGTTGCTCGCGCTGCCGGTCTGAGGTTCGCGCCCGCGCGCGTCGGGCGCGACGGCGCCCTGTCGCTACGCTTCGAGCGGCGGGGCGGGCGCAGCGTGCTCGCCGGCTGTCGCTGGACGATGCCGCTTCAAGTCCTGGCGCCGATGGCGCTCGACGACGCGGCGTCGATCGTCTGCATGCTCAATCCGACGGGCGGGCTCGTCGGCGGCGACCGTCTCGTCATCGACGTCGACGTGGGCGCCGGCGCGCACGCCTGTCTCACCACGCCCTCGGCGACGAAGGTCTATCGCACGGTGGCGGGGCCGGCGGAGCAGACGGTGCGGTTGACGCTGGCCCCCGGTGCGCGGCTGGAGTGGGTGCCCGATCACACCATCCCGTTCGCCGGCTCGGCGTTCCAGCAGCGGATGGAGGCAGAGGCGCCCGACGGCGCGGCGCTCGTGCTGATCGACGCCTTCGCGGCGGGTCGCGTGGCGCGCGGCGAGGCATGGCGGTTCGCGCTGCTCGACAGCGCGCTCAGCGTGCGCGACGCGCGCGGCTGGCTGCTGCACGACCGCCTGCGGCTCCGGGACGGCGCGCCCGGGCCCGGCCTCGGGCTGGCCGAGGACCGGCCGTACGTGGCCACGGTGGCCGTGATCGGCGACGCCGGTCTCGCCGCGTTCGTGGACGATGTCGCCGCGCTGGGTGGCGACGACGCGGAGGTCGGTGCCGGCCTGCTGCCGCGGCGGGGCGCGCTCGTGCGCTGCCTGGCGGCCGACGCGCCCGCGCTCGGGCGCGTCGTCGACGGCGTCTGGGCGGCCGCGCGCCGGCGCGTGCTCGGCCTGGCGCCGCTGGGGCTGCGCAAGCCGTGAGCCGGAGCGCGGGACCGGTGGCGCGAGCGTGACCTTTCGATTACACTCCGAGGAGTCCTCATGTTCAG
>WNFR01011038.1_pt1 | contig 14035 bp, 12 predicted proteins | sample 5400221 | NCBI WGS metagenome assembly WNFR01 (sample SAMN13153357, study PRJNA577476) | soil metagenome | isolation source: 40 cm soil under Madrone tree | place: USA:California | collected 2016-06-14 | reverse complement strand
CCCTCTCTCGCGAGCCGCTAATTGCAATCCGGCGTGCAGAGATGACGCAGATCAATGAAGATCAGATCACGATCATCGCCACCGGGCCCCTGTCCTCCGACGCCTTGTCCCAGGAGATCGCGAGGCTGAGCGGCGCAACCCACTTGTATTTCTTCGATTCGATCAGCCCGATCGTCGAAGCCGATTCCATCGACATGTCGAAGGTGTACTTGGCGGCGCGTTACGACAAGGGCTCGGCCGACTACATCAACTGCCCGATGTCCAAAGAGGAGTATGACCGTTTCTGCGATGCGTTGATTTCGGGGCAATCGGTCGAAGAGCGCGATTGGGAGAAGCTGAACTACTTTGAGGGCTGTCTGCCCATCGAAGAAATTGCCCGCCGCGGCCGTGACACGCTGCGCTTCGGTCCCATGAAGCCGGTAGGATTAAAAGACCCTCGCACCGGGCGAATTCCCTACGCCGTGGTCCAGCTCCGGCAAGAGAACCTGCGGGCCGATTCGTACAACCTGGTGGGCTTCCAGAATCATCTGAAATTCGGAGATCAGGCCCGCATGTTGCGGCTGATTCCCGGCTTGGAAAATGCACGCTTCCTGCGTTACGGACAAATCCACCGCAACACATACATCAACGCGCCGACTCTGTTGTCGGAATCGTTCCAGATGAAGAAATATCCGCCGGTGTTTTTTGCCGGTCAGATCTGTGGAGTCGAAGGGTACGTCGAATCCATCGCAACCGGCCTGATGGCGGGCATTCACGCCACCGCGCTGGCTACGGGGGGCGAGCCCACGCCGCCGCCGCGTCCTACAGCTTTCGGCTCCCTTGTCCATTATGTGACCCACGCCGATGCCAGGAACTTCCAGCCTGCCAATGTCACTTTCGACCTTTTACCACCGCTGGAGTGCAAAGTTCGCGATCGCAAGGAGCGGCACCGCCAACAGTGCGAACTGGCATTGCAACAGTTCGATGGCTGGCTGGAAAAGTGTGGCGCGGACACTCTTGTCCGCCGCCTTTGACTTCAGGTAGTTCCCAGGCATTGGACGTCTGTTGCCGGAAGTAAACTGCCAAGATCAACCGCAAAGGCGGCGGACAAGAGCGTCCGCCCCACACTGTTTCGACACAGGCACTGCCATCCTTGAACAAAATCAGGCTGACTCTCGTATATGGATGTGGGGGCCGGTGCGTCTTCCGGGCTTACGTTCGGGCAGCGTCCGCGTCCATAACCATATGGTCTTGCGCGATCTGGTTGGCGATGTGCTGAGTACGCTCTGGGCCCACAAGCTGCGCACGTTTCTGACCATGTTCGGAATCGCCTGGGGAATCGTGTCTATCGTTCTGATGGTGGCGGCGGGAGAAGGATTGCGCCAGGGGCAGGAAGTACAGGCCCGGAATCTGGGCAAAGATATTCTGATCGTGTTTCACGGACGCACCAGCATGCAGGTCGGCGGCGCTCGCGCTGGACGCGAAGTGCACTGGGAAGACGCGGACGTGGTCGCAGTGCAGGCGGAGTCGCCGGATTGCGAGTACGCCATTCCCGAGCTGGAGCGAAACGACGTTCGCGCTCACAGCAATTATAACAATGCCGCATTTACCGTGACTGGATCTCATCCCCCGTTTGGCTACATTCGCAGCCTCGACGTGGGTGAAGGCCGTTTCTACAACTGGGATGATCAGAAGGAGGCGCGTCGCGTGGCCTTCCTCGGCAGTGACGCATCCAAACAACTTTTTCCCGGCCGCAATCCGGTCGGCGAGAGCGTCTATCTGAACGCGTTCCCGTACGCCGTGATCGGCGTAATGGCAACGAAGAAGCAGGATTCCAGCTACGACGGTTGGGACGTCAACAAAGTATTTATTCCGTTCGCGGCCATGCGGCGCGATTTCCCCGACAAGCCACCGGGCACCTCCACAACTTTTGACCAGCTACTGGTCACACCCAAATCCGTGGAACAGCACCAGGCCTGCAAGCGCGAAATACAGACCGTGCTGGGGCGGATGCACAACTTCGATCCCGACGACAAGGAGGCCTGTCCTATCTGGGACACGGTGCAGGAAGCCAAAGCTTTCCGCCAGATGACCAACGGAATGAAATATTTTCTGGGCGCGGTCGGCATCGTAACGCTGTTTCTCGGCGGCCTGGGCGTGATGAACGTGATGATGGTCGCGGTGCGAGAGAGGACCCGCGAAATCGGCGTGCGCAAGGCTTTGGGTGCCCCGGCGCGCACCATCCTCAAACAATTTTTTATCGAAGCTCTGCTAATCGCGTTTCTCAGCGGCGCCATTGGGATGGGAATCGCATACGGCATTTGCTTTCTGGTTAACCTGCTGCCCATGCCCGATTTCTTTGCCGGACTGGTGGCGACCTGGCAGTCCGGGCTGGTGGCTTGTGTGCTGCTGGGGATCATCGCGATTTTCTCGGCGCTGTATCCGGCGCGCAGGGCGGCGTCGATTGATCCAATTGAAGCGCTGCGCTATGAGGCGGGAGGGTGAAAAGCTTGAACCACGGAGGACGCGAAGGTTCACGAGGAAAGCCCAGCCCCCGAGGACTTTCTTTTGTGTACCTCCGTGTCCTTCCTGGTTTATGGGTTGAAGTATGCTAACTGAAATCATTCTCGAAGCCTGGATTGCTCTCAGGCGCAACTACACCCGCAGCCTGCTGACCATGCTGGGTATCGTCTGGGGGATTGCGACGGTCACCCTGTTGATCGCTTATGGCAGCAGCTTCCGCCGCATCCTGGTGGGCGGGTTCGATGCTTTCGGCAAGAGCGTCGTCATCTGCTGGCCGCAGCAGACCAGCGAACAGCCTGGCGGACAGCGTGCCGGCAAGAAAGTGCGTCTGGAGCAGGCCGACCTCGACATTGTCAAGGAGACTGCTCCCCTGGTGAAGCATGTGTGCTTGGAGACCGTGAATCGGCCCGGCATCAGCTATGGCGAGCGCATGGTGGGGACGGCAGCGATACGCGGCGTCTGCCCGGAGTATGGCGAGATGCGCAATGAGGTCCCGTCCGAAGGGCGCTGGATTTCTGTCGGAGACGAACTGGAGCGCCGGCGCGTGGTGTTTCTGGGTGGACGGGTGCGCGAACAGTTGTTCAGCGGCCGGCCGGCGGTGGGCGAGACGGTGCAGATCGGCGGCGTGCACTTCACCGTGATCGGCGTGATGGCTCGCAAGATCCAGTTGAGCAACTATTTCTCCAGCGACGACGATTCCGCCTGGATCCCCTACAGCGCCGCCGGCGACGTATGGAATACGAAATATGCCGCAGTAATGGTCTTCGAACCAGTTGCGCCTCAATTTGAAAAAAGGGCCCAGGCCCAAGTGCTGGCCGCCATTGCGACCCGCCAGCAGTTTTCGCCCACTGATCCTAAGGCTTTTCAGATGTTCGGACGCGACGAATTCCGCCCAGTCATCGACGGCCTCACCATCGGTCTCCAGGTGCTGCTGACGTTTGTCGGCACTCTGACCTTAGGAATCGGCGGTGTTGGCGTGATGAACATCATGCTGGTCTCGGTGGATGAGCGTATCCGGGAGATTGGACTGCGCCGGGCGCTGGGCGCCAAGAAGTGGCAGATCAAACTCCAGTTCCTGGCCGAGACGCTCCTCATTATGCTGCTGGGCGGCGCCGCCGGCGTCCTGCTTTCTTATGGGATCGCCGCGGCCGTGGGCACACTGCCGCTCATGGGCCCGTTATTTGAAGACGATTCCGGCAAGGCCGACATCCATTTGCAGATTTCCCTGGCTACGGTGATGCTCTCCAGCCTGGTACTGCTGGCGGTAGGAGTTGCCAGCGGCCTGGTGCCCGCGCTACGCGCCTCGAAGCTCGACCCGGTGGAGGCGCTGCGATACGAGTGAAGCGTTCTCAACTGCTGTCATCCTGAGGAAGCGGAGCTCTTCGCTACGCGAAGAGCTCCCCGGCGAAGGACCTGTGCATTCATTGGCGATAGGAGCGCCAAAACCCTGCGAGGTCTCCTGTGCTCGTTTGGCGCAATGCGCACGCCATCGAAAGCCTGGCGAGGAATGCACTGGTCCTGCGCTTGCTTTCGTCCGGCTTCGCCGGTCGAAAGACTGCGATCAGGATGACAGCTTTGCGTGACAATGGAGCCGGGTGGATGTTGTTTACTACTGACCCGCCACACGCCTTTCCTAACTTGACGTCCATCCCGCTTCGCAGTACCTTGCAGCGAACCGTGATCTCCTGAGGTGCTTCTTGCCGCTTTCCGCCGTGGATGCAATTTCTCCAGCCTTCGAGCATGCCCGGCAGCAACTGGTGCGGCCGTTCCGGGCCAGCCAGTGGGCCAAACTCGGGCTGGTCGGCCTGCTGGCCGGCGAAATGGGCTCGGGCGGCGGAGGCTGCAATCCCAGCAGCTTCCAGATGCCGACGCGTCCCCATAATTCCCAGCATTTGTTCGCTGCCCTGCCCACAGCGAACCCCATGCTCTATGCTTCACTGATTGCGGTGCTCGTCATCGCCGGGCTCATGCTCCTGGTGTTATTTCTTTATGTGAACAGCGTGATGCGCTTCGTGCTGTTCGACAGCGTTGTCGCCAAGGAGTGCCGCATCTGGCATAGTTGGAGCCGTCGGCAGGGTCCGGGGCGCCGCTTCTTTATCTGGCAGATTCTACTGGCCGTGGCGTCGATCGTGGGTTTGACCATTTTGGTTGGAATCCCAGCGGGTTTCGCTTTCCTGGTGGGTTGGCTCAGAAATCCCAAAGAGCACATGATCCCGCTGATTCTCGGCGGTATGGCCCTGTTTTTTGTGCTTCTGCTTTTTGTAGTGGTCCAGCTGCTGGTCCACGTGATGACCAAGGATTTTGTGGTTCCGCAAATGGCGCTGGAAGAGATTGGCGCCATCGAGGGCTGGCGGCGGCTGTGGCCCCGGATAAAAAGTGAGCTGGGCGGTTATGCCGCGTACATCGGAATGAAGATCGTGATGGCGATCGGCGCCGCGATCCTTCTTGGCGTCGTTTCTGCCATCGTGATCCTGTTGTTTCTGATTCCGATCGGTGGACTGAGCGCCGTGGCCGTGATCGGTGGCATGGCGGCCGGACTTACCTGGAACCTTTACACCATCACGCTGGCGGTAGTAGCAGGAACCATTGCGATTTTCACTCTGCTGTATGTGATTTCGCTGATTTCGGTGCCGGCCGTGGTGTTCTTTCCGGCGTATTCCATCTATTTCTTCGCCTCGCGTTATCCCGCGCTGGACGCACTGCTGCATCCGGCTCCGCCACCGCCTCCGCCGGCAGATCCGCCGCCATTGTTGCCAACGCCTGAGCCGATCGGATGAATTGTGTCATCGGTTCGGGGCTGTAGCAGGTCTTAGTCAGCGGTGGCGTGGTGCCCCCAGGAAAAGCGGCGTCCGATAATGCACTTCTTGATGATGAGATGATCTGTCGATCGTGTTACGCCCACCCCTACCCCAAAATGAGTTCCCATTGCGGTCCCAGGTCGAGGTCAATGGAAGGAAAGAATTGCTGTTGCTGATCTTTCAGGGGATCGAACCCGTTCAGCGATCCATAGGCCGCGTAATACTCCAGTCCTCCGCTAATTCGTTTGGTGAAGTCAAAACCCGCTTTTGCGTTCGGCGAAAATTCAACGCCCCGGTTGACGTTTTCGCCATGCAACGAACGCTCAATGTCGGATTGAATGACAGGTACCAGCGGCCGATTTTCTTGTCTTACGATGGGGCGAATTTCCCAGGTCCAAGTGTCGGGAGAGAAGTCCCGTCGCTGGTAACCGAATTCGTTGGACAGGCTCACTCCCACTGGCCAGTGCCAGGACTCGGGCACGCGGACCCTCGGCCGGATGTGATCGCCTACCCACTGCCACCCTCCATCGGGCTGGATACTGGTAAACACGTAGAACCCGGTCTCAAACCAGCTGGTGAAACCTTGGCTGAATTCCAGGGTCTCGTGCTGCGCATGGTGGCTGGGGAGGACGCCGTTCTCCGCGATCTTGCTGCCGTCGGCCGTGAAGTTCGAATGCAACTCCACCATCGTGCGTCTGGGCGAAACTGTATCGGAACCGTATACCTCGATCTCGTAGTTGTCTTGGGCACGAGCCAGAGCAGCCAACAACATGACTACAAGAACTGTTGGCACGCAAATCGACGGCCGTCGATGGTTCATAGGGCCCAGGACAGAAAGTGGAAAGGTTTTCATTCCAATGATGCCTGCCAACCGTTCGTGGGCGCAAGCCTTGGCGGCAACCTAGTCTCGGGCGCGGTTCTTGATCCAGATTGGCGTGCCCAGAAATCCGAACGCTCTGCGAATCTGGTTTTCGAGGAAACGCTGATAGGCGAAGTGCAGCTTCACTTTGCGGTCAGTGAAGATGACGAAAGTCGGCGGCCCGACCGCGGCCTGGGTCATATAGAAAATTCTGACCTGCTGCCGCGCGGGAACGGAGGCCCGTTCGAAGTCGACATGCTTCAGGAAGCGATTCATCTCGCCGGTCCCGACGCGCTTCCGCCGTTCGGTGGCGACTTCCTCCAGAGTGGGAAATATTCTCTCGGTGCCTTTGCCGGTTGAGGCGGAGACGAATAGTATGGGCGCGTAACTGAGAAATTTCAGGGTGTCCCGCAATCTTTCCTCGTACGCGATGCGATCGGCGGGCCGCTTGTTCTCCTGCATGCGTGAGGCTTTCGTCTGCCGGCCTGTCCTTTCTTTACCGCTCACCACCAGGTCCCATTTGTTCACGATGATGATCATGGAGCGCCCGCTCTCGTGGGCGTATCCGGCGATAGCGGCGTCAAGCTGGCTTACACCTTCGGTTGCATCGATCACCAGCAGTGCAATGTCGGCGGCTTCGAGGTGCTTGCGTGCCATGACGACCGAGAGCTTTTCCGCCATCAGGTGCGTCTTGCCTTTGCGGCGGATTCCGGCGGTATCAATGAAGCGGAAGCGCCTGCCCTCGTGCTCAACGATCTCGTCAACTGCGTCACGCGTAGTGCCGGGGAGCGGAGAAACGATGGATCGCTCGCCGCCGGTCAGCCGGTTCAGCAACGTGGATTTGCCGACGTTGGGATGTCCGATAATTGCAACCTTGGTTTCGTGAGGCTGGGCTTCCTGGGATTCCGGCGCTCCCTCTGCGTCCTTCGCGGTTAATTGATGGCGCAGCGGCAGTATCTCGAGGATCCCGTCCAGCAGGTCATCCAGTCCACGAGCGTTTTCAGCGGAGATAGGGAACACCTTGCGGATTCCGAGACGATGAAACTCGTCCGTGAGACTCTGCTGCTTTTCTGTATCAACTTTGTTGACGGCGAGGAAGAGAGGCTTGCCGGAGCGAATCAACTGGCGGGCCAGTTCGATATCCGGAGACGCCATTTCCGTGCGGCCGTCGACCACCATGATGACGGCGTCAGCTTCCTGGAGAGCAACTTTCGCCTGGCGGAAAATTTCGGCGGGAATGAAGTCTTTATCTTCGGGGAGGATGCCGCCCGTATCCACGATGCGAAGGTGGCGTCCGCGCCATTCGGCTTGACCATATAGACGGTCGCGCGTGATACCGGGCTCGTCTCCAACAATGGCGCGACGCGAGCCTACCAGGCGATTGAAAAGCGTGGATTTTCCGACGTTAGGGCGCCCCACGATGGCAATGGTTGGAATGCCGGCCGTAACCGACGGCGAGTTTAGAGTTGGATGGGTCATAAGATGTAGATCTGCACCGACCGTGTGGGCGGACACTCTTGTCCGCCGCCTTTGACTTGCGGCCCTGGTTTGGGATTTTGGTTGACGGATGGGCTACAACGGCACTGAGTCCAAGTCAAAAGCGGACAAGAGTGTCCGCCCCACATGGCTTCAACCGGTCCCCACACAAACGCTTATTATAGTGACTCCGTGGCTCCGACATCCCAGCCCGTTCCCGAGACTAAGAAACGCGATGTCTCGCTCTATCAGTTCTTCGCCCCCGGCGGAGTGCTTTCGCGCACCCACCCCGCCTACGAGTTTCGCCGCGGACAGTTGCAGATGGCGCAAGCCGTCGAACAGGTGCTGGAAGAAAAGCGTCACTTGATCGTCGAGGCTGGCACTGGAACGGGCAAAACCTTGGCCTACCTAGTGCCTGTCATTCGTTCCGGCAAGCGGGTCATCATTTCCACCGGAACCAAAAATCTGCAGGAACAGCTCTTCCATAAGGATATCCCTTTTCTCGAACAAGCGCTCTTTCCCAATGGCGAAGGCAAACTCAAGGTCTGTTACATGAAGGGGCGCAACAACTATCTGTGTCGCAAGAAGCTCTATGACCTCACCGACCAGCCCGTGCTCAGCGGACTGGAGGAGATCGAGCACTACCGCGCTATCGCCGCCTGGGAAAAGGTTACGCAGACCGGAGACCGCGCCGAACTGGCGTCACTTCCTGAAGCCAGCGCTCTCTGGCACAAGATTGACGCGCGCTCCGACACCTGCCTGGGACAGAAATGCAGCGCCTGGGACCGCTGCTTCATCACCGAAATGCACCGCAAGGCGATGGAGAGCGACATCATCATCGTCAACCATCACCTGTTCTTCGCCGATCTCTCGATCAAGCAGCAGGCCGAGTATGCACCCGATGCCGGAATTCTGCCCGAGGCAGGGGCCGTGATCTTCGACGAAGGCCACGAACTGGAAGATGTTGCCGGAAGCTATTTCGGAGTTTCGGTCAGCAATGGCAGATTCGAGGAGTTGTGCCGCGATGTGGAAGTCTCGCTCCAACGCAACCATATGCTGTCAGCTTCATTGTCGGGGGCGTTGAAGAGCCTGCGTGAGCGGGCAATTTTCTTCTTCGCTCTGTTGCCTCAGGGTGACGGACGTTTCGCGTTCGAAAGCCGGCGCGAGTTCATGGAGGAAAATGGCGACGAGTTCCTGGGATTGCAGCAGGCGCTCACCCGCTTAGGTTCGGAGCTGGAGAACCTGGCCTCCAAGCCGGAGGAAGTCTTCAACTTTGCCCGGCGCACCCGTTCGACAAGCTGGAATGCGCGGTGCTCACCTCGGCCACGCTGGCCGTGGGCGGAAGTTTTGATTACATGCGCCAGCGGCTCGGACTGGAGCACGCCCGGGAATCCGTCCTGCCTTCGCACTTCGACTATGAAAACCAGGCGCTGTTCTACGTGCCGCCGGACCTGCCCGATCCTCGCACCCCGCAATTTACGGCCAAAGCGGCCGACCGCATTCGCCGGCTGCTGGAAATCACCCGAGGCCGGGCTTTCGTTCTGTTCACCAGTTACGCGCCGATGAACGACGTTTACCAGCGCCTGTTGGGCGAGCTGGAGTTCCCCATGCTGTTGCAGGGCGATGCTCCCACGACCGCGCTGCTCGAGGAATTCCGGCTGACACCCCATGCCGTATTGTTCGCCACGTCATCATTCTGGCAGGGTGTCGACGTGCAAGGCGAGCAGCTGAGTTGCGTGATCATCGACCGCCTGCCGTTCGCCGTGCCCAGCGATCCGGTGGTAGCGGCGCGCGTCAAATCCATCGACGCGGACGGAGGCAATGCTTTCTTCCAGTACCAAGTGCCGGCGGCTGTAATTACGCTGAAACAGGGCTTCGGGCGCCTGATCCGCTCGCTCCACGACCGCGGTCTACTGGTGCTGCTGGACAACCGGATTCTGAAGAAGCAATACGGGAAAGTATTTGTGGAAAGCCTGCCGCCGTATCGCAGGACCACGGACCTAAAACAGGTGGAGCAGTTCTTCGGAATTGAATAGTGTTTGTGTGGGGCGGGCGCCCTCGCCCGCCGTTCTTGCTTGGATCTAACCGACCCTGCAACCGCAAAAAGCCAAACCAAGATCAAAATCAAAGGCGGCGGGAGCCCACAGGATGGGTATCGGGTAAAATAGAAGGTTAGATCATGCGCTGCGGTCCGGTCCGTATTTGCGCCGCTTGCCAAGAGGGTCCATGTTTGAGGTCACGGTGGAAGATTCGTTTGCTGCGGGACACTACCTGCGCAACTACAAGGGCAAGTGCGAGAACCCGCACGGGCACAACTACAAGGTACGGGTGACCCTGGCTGGTAAGGAACTCGACAAGGCCGGCCTCTTGCTCGATTTCAGGGAGCTGAAAGAGGCGATGAAACCGGTCATCGACCGGCTGGACCACCAGATGATCAACGATCTCGACCCCTTCAAGGTGCTGAATCCCTCGGCTGAAAATTTGGCCAAGTATTTCTACGACGAGACCAACGTGAATCTGGATCGCGTGACGCAGGGCCGGGTGCGAGTGAAGAACGTCACTGTGTTCGAAACCGATGTGACCACCGCAACCTACTCGGAGTAAGTGCGGTGAGAAAGGATCAAAATCCCTCGCTCACGGCTGGTGTTTGCGCTTTCGGGGTCCTTCGACTGGGTCGCTCAGGATGACAACGCAGAGCTAGAAGCCGGTAGCCAGAAGCTGCCTTCATGCAAATTACCGAGATTTACAAGTCGATCCAGGGCGAGTCCACCTACGCCGGGCTGCCTTGCGTATTTGTGCGCCTTACGGGCTGCAATCTGCGTTGTTCCTGGTGTGACAGCGAGTACACTTTCACCGGCGGTCATCGCCGGACGCTGGAAGAAGTGATTGAAGAGGTGAAACAGTTGAGTCCGGGCGGTGGGTTGGTGGAGATCACCGGCGGCGAACCCATGTTGCAGGAGCGCGAGGTGGTGCCGCTGATGCAACGCCTCCTGGACGCGAAATACACGATCTTACTCGAGACCAGCGGCGAGCGTCCTCTGGACCGTGTGCCCCGGCGGGTGGTCAAGATCGTGGATGTAAAATGTCCGAACTCGGGTGAGCCCGACACGTTCCACATGGAGAACCTCGACTGGCTGAATCGCGAGGACGAGGTCAAGTTTGTCTTGAGCGACCGAGCTGACTACGAGTTTGCACGCGAATTTGTGTCGCATCACCATCTTGACCGGCAGGTAAATGCCGTGCTGTTCTCGCCCGCGTTCAGCAAGCAGGCCACCGGCGCCCGTGATGCATCTGGTTGCCTGCTGGATCCGCGAGAACTGGCGGAGTGGATGCTGGCGGACGGAGTTCCGGCTCGGTTGTCGCTGCAGATCCATAAGTTTGTGTGGGATCCCGCGATGAAAGGGGTTTAGCAACAGTAGCGGCGCTACCGTGCGCGGCCCAAGATGTCCTACCTTCAAGCGTTTAGAACCGGAAGACGGCCCGGTTGGAAATGACATCTAACTCATGGTAAAAGACGCACAACGCGCGGTGGTTCTCCTGAGTGGCGGCATGGACTCCTGTGTCTGCGCTGCGCTGGCGGCTCGCGATCACAATGCGGCCGCGGTGCATGTCAGTTACGGACAGCGTACGGAAGAGCGCGAGCAGCGCGCGTTTTTCGCTCAGATATACATTGGCGCGGTGGAGCAGGACAGTTCGGGATATCCTGATTGCCGTCCGGCTTATTACGAAGCGTTCAATCAGGTGATAAAGCTCGGCACGAAGGATGGACAGATCGAAATCGTTACGCCGCTGATCCGCTTGCGCAAGTCGGAAATTGTGCGTCTTGGCCTTGAACTGGGCGCGCCCTTCGATTTAACTTGGTCGTGCTACAGCCGGGAGGACAGCGCTTGCGGCGTTTGTGACAGCTGCGTCCTGCGCCTGCGGGCGTTTCAGGATGCGGGCAGCACGGACCCGATTCCTTATGCGGCGCTGGCAGAAAGAGCTTAGAGTCGCCTCGGCCCGGAGGCCGGTGCTGCGACATGAATGTCATTCAATGTCATACGAACGAACGACGAGTTTCGTGAGCCGGGAGGCCCAAAAATGAAGCAACGTTTGCTGATCGTAGTGCTGGTGGTGGCAGTGGCAGCGCTGTGCGTACCCCCGGTGTTCGCCCAAGCTACAGGGTCGGTGAAGGGTGTGTGCAAAGATGCACAAGGAACCCCTATCGCAGGCGCCAACCTCGAATGGCTTAACACTGACAACGGACGGAAGTACAACCTGAAGACCAACAAGAAAGGCGAGTACTTTTCTCTGGGCATCGAACCCGGCAAGTACAAGGTCACGCTCACTCAGGATGGCAAGCAGTTGGACCAGGTTGCTGGCTTTCCGGTGGGAATGGATGAATCCACGCTTGATTTCGACCTGAAGAAATCTCAGGCCGAGGCGGCCCAGCAGAAGGGCATTAGTCCGGAACAACTCAAGGCGATGCAAGAGCAGCAAGCCAAGGTAGCCAAAGAGACCAACACCGTAAAGACGCTGAACGAGAAGCTTGCCATTGCCAATCAGGCCATACAGGGCGGGGACTACGAAACTGCGATCACCACTCTCAATGAGGCCACCCAAACCGATCCTACCCGCGATCTGCTCTGGGCCCGGCTGGGTGATGCCAATCTCGGATCGGGTCCCAAGCAGACCGACACTGCGGAGAAGGCGAAGCGGTACGGCAACGCGGTTACCGATTATCAGAAGGCGATCGAGCTCAAAAAGAAAAACATGGAAGCCGGCCAGAAACCCGATGATCCCAAGGTTCTGGCTGCCTATTACAACAATCTGGGCCAGGCCGAAGCCCGAACGGGTCAACTCGACGAGGCGGTCAAGGCCTATGATCTGGCGGCCCAGCAAAACCCCGCCGGCGCAGCGCAGTACTACTACAACCAGGGAGCGGTGCTGACCAATAGTGGAAAGGTGGACGACGCCAATGCGGCCTTCGACAAGGCGATCGCGGCTGACCCGACCAAGGCTGATGCCTACTATCAGAAGGGCGTGAACCTGATCAACAAAGCCACCACTGACCCCAAGACCGGCAAGGTGATTCCTGCTCCCGGCACGGAAGAAGCCCTGAACAAGTATCTTGAATTGCAGCCCACCGGGCAGTTCGCGGAGGGCGCCAAGAGCATGCTGCAGTATATCGGGAGCAGCATCGAAACCAGCTATGGCAAAAAGAAAGCCGCCGCCACAAAGAAATAGCAACTTGGTCGAATTCAGCAAGGGGGCAGCCGCAGTGGCTGCCCCCTTTTTAATCTAGGCGCGAGCGTCCCGCTCGTGCTGCAGCACCCCAGACGGTGGAGCGCCAGCGGGACGCTCGCGCCCACATTACTAAGGTCTATGTACGTGACGTTCTTCGTGGAACCCCGCCATCGTTTTCGCTACAGTTGAACCAGATCGCACAGATAAGCATCAGGACTACGACCCGTAGGCTCGAAAAGCCCTCCTCCACTCGGGCTCTTACTTCCTGAAAAAAAGACAATGGCTGCACCAGGCACAGCATCGCTCCAGGTCACGCTCGAGCCGACATCGAGCACCGGTACGGCAGCGACGCACGCCTTGCTGGCTGCCATGCTGCGCGCCAGTGAGAAGGTGAGCGACCTGATTTTCTCGCCGGGCCGTCCTCCCCAGGTGGAAGTCTATGGGCAGCTGATGGTGGTCCAGGGCCCTGGATTGCGCGTGCTCGGCGCGGACGATACCCGTCGCATTGCTTCCGACCTCATCGGCGACAACAAGCAGGCCATCAACATGCTGCGGGAGCAGGGCTCCTGCGACATCTCATTTGGCTTGCCGGGTCTGGCCCGCTTCCGGGTCAATGTTTTCATCCAGCGCGGCAGTTGCGCCGTGGTCATGCGCGTGATTCCAACCACAATTCCGGAGTTCTCCGCCCTAGGCTTGCCGGCGCAGCTCGGGGAGATAGCGAGTCTCAGGGACGGTATCGTTCTGGTGACGGGGGCGCGCGGGTCGGGAAAATCTTCCACCCTAGCGGCGCTGTTGGATCGCATCAATGAAAAACAGACCTGCCACATCATCACCATCGAAGATCCGATTGAGTTTCTGCACAATCACAAGCAGTCCACAATCCATCAGCGCGAACTCCATAGCGACACCCCGAATTTCGCCATGGCAATGCGAGCGGCGCTTCGGCAAGCGCCCAAAGTAATCCTGGTGGGCGAACTGCGCGATCGTGAAACTATGGAAATGGTCCTGGAAGGCGCGGAAACCGGCCACCTTGTGCTTTCCAGCCTGAATGCTCCAAATGCCGCCAAGACTCTGGAACGCATCGTAGCTGCCTTCCCGCCCATGGAGCAGTCGTCGTTGCGCAGCCGTTTGGCCAAGACACTTCGCTATGTGATTTCGCAGCAGCTGATCCCCC
>WNFR01004691.1_pt1 | contig 14037 bp, 10 predicted proteins | sample 5400221 | NCBI WGS metagenome assembly WNFR01 (sample SAMN13153357, study PRJNA577476) | soil metagenome | isolation source: 40 cm soil under Madrone tree | place: USA:California | collected 2016-06-14 | reverse complement strand
GAAGTTCCGGGAGGCGAGCGTCGACGAGCGGGCATGCTGTTGGCGTGCCAAAGCGAGGTTGGCCTCCGCGATTCTGACGTCTTGCGCCGCGATATCGACTTCTTCCCTGCGGACGCCCGCATCGACATTGGCCCGGTCGGCCCGCGCCGTGGCGGCGTTGGCCCTGCCCTCTTGGACCGCCGCGGCAAGCTCGGGGCTGCTGAGCACCGCCAGGACGTCGCCCTTGCGCACCTCTTGTCCGGCTTTCACCCGGAACGAGACGAGCCGGCCGCTCGTCTCGGGGGCGATGCGGATTTCGGTCTGATGCACGACCCCGAGGATCGGCACCGGCGGTGGCGCCGCCTTCCATTCATACGCGATGACGGCGGCCACTCCGACCAAGACAACGGCTGCCAGCACTGCCAAACGCCGACGTGGCGAACTAGCGCTCATGGTGAAGCCTTTCGCACGATTCCCTCAACTCCCTCCCCCGCAGGGCTATCGGATTCACACATCATCTTACCGCTTATAATTCCCTCTCCGCCCGCGTCATCGCGGGCGGAGAGGGCGCTTGAGCATGAGGGCAGATGTGTAAATGCGAGAGCCTCCTCCTCCCTGCCGAGGCGGAAATCCTTTTAAACCTGTCTGCGACAGATAGGCCGCCGCCATGGCGAAGAGGCCGTAGACGCCGGTCAGTATCCACAAGTCCATCCAGTCGCGTGACACATCGTGGAGGGTGGCTCCCATCTGGTTGATGCGCACGAGGCCGTCGATTGCCGAGGTGCTCGGAAAGATTCGACTGGCCGAGCGGATGATGTCCGGGATGGCCTCGACGGGCCACGACACGCCCACCAGGAAGAGCAGCGGCATGCCGGCGGCGATGAACAGGAGCACCGCCGTTTCGCGCCGCTTGAACCACAGGCTGACGAACTGAGCCAGAAAGCTCACCGAGAGAACGAACGGCACCGCCATCAGGAAGAGGTCGAGGGTACGTCCCAGGGTCGAAAAGCCGTAGAGGTGCGGCAGCACGATCAGGTAGAGCGCAAGCCCCGGCATCGCGAGGCAAAGATGCGCCAGCGCCTGGCCGATGATGGCCTGCCCGCCGGCCCGCCGCCGCCGTCCCTGCCTGCCGCCCTCCTCGAAGGCCACGCCGCCCAGGGTAGCGGCGCCCAGCAGCAGCGTCTGCTGCAGGATCAACAGGAAAGCGGCTGGAACGATGTAGCTCGCATAGCCGCCGGTCGGATTGAAGAGCGGCTGCGACAACAGCTCCACCGGGGAGTTCCTGATCAGGGCTGCGTGGGCAAGGCTGCCGTCGGTCCGCGCGCCGTGCGCGGCGATCTCCACCGTGACGGCGCCGCTCGCTTCGGTGATGCCTTGCAAGGTGCGGTTGAAAAGCAGGAAATAGGCCGAATCGACATAGGCCGGCAGCCGCGCTTTTCTGCCCTTCAGGACCTCCCGCTCGGTACCTTCGGGAATGCCCAGGATCGCGAAGACACGGTGCCGCGCCAGCGCCGCCTGGGCGTCCGCCAGTGTATCGGCGCGAACCGCCACGGCGACGGCCTCATCGGCGTTCAAGGCCTCGACGAGGTTGCGGCTGAGCTCGGTGTGGTCCTGATCGACGACGGCGATGGGGATGCGGCGCAGCAACTGGCCAAGATAGGGCTGTGGATAGAGCAGGCCGTAGATGACGGGCGCCATCACGATCAGGCTGAAGACGCCGCGGTCGTTGAGGATGCGGCGGCATTCGCCGACCATGGCGGCGCCGATGCCACGACCCGTGTCGGCGCTCTCGACCGGCGCTGGCTCGCGAGCCCGCGCGGGGACTGTCCGGGCAACGACGCGCAAGCGCCACCAGGCGAAGCCGAACAACAGCGACGCGAGGCCGCCCAGGATCATGAACGGTTCGGCGGAAACCGAAGTCGGCAATCCGCGCACCGCCTGGTCGAACAGGATCTGCATGTACCAGCGCAGCGGCAGCAGCATCCCCCAGACGCGCGCGAAGCCCTCCATCGCCAGCACCGGGAAACCGATGCCGGCGAAGCCGAAGGCCGGATTGCAGACGATGGCGGCGAGGCTGAGGCCGAGCGCGAGATTGCCGACGAGAAGCTGCACCAGGCTGCCGAACGCGAGGTAGGCGATGACCAGGAGGCACGCCGCGGCTCCCATGAGCACGGAGTCGCCGCGAAAGGGAACCTCGAAGAGGCCATGGATGATGCCGGCCTCGACGACCATCATGAGCACGAAGATGCCAAAGAGCGGCGCCAGTTTCCCGACGAGCGCCGCCAGGGGGCTGCCGCCGGCCGCCCTGAGCCAGGCGCGCCGGCTGCGTCGCGAGAATTCGGTGCCGACCGCATACCCGGCGGCGATCGCCACGATCACGTGAAGGACGGTGGGCAAGATGGCGCGCAGCAGGAACTGCGCGTAGTTCAGCGCCGGATTCGTGAGCACATACTGCTCCACTACCAAAGAGCCCGGCGCGAACGATGCGCTTCTCTCCGACGTTGGAGGTAGGGTGGCTGTGGCCGCCGCGATCGCCTTGGACAAAGCGGACGAGGCGTTGTTGCCCGGGGTGAAATACTGCCTGTTGTAGAGAACGACGATCCGGGGACGCTGCCGCGCGACCAGATCGCGCTCGAAGTTCTCGGGGATGTAGATGGCGGCGATCGCGTCGCCCGAGCGTATGGCGTGCATGGCGCTCGTCATGTCGCCGGAGCGCTCGGCGACGCTGACGCCCGGCGCCGAGGCCATCGCCTGGACAAAGACCAGCGAGGTCGGCGAGCGATCGGCATCGACGACGCTCACCTGGAGATTGCGGATGACGGCGTTGCTGAAGGTCGCGGCCAGAAGCGTGAAGGCGATGATCGGCACGCCGATCGCCAGGAAGAGCGCCAGCCGGTCGCGCCGCATCCAGCGCCATTCGCGCGCCGCGACGAGCAGGATGCCTGGCTGCGCTGGCCGCTTCATCGCGGGCCGCCCGTCCACACGGCGTAGACGCTCATGCCGGGCCGCAGCTCCGGCACGGGCGCGACCGGATAGGCGCGGACCTCGAAGGTGCGCAGGTCGAAGTCGCCGGTCGCGCGCGTGGCGCGCCATCCGGCATATTCGCCTTTGCTGGCGATCACCTTGATGGCCGCCGTGATCAGCCGATCCCCGAGCGCGGGGACACGCATCTGAAACCGGTCGCCCAACTTCAGGCCTTTCGCGAGGTCCTCGCGCAGGTCGAAGCGCAGCCAGACATCGCCCAGGTCGACGAGGGACAAAAGGGGCACGCCGGGCGAGACATATTCGCCGAGCTCCGCGCCGATCTGGTAGACCTGCGCGGCGAGCGGCGCCTTGACGACCAACTCGTCGACCTGGGCCTGGATCGTGTCGATCGATGCCTGCGCTTTGGCCACATTGGCGCGCGCGATGCCACGCTCTTCCGGCGTATAGCCGTTCGCGGCCGCCTGGTCGGCAAGCTTCGCCTGATCCAGGCTGCGTTGCGCCACTCGAAGCGAATTCGTGGCCTCGTCGAGGCGTTGGATCGGCGCGTCGCCAGTCCCGGCCAGCACCTTGACGCGATCGTAGGTGCGCTGCGCCAGCGTCAGATTGGCGTCGGCGCTTTCGACCGCGGCCTTGCGCTGCGCGATCACTTCTGAGCGCGTGCCCGCCTCGATATTGGCAAGCTGGGCGGCGGCGACCGCCAGTCCGGCCTCCGCCTCATGGAGCTTGGTGACGAGTTGCGGATTGTCGATCTCGAACAGCAATTGCCCGGCGGCGACATCGTCGCCGCGCGAGACTGGGCGCTTGCCGACCCTGCCGTCGACGCGCGCGGCGATGTCGATGCGGGTGGCGTCGGCCTCGCCCTGGATAACGAGCGGCTGCGGCTGCACCAGATACCACAGCGACAAGCCGACGATCGCCGCCACGATCACCGTCACGATGACGGCAGGGGCGCGCGCGACCTTGGGCGCGGTCGGCGCGGCTGGCGGCGCGGCCGGCGGCTCGGAATCCCGAGGGAATGGAGCCCGGGAAGGTGCCGCAGGATCGACGGCTTCGGGGCTCGCGACTGACGTCTCCTGTCCATTACCCGCCATCTGAATCCTCGTCCGTTCGGTCGCCTCACGTCATGGCGCGGCTGTCACGCTTGTTCTGGCACACGCACAATAGCCCAGCAGAAGCGCGACACGATAGGGGGCGATCTTTGAGCGGCGATCGCGATTGAGTCTCTATATCTTGAATGGCGCGAACGGCGCGCTTTGTGCTCGTAGTAACACTCAGGAAGATCGTTCCGCCTCGATTCACTCCACGCGGTCAAGGCTTACCGCAAGGCGCTGATCGCCGAGGGTAACCCGGTCGAGTTCCATGTCTATTCGCCCTTCTACACCCGCAACTCTGCCGCGACCCCGCTCGACCTCGACCTGCCGAACGTCGAGATTGCCAACATTCGAGCGATCCTGCCAGGCAAGAGCCCGCGAAAGACCTACAAAGCAAAGACTGGCAATCCCATGATGGCCGTGTCCCTCGGAAGCCTGGCCGGTGTCGCCTTCGTCCCGCCGATCGGCACGATTCGTTTTGCTTGGTTGAACCGCAAGGTCAAGGCGGAAACCATTGCTCATTCCGATGTTCCGCAAGAAACTCGGCCTGGCGCCTGACACCTTAGTCAGCACACGAAAGCACAATCATGTCTCGCGACAAGAACAGCTATCTTCGATTGGCGGGCCGGCCCGCCGACTATCAGAAACTTGGCATCGATCCCGTCGAAGTAGCTCAATTCGAGGATGGCCAACGTATCGGCACGGAAAAGGGCCGCTACGAGTGGTGGTACTTCGATGCCCACCTTGATGACGGCGCGACCCTCGTCGTGGTCTTCTACACCAAGCCGAACGTGAGCCCGAATGGACCTCTCGCACCGCGGATCACCATCAATCTCACGCTGCCAGATGGCCGGCGGTTCGAGAAGTTCTACGACACCACCGCCGATCAGTTCACCGCATCCAAAGTGGGGTGCGATGTGCGGATCGGAACCAATCTCTTTGTCGGCGATCTCCGTCGCTACCGCATCACGGCTGCCATTGAGGAAATATCTGTCGAGATCGAATTGACGGGTGAGGTTCGCGCCTGGCGTCCAAAGTCCGGCCATCTCTATTTTGGCGCCGAAGGGCGGGAAAAGCTGTTCGCCTGGCTCCCGTCGGTACCGCAAGGCGTGGCGCATGTTCGGTACAAAATCGGCCACGAGGAATATCGCGCCTCCGGCAGCGGGTACCACGATCACAATTGGGGCAGCGTCCCCATGCAGACGCTGATGCACAACTGGTATTGGGCACGGGCCAAGGCCGGTCCCTACACGGTCATCGCCGCCCACATCACGGCGACTGCGGCCTATGGCTACGAAACACAGATCGTTTACATGTTGGCGAAGGACGATGAGATCGTCGCGGACGATGATGTCAGGGTCTCCTTCGAAACCGAGCGTATCGCCACCGATGGCAAGACCGGCAAGCCCGTTGCTGACATCACGCGCTATACCTACCGAGATGGTGATGCGCGATATGTCGTGACCTTCGAGCGGCAAAAGACAATTTTGCAAGCCATCTTCACCGAGCGAGCGCCTTTCATCAGGCGCCTGATCGCCAAGATCGTTGGCTTCGGTGGCGCCTATCACCGCTTCACGGGCAAAGTCAGGATCGAGAAATTCGAGAAGGACGTACACGTGGAGATTTTCGATGACCACGCGATATGGGAGCTGATGTATTTCGGCAAGGCGCGGTCGCCAACGCTGTTACCAGGGTAGACCAACTCATGAGCTGTTCGGACGACCCGGAATGGCACCTCGGCGGACGCTACCGAACTTCAGTCATTCGACTTTCTTGAACACGGTGTAGCCGAGCGCGAGCATGATGACGAAAAGCGCGATCGCGACGAAGAACAGAATCTTCGCGATGCCGACCGAAGCCCCCGCGATGCCGGTAAAGCCCAGAAAGCCTGCAACCAAACCGATAATAAGAAAGATCACGGCCCATCTGATCATTTTCAGCCCCTTCGGAGAGGGTTAAGACGGCAATGAAGAGCTGAGACGGGCTGTACCGCCACGCTTGCGCTCACTGGAAAGTAAAGCTTGAGCACCAATTTTGTTCCCGCGAAAAAAGACCGGACGAACTCTGCAGCGGCTAGGTTGAGATCTCGGCGGCAACGGCTATGCGATTGGCTGATCACGCATGAGAGCCACCTCCGGAACCAACGCTGCCAATTCACGGGAAGTTGCAGCCAAATGCCTGAGATTGCTCCTGCTTCAATTTCCCGTATCTGTTCGCCGGTCCGGTGAATTGCGGCTTTGGATCTAGTGCCGCCAAAGCGTCAGATCGAACCCTTAAATTCCGCGGCTAGCTTTTCCAAAAGTTCGCGGGAGCCTTCTTCGCGGCCTTTGGCCGAGTCCGCGCCATCCAGGAACGCGCCTTGTTCCGTGTATGTCAAAAGCGTGCCTTTGCCAGTGGGGACCAACTCCACCGTGGCGAGGGACGCCGAGAGGGGCTTGGGTCCGACCGCCATTCTGTACACGAACACAATGCGTCGATCGGGAACGATGTCTTGGAAGATCGTGTCATTGCGAATCTCCGGGCCGTCCTTGAAACGGAACCGCGACACCTCGCCACCGCCGACGCGGAAGTCGAGCGTGAATTCCAACACCTCCCAGCCTTCCCCCTCGGCGAACCACCGGCGCTTCGTCGCTCCATTCGCGAATGCGGCGAAAACACGAGCGGGCGGCACAGGATAGGTCCGCTCGACGCTGAACGTGCTGTGCAGGACGGAATATTGGTCGCTCACGGGTGCAGCGGTCTTTTGGGTCATTGTTTCTTTACCTTATCCTTTGGTTTGGGGTTTTCTGGTCTGGGGTTTCTGGCCGGTTGGCCTGTCTCTGAAAGAATCTCGCCGAGACGGTCGAGACGACGCTCGATGAGCGCGCGGCGCTCTGCGACCCAGTCGGTGAGCGTGTTCAGCCCGCCAAGCTCGATCCGGCAGGTGCGCACGCGCCCAACTTTCTCGCTTCGGATAAGCCCGCTTTCCTCCAGTACCTGGAGGTGTTGGACAATTGCGGCGAGCGTCATGTCGAAGGGTTTGGCCAGATCGCTGACGCTGGCCGGCCCGCGGCTCAACCGCTCAACGATTGCCCTCCGCGTGGGCTCCGCGAGGGCTTTGAAGCTGCTGTCGACATCTTGATACTTAAGCATTTGCTTGAGTATCGACATGCCAGGCACGATTGTCAAGCCATCACTTAAGTATTCACTGGCGCCGAGAGAGCTATGGCCCAGCCTGATCACTGTCCCATGCTCCAACCGAATGGTAGAAGCGATCACCTTCCGGAGTTCTAATCTTGAAATCCAATCTCACGGTTCGAAGATGCAAATGGTTCGACGCGCCGTCGCGTGGAAGCGTCAGCGAAGGGTGGAACAGCTGGATCTCCGGAAGCGCCATCGGCTTCGAGATCAAACGGGCATTCTGGCTGACCAGCGTGCCTGCCACGGAGTGGCGAGGCCGACACGCCCATCGAGAGTCGATCCTGGCGACGTTCGCGATCACGGGCCGCTGCCAACTGTTTCTGGACGATGGCGTGACAACGCAAACAGTCGACCTCGAAGGGTCGACGCGCGGGTTGATCATCGGGAACTGGATTTGGCACGAACTGACCGATTTTGCGCCGGGCACGGTCGTCCTCGTACTGGCTTCGACATCCTATTTCGAAGGCGAATATCTCCGCGACTATGACGCCTTTCTCGGGGGCGTTGCTCCACACAATGCGAAATGAGAGATTCGCCGCATTCCGCCGGGGCAACCGCGTGTGCTGCTGACCTGCTGGTGCCGCCATCTTCCAAAAGCGAGGAAAGAATATGAAAGGCATCGTTCTGGCTGGCGGTTCGGGCACTCGGCTGCACCCGGCCACGCTCGCAATCAACAAGCAGCTGTTGCCGATCTACGACAAGCCAATGATCTACTACCCGATCTCGGTGCTCATGCTCGCCGGAATCCGCAACATCCTCGTGATTTCTTCGCCCGAACACATCGACAACTATCGCCGTCTGCTCGGAGACGGCGATCAATTCGGTGTGTCTTTCACATACATCATCCAGCCCCGCCCGGAAGGACTGGCCCAAGCCTTCATCCTCGGACGCAATTTCGTCGGCAATGATTCTGTGGCCTTGATTCTGGGCGACAACATGTTTGTCGGTGCCGGCCTGCAGGAGCTACTGGCCAATGCACGCCAGCGCAAGCATGGGGCCACGGTCTTTGCCTACCACGTCGAACGCCCCGAGCAATATGGCATCGTTACTCTCGACGGAAGCGGTCGGCCTATGACAATCGTTGAAAAGCCCATAAGTGGCAATTCCCGGTTGGCAGTGACCGGGCTCTACTTCTACGACAATCGAGTCCTCGACATCGCCGCTGCTCTTAGACCTTCCGCACGTGGAGAGCTCGAGATCACCGACGTCAACAATCACTACCTCGCCAATGATGAACTTCATGTCGAGGTGATGTCGCGCGGCTTTGCCTGGCTCGACACGGGCACGCATGACGACTTGCTCGACGCCGCCGAGTTTGTCCGCATTATCCAGCGCAGACAGGGTGTTCAAATTGCATGCCTCGAGGAAATTGCGTATCTGAAAGGCTTCATCGACCGAGACAAACTCGCCGCACGCGGCCGTTTGTTCGAGAAAACCGCTTACGGACAACATCTGCTGCAGCTCGCGCGCGAGAGCTTGCCGCCGAGTGAGGCCGCGAAAACCGAATAAAGGCGTACAACTGCCCCACCGGCCAGCTCCTCGCTTACACAGATCCCATAAATACGGCGCCGGACGCAGGATCGACTGCCTCACCCTTGTCGGCTGCGCTTCTCCTCACGCACCTTTCAGTAGGTCGGTCACAATATGGCCGCGTTTTGGCGCTTTAATCCTCATACGTAGTGAAATTTCGCTTGCGATTTAACAACAACCGTCTAATTCAAGGAATTGTAGGAAATATCATATTTGGTAGCTCGTCCGTTACCCAGCGCAAGCCATGACCAGTCCGGAGAGGAAGCAGGAAAGGGCACAGTACAGCAGAGTTTGAACCAACATCTCCGGCATACAGCATATATCAGGTCAAGCGGAAGGTTTGAGAAGGTAGAAATGACGAGTTCAGGGGAGATCGTCACAATCGTCGTGTGTCCAAATCAGTTGCCTGCCGCTACCAGCATCGGCGCAATCGACACGTCGCTAGACGATAAGCGTACAGGGATCACGAAAGTTTTATCCAATCGTTATCCAACGACCTTTCTCGAACAACTTTTGATCGAACATAGCGATTCCTGCCGCATTTCACCGGTAGACAAAGGCGATGACCGCTTGATGTCAGCCATGGTCGCGCAGGCAGGGAAGTCTCGCCCATGACCAATCGTGACGAAATCGCGATCGTTGGCTATGCGGCCCGCCTACCCGGCGCGGCAAATGCCGATGCATTCTGGTCATTGCTTCGTAATAATCGATCCAGTGTAAGCTGGATCACGCCCGATCGCTTCCCGACACAAGCATTCTACCATCCATCACCTAGCCAGGCAGGCCGGAGTTATACTTTTGCTGCCGGCGTCATCGATGATGTCTGGGGCTTCGATGCGGCGGCGTTCGGCATGAGCCCACGCGAAGCCGAGCAGGTTGACCCGCAGCACCGGCATCTGCTGGAAGTGGCGCACGACGCGCTGGCCCATGCCGGCATTCGCCCCTCGACTCTGGCTGGCAGCGATACCGGCGTCTATGTTGGCGCTTCATCGGTCGACTACGCTGCGCGATTCTTCGCTGACCCTTCCGTTGCCGACGTCCACATGATGACGGGCAACTCGCTCAGCATTATGGCAAACCGGATTTCCTACACCCTGGATGTCCGCGGTCCGAGCCTAACGGTCGACACGGCCTGCTCCTCGTCGCTCGTCGCTCTCAGCCTTGCCGCAGATGCCATCCGCAGCGGTGCCGTCGACACCGCAATCGTGGGCGGCGTCAACCTGCTGCTGTCGCCCTTCTCCTATGTCGGATTCTCGCGCGCTTCGATGCTGTCGCCGACCGGTCGCTGCCGGCCGTTCGATGCCGCGGCAGATGGCTACGTTCGCGCCGAGGGCACCATCGTTCTCGTTATAAAGTCGATGGCCGCCGCTCGCAAGGCGCGGAACCGCATCCATGCCGTCATTGTAGGCTCGGGGGTCAATCAGGACGGGCGAACGACCGGCCTCGCCTTGCCGTCTGCCGACTCGCAACGCCGACTGCTCGAACAGGTATACAGCGATTTCGCGGTGGATCCGAGCGATCTCACCTTCGTCGAAGCGCACGGCACCGGCACGCGGGTGGGAGATCCAATTGAGGCGGACGCGTTGGGCAAGGGCCTTGCGCAACGGCGGTCGCAGCCGCTGCCGATCGGCTCGGTGAAATCCAACATCGGGCATCTCGAACCAGTCTCCGGTTTGGCCGGCCTGCTCAAGTCTATCCTGGCGCTCAATCACGGCATGGTACCGGCGACCTTGCATCAAAAGTCACCCAGTCCGGACATTCCGTTCGACGAGCTCAATTTGCGGGTAGTCGGCCGGAACTGGAGCCCGCCCGACCGGCGTGGGCCTTCACTCGCCGGCGTTAATTCGTTCGGTTTTGGCGGGACGAACGCCCATGTCATCCTGCGCAGCGACCAAACTGTCGTGAGCATGATGCATGCGCGCAGCGGCGGACCTCCGCCCCCCCTTCTCCTGACCGCGCATTCCGCCGACGCGCTGCGCCCCTTGGCCTCGGCCTATGTTCAGCACTGGCCATCCGACAAGCGGCTTGCAAACGAGTTCATCGGCGCCAGCGCTCATCTGCGGGACGCTCTCCCCCACCGGCTGATCATTCGCGGGGGAACGGCCGATGAAATCAAACACCGTGTCGAGCGCTTCGCGCAAGGCGATGCCTCGCCGGCCGCCCTGACGGGCCACGCCCTGGGCGCGGATCTGCCGGTCGCTTTCCTGTTCTCCGGAAATGGCTCTCAATGGGCCGGCATGGGGCGCGAGGCGTGGCATAGCAACCCGCGGTTCCGCGACGCGCTCAAGGACGTCGATGACCATTTCTCAAAGGCCCAGAAATGGTCGCTCGTCGATATGCTGTTTGGCGAGGATCTCGCCCAGAAACTACGGCGCGCGACCCATTCCCAACCACTCCTTCTGGCGCTGCAGATCGCGACTGTACGCGTTCTCGAGGATTGCGGGGTCACACCCGTTGCGGTGATGGGGCATAGTGTCGGCGAAATCGCCGCAGCTTGGTGTGCCGGTGCGCTCAGCCTCGAGCAGGCAATCGAGGTCGTGACTGCGCGCAGCCGGCATCAGGAAAGCGTGCGCAACAGCGGCGGCATGGCCGCGCTCATGCTGAGCGACCGCGAGGCGCGGCGCCTGATCAAGACGGCAAACGCGCCGGGAGTGGATATCGCCGCGGTCAACAGCTGGCGCAGTGTCACGATATCCGGCCCGGTAGCCGAAATCGACCGTGTGCTGACAGCGGCATCGAGTCTAAGGATAAGCGCAAGACGCCTGGATCTCGACTACCCGTTCCACAGTCCGCTCGTCGATCCCCTCCAGGCACCGCTGCTGCGGGAACTGGAGGGATTGAAGCCGCTGAAGATCCGCAAGAAGTTTGTCTCGTCGGTGACTGGAAATTTCCTCGACCGCGAGGCGCTCGGGGCCGATCACTGGTGGCGGAATGTGCGCGAACCGGTGCAATTCGACGCAGCCTTGAATTGTCTTTTGAAGGAAGGTCTGCGGATCTTTGTCGAAATCGGTCCGAGGCCGATCCTGTCGAGCTATGTCCGCGACATCCTGCGCGAGGCCGACCTGCGCGGCACGATCATCGAAACGATGACCGAATCGGAAGGTCAGCAGACAGCCGATCCATTCGAACTGGCCGTGTCGAAGGTGCTTCTCTCGGGCGGCAGCGTCGATACGCATCGGTTCTTCGGCCCGCCGCCTGCTACCGCGGTTTCGCTGCCTCTCTATCCGTGGCGACACACGCAGTTCCTGGTTCAACCGACGGTCGAGGCCAGCACCGTCCTCGTCGCAACCGGCCATCCGCTTCTTGGATTGCGTCCACGTAACGATTGCGCGGAGTGGTTCTCTACGATCGATCCCATACTTTTTCCCTGGCTTCTCGACCATAAGGTCGGCGCCATCTCGGTTTTTCCGGCGACGGGATATGTCGAGGTCATGCTCGCTGCGGCGCAGGTCGTCCACGGCGAAGGTGCCTTGGAACTACGTGACCTTGATATCGTCCGTCCGCTCGTGTTTGACGGACACGCATCATTCGAGACGTCTTTGCGTCTTTCGCCAGAAACCGGCATTGCGGAATTCCTCTCCCGGCCGCGTGGCGGCGCCTCGGACTGGACGCTGAACGCCCGTGGAATCGTCAACCGCTCGCCACTCGCAGGCAAGGCGGCGGCGGCGCCGGTCCTGCCGCCCGGAACCGTCGTCATTCGCAAGGCCAAGGTTTACGAGAGCGCCATGGTGCTGGGGTTCGAATATGGTCCAGCATTCCAGCGCGCCCAGCAGGTCGCCTTTCCCACACCGAAGTGCGCGATAGCGACGCTCGAGGCTCCAGCCAGCCGGGACTTTGGCGCCTACGTTACCGACCTCACGGGCCTAGACACCGCATTCCACGCCCTCTTCGCATCCGAAGAAGCCGGCGTCGCCGATATGCCCATGAAGCGCATGCTGCCGATCCGTTTCGGTTGCGTGCGGGCATTTATTCCTGGTGCCACGGCCACGCGCGCGATCGCGCGGACTATTCGTCAGTCGCTCACCTCCATTCTGATGGACATCGAACTGTTCGACGAGTCCGGCAAACTCGTCCTTTCCGCCGAAACCGTGCGATTGATCGAAGCTCCTGCTGAGTTGGCCGTTGATCCGCGGTCTCTGAGCTACAGAACCACCGCGTGGCTGCTTGATCGCGGGGGCAGCCCGTCAATCGTGAGCCTACCGGTCATCGGGAAATCCTCATCGTCGACGGCTGTGGCGAAGACTGCCGTGGCGCTCACCGAGGCTCTCCTTCTGCTCGAGGCGGGCAGCCTCCGGGCCGCGTGGGCAGCGCTCAATGACAGGGCGAAAAATGGCGGCCGCCCGGCGCATGCGTCGCCGACAGAAGCCGACCTGGGTGCAGAGTGGCCGACCTTCCTTCGTTCGGCGTTGCTTTGGCACCTTGAATCCAAGGGTCTGGCCGTCGAGCGGGATGGCACCCGAACGCTGGTAGAGAATTGCGAGTTGCCCGAGATCGGGCCGATCGTGAGTTCACTCGTCGTTCGACATCCGGCGATGGCGTTGGAGGCCGCCGGCCTGTCGCGCATCGATGAAATTCTCGGCCGGATAGTGGCGGGTGATCACTCTGCCTCGGCCGAGTTCGGCTCCGCGCACTGGCGCCAATTGGGCATCGCCTCGAGCCAGCTATCTACCCTTCGCGAAGCGGTGGTCGCAGATGTAACGTCGGCGATAGCCCGGTGCGCAGGCGGCCAGCTGCTGCGTCTGCTGATGGTCGGCGCCGACCATGCCGTCGTCGTCAGTGATCTGTCCGCTCGCTTTCCAAACCTCGAGATCGCCATTACCGATCTCGACGTCGATCGCCTTGAACAAGCCCGCGCGGTTCTCGGTGACGATGCCCTGCAGATACGCTGCATCGCCTGGAACGAACTCGATGGCATGCCGGCCGGCACGCTGGATCTTGCCTTCGCAATCGATGCCTTGAGCGAGGTCGCCGCCGTCCGTGGCGGCTTGGATCGTATTACGCGCCTGTTGCGGCCGCGTGCTCCCCTGATAGCCGGCGAACTGGCCCCGAGCATATTTTGGGACGTCGTTCGCGGAGTCCGCCCGACTTGGTGGGCACGGTCGGCCAATTCCAACTTTCCCGTCGGTGCGTTGCTCAGCAACCAAGAATGGATCGACGAGTTTCAGGCGGCCGGTTTCGCTTCGGTCACCGCCATGCCCGTCCTCGGGGAGGCGCGCATCGGCGTCGTCATTCACAGCGTCGCCGGCAATGGCATCACGAGCAACGACGGAAT
>WNFR01016583.1_pt1 | contig 14041 bp, 14 predicted proteins | sample 5400221 | NCBI WGS metagenome assembly WNFR01 (sample SAMN13153357, study PRJNA577476) | soil metagenome | isolation source: 40 cm soil under Madrone tree | place: USA:California | collected 2016-06-14 | reverse complement strand
ACTTTCTCGTTCTCGAGCAGCAATCCTGCGCAGCGCTGCTTTTCGCGCCAGACTCCGCGTACTTCACGGTGCGGGAAAATTTCAGCGCCACTTTTACGGGCCGCGTCCAGAAACGCTTGGGTCAACGCGCTATTGTCGACCGACGCTTCGTCGGGCCGGAGCACGGCCGCTTCCAGTTCGGGGCTGAGAGCAGGCTCGAGTTCGCGGGCATCTTCGGCGCTAAGCGCCTCGGCCCGCAAACCCCATCCATGATGGAGCGCCACGTGGGTGCTTAGCTCGCGCGCGGCGTCTCGCGAAAAAAGCGCCTCCACGGTTCCCTTGGGACGGAAGCCGACCTGTTGGCCGGAAATTTCCTCAACGCGTGCAACGAATTGCGGGTACAGCGACATGCTGGCCTTGCCAAGCGGGACCAGCGGAATGGTCGCGGGATTTTCCGGGGCAGGCGACAAGATTCCCGCGCTGGCCCAGGAGGCTTCGCGTCCGGGCTCACCTAGCTCAAAAATGGCAACGCGTACGCCGGCGAGCGCAAGCTCAAGCGCAATGGCTCCGCCGATGAGCCCTCCTCCGGCGATCACGGCATCAAAGTTTCTCGTCATTTGTTTTCGACAGGCCCTTCTGCGGTCTGGCGCGCGGCAAAATGGAATCGCTTTACAGCGAGCTTGCCAACTCCTGTGAAAGCACCTCGGCCTTTTTCGCTGCGTTTCGCGCGCGCGTCCAGTCGCCGTTGTGCGCCGCGTCGCGGGCTTCGGCCATGAAGCTGCGCACCTTCGACGCCAAGTCTTGCTGCGTGGCGTTCAAACTCTTCCCATCGGCGGAGGCGATGTTTCGTTCCGCAATGCTCAGGCTCTGGCCGGTTTGCTGCTGCGCGGCACTCGTTTCGGCGGCGGTGAGTTGCGGAGCGATCTGGGGCACCTCAGGCTTGCTGGCTACATCACTTGGCGGCGGATTGCCTACGGACACGCGGGGTCGCGGAGGTGCGCTGTGCGGAATGGCCAGCGCCGAAGGCGGCGCGACATCGAGCGTTTCGTTGCCCAGCGGACTATCGCTTTCATCGACCTGGTCCGGCGAAACGCTCGGCGCCAAAGGGCGCGCGTACGCAAACGTGCTCCACGGAAAGGGCTTGGCTTTTGCCTTGTGCCCGGCGCATCCGCCGAGCAGGAGCAGCAACGCGCACGAAGAGGCTATGCTGAATTGCGCGAACCACTGCCGCGAATGGTGATAGAGCTGAGTAGTCCCCGTCATTCTCAGGCCGCGAGCGGCAACTCGATCCGAAATGTCGTTCCCCGGCCAACCTCCGACGTAAAGTCTATCGAACCGTTGTGGAGCTGTACAATTCGGAAAGTGCTGGCTAATCCGATGCCGCTGCCGCCGGGTCGCGTTGTAAAGAAGAGCTGGAAAATTTTCTGGCGATTTTCGACGGGAATACCTCTGCCGGTATCGCCCACGGTGATCTCGGCCATTTCGCCGCGACGGCTTAGCATCAAGCGCAGTTGTCCGCCGCTGGGCATGGCCTCGACGGCGTTGAGCACGAGATTTAGCACCGCTTGCTTCAACAACGCGCGATCAACGTAGACTTCCGGCACATCGATGGGCAAAAGCTGCGCTACTTGTATCTTCGATTTTTGCAACTGTGGCGAGGCCACCTCGACGACTTCCTTTAAGACATCGGCAAGCTGCGTGGCTTCCAGGCGCACGTCCATGGGCCGCGTGAAATCAAGGAAGCGCTTAACCACTGCGTCGAGGCGGTCGATCTCCTTGTCCAGCACCTGTACGGCTTGCTGTGAGCCGCTGTCCGAATCCGGCGGCAGCGATTCCTTCAAATTTTCCAGCCACAGGCGCATAGAGTTCAGCGGATTCTTCACCTCATGCGCAACGCCCGCGGTGATGCGCCCCAAGGCCGCGAGACGCTCGCTGACTTGCAACTGTGTATTGATGCTTTCAATGGAGTCGAGGTCGCGCAGCGTCACGAGCGCTCCCATGCGTTCGCCGTCTTCCTGAATCGCTTGCACGCTGACGCCGACGCGCCTGGTTCCTTCCACGGTGACTAGATCGGTCTCCGCCGCAATCTCGCGCAGCTCATCGCCTTCCACATGCAAGACTTCGTGCAAAGGATGCCCCGGCGGAAAAATTTCGTTAACGCGGCGTCCTAAAAAATGCCCGGCGGGCGCGCCAAGAAATTTCTCCGCCGCCGGGCTGACCATCACGGCGCGCGCGTCACGGGTGAACAGCAGCAGGCCGTCTTCCAACCCAGCCATTACCGAATCCATGTTCTCGCGCAAGGTGCTAAAGATTTCGTGGACCCCGCGAAGCTGCTGGCCGACTTGCGTAATTTTTCGGCTCACTTGCCCGAGCTCATCGCTGCCACCGGCAAATCCTTTCTTCTCGGCCGCCGGCGCATCGTATTGTCCGGCCGAAATGCGGTCCAATTGCGCGGAGATATCGCTCAGCGGCGCCAAGGTCGCGCGGCTGACCACCGCGGCGACCACCGTCGAAATCACCAGCGCCAGCAAAACGATGGTTCCGAATTTGCGCACGTTCCCGGAAATCTCGTTGAGCAGCAGGCCGGACGACACCACCACACGCACTTCGCCAAAGGGCTGATCGCCATTGCTAAAAGGAAAATCGAGCTCATACACCTGCGGCGGCCCGGCCAGCACTTTGGCTTGATGCAGAAAGCCGCGTTGCGTTAATTGCGAGATGTTGGTTCGCCGCGCGAGGAATTTTCCGCGCAAGGATTCATCGGTTGAAACAAGGACTTTCCCGTCGTCATTCGTGATGGAAACTTCATAAATCGAAGGCGTATCGACTTTAGCGGCTTTCAACTGAGCGTGCAGCCCTTCGCTCATTTTGAAGGCTTTCAGCACATAGTCTTCAATATCCTCCGGCTCATTCGACGCGGGACGCAGCCCCCGTTCCGCGGCTTCCGCCAAAGCGCGCCGCGCCTGCTGGAACACCTGATTCGCAATCTCGTGCGTGCGTTTATCGGTTTGTTGGAGGACCAGTTCGAATAGTTGTGCCACGAACACCGCGGACAACACAGCCACCACGAGCAGCACCATGCCCGTCATAATCAGCGTAAGTTTTGTGCGCAGCCGCAGCTGCATCGAGCGTCTCTACACCGTTTCGGCGCGTTCGCCGCCGTATTCTTTTAGTTTGTTATGCAAAGTCTTCAGGCTAATGCCCAGCAAATCCGCAGCGCGAGTCTTGTTGTTTCCCGTGGCGTTCAACGTTTGCAGGATGAGTTCACGCTCCATGGCATCCACGGTTGTGCCCACGGGGAATTTAATGCTGGACAAATCGCTCGGTCCCTTGGCTTGCGATTTCCCGAATTCATCAGGCAGGCAACTCCGTGTGATCAGATCCTTCTCGCACATGATCGTCGAGCGTTCCAAAACGTTGCGCAATTCACGGATGTTTCCCGGCCAGGTGTGACTCATAAAAATGTCCATCACCTCCGCGCCGATGCCGCGAACCTGCTTGCCATGCTTCTCGTTTACGTCCTGCAGAATATGTTCCACCAGAAGCGGGATGTCGTCCTTGTGATCGCGCAGTGGCGGCAAGTGAATGTGAAACACATTCAAGCGAAAGAAAAGATCCTGGCGCATTTGCCCCTGCCCGACGGCGCTCTCCGGGTCCTTGTTGGTTGCCGCAAGCACACGCACATCCACGGGAGTTTCGCTCTTGCTTCCCAGCCGGCGCACCTTGCGGTCTTCGAGCACGCGCAACAGCTTTGCTTGCGTCGGCGCGGGCATCTCTCCAATTTCGTCGAGCAACAGCGTTCCGCCGTCGGACAGCTCGAAGCAGCCGATCCGCCTCTCCGCCGCTCCGGTGAACGCGCCGCGCTCGTGACCGAAAATTTCACTCTCCATCAGCGTTTCCGGAATCGCGGAGCAATTAATGGCCACGAACGGCCCTCCCGCGCGCGGCGAAAGCTTGTGAATCGTTCGCGCAACGATCTCCTTGCCGGAGCCCGTTTCGCCGGTAATTAATACCGAAGCGGAGCTGGGCGCGGCCATCTCCACGATGCGCATCACGTCTTGCATCGCTTTCGAGCCGCCCACCAGGTCGCCGAGCCGGCCCGTTTCCCGCAACTGCCTCTGCAGGACCGCCAATTGCCGCGCATCGCGCGCTTTGCCCAGCGCCCGGTCCAGCAGCGCGTGCAACACCGGCCCCTTCAGCGGCTTTTCGATGTACCAGAAGGCGCCCGCCTCGATGGCCGCCACGGCGCGCTCCTCGCTGCCCTTGCCGGTGATGATGATCGCGGGCACGTCGTGCAGATCAGCGCCCAACTGCTTCAGCAGGTCCAGCCCGTTCATGCCGGGCAGTTCGACGTCGGCAATCAGCGTGTCCGGCTGGTAGCTGGCAAATTTTGCCAGCACGTCTTCGGCGCTGGGCACGCCTAAGACATCGTAGCCCCACCTTTGCAGGAGTTGTTCGTAACCCTTTCGCGCGTTGTCTTCGTCTTCGACAATGAGGATGCGGTCTTTTCGCTCTCCGGTTTCAACCGCGCGCACCGCCATCTTCGTATCGTCGCCCATGCGGCTCTGCCTCTCTCTGAGAAGACTTGAAGTGTCTTTTTGCATAGGCTGGATACTTTGACTGTAACAAGCCGCGTAGCCGCTTGCCAAGCAGGCGGTGCGGTTAGGTATCCGCTACTTCGCAGTTCCTCATACACTGAGAATCTCCAAGTCTGGAGCCTTACCGCGGAACGCTTGATCGAAAGTCACCAATCGCATGCCTGCTACTGCGGCAAACGCGGCGAGATAGGCGTCAGCCCAGTCTTTCGGTGACGGACGCTTTTGTTGCGATAGCGCTCGAAAGGACGCCTCCAGTAAGGGCGGCTCGTCGATGAGCAAAATGCGGTCGTCCTCAAGCCAACGGTCATAGACCCGCCAAGCGTTAGCCTGGCTGAGCACATCGACGTCCATCAAGTCTCCGGTTGTCAGCAGCCGTAGTAACCCAATTTGTGTAAATCGGCAGAAGCAAAGACGACAATCCCCGTCAAGTTGCTCAAACCATTTTCGTGCAACTGGACAGTGAACGTGCCGCTCGTAGGAAAGAGCAAGCCAAACGTTGATATCAGGGAAAAGGAATGAGCTCGAAGATTTTCGCATTGTCGATGTCGAGCTTGCCGTACGCTTTCGAACGCACGAGAGGGAGCACGACTCTTCTGGATTGCCGCGGCTTCCGGCGAAGGCGCAGTTCTCCCTCGACGCCTCGCAGGATCAGCTCCTTGACCGATCTTTTCTCCCGGGCGGCTGTCGACTTGAGTTCGCGATACAGAGCATCCGGGATATCCACCGTGGTGCGCATTCTGACATTCTGCCATATTTATGGCTGTATAAAAAGACTCCGGCTAGTCTTTGAGCAAATACAGCGCTCGCTCCAATTCCAATTCCAGTTTGGCGCCTTTTGGCAGATCGATTTCGTGGCCGCGGCCCGATTCCATTAAGTACGCCGCGATCGCGCCCGCCGCCGCCCCTTCCGCAACTTCCTTCTTGTCTCTGTTTTTGACGCCTCGGACTGCTCCGATGGCAGCGCCTGCAGCGGCTGCTTCCGCGGCCGCTTGCTGTGTGCTCGTGCGCCCTTCGATCAATCCTTCCTGCTGGGCCGTTCCGGTTTTCACGCTGTGATCCCCCGGCACGCTGACAACTTCGGCCACGATAGGCAGCGTCGCGAATTTGGTGCGGATCTCGTCAAACGTAAGCCAAATCTTCGCCCGCCCGGCAATCCCTGCGGACTCAACGCGGCTCACGTGCCCGCGTATCTCCGCGCCCGGCGGAAGATAGATTCCGCTGCCGGCCTCCAGCGGCTCCAGAGTTTTCACTTTGAATCGCTTTTTCTCCCGCGTTTCCTTCGTGTCCAGATCATTTTCGAGTTGTACCAGAAATTTCGTGCCCGGGACGACTGCATACGCCTCAACAGGCAGATCGGCGTGCCGGCGTCCATCCGCGGGACGCACAGGCTGCTCGGTGATTGGCGCGGCGGGCGCATCTTGCGACGGCTCCTGAGCCGCGATCCCGAAAGCTAAGCCGAATCCGAGCAACCCAGTCACACCCGTCCTCGCCAATAGTTCGATCCTTCTCATCCTTGCCTCCTCGTAAGAACAGACCTGTCTGAAGCATCCAACGAGCCATTGGCTCCCATTTCGGGCAGCAGCTATGTCTTTGAATTAATTGAAAATACAGCGAAGACAAGTAGAGAACATGCTGCAGGCGTAAGGCTCTGTCGGCGCGCGCCGCCAGTTCCGCCATCCAATCCAGACACTTCTTTTCGACGAAACTCGACGCTATCTGCGTCCCTGCGTTAGCGTTTTCTTCTTCCCGCTGCGAGCGCAGGTTCTATCTGCTTTGTGTTACCGGTTGCGCCTCGATCGAGGAAATGCCGGATTCGCCGCAAGACCTTCGCATACATCGCCGGCGTCACGAGCCCCGTCTGCGTATTCTGTTGGCTCGGATGGTAAACGCCAAACAGGCGCAGCCCCGCGTCTGGAAAATCCACCTCCGCGCCATGCGCGAACCGGTGACTTACCCGAGGCGGAATCACTCCACGATGCTTGAGGATTCCAAGGAAAACGTCCCATCCGATTTTCCCCAGCGCAAGCACGGCCCTGGGCCGCAAGATGTCGATCTCACGCTCCAGATAGCCGCGGCAGTTTAGAAGTTCCGACGGCAGAGGTTTGTTGTCCGGAGGAGCGCAGCGCGCCGCCGCCGTGATGAAGGCATTTTTCAGCTGCAAACCGTCGTCGCAATTCACCGCGGTGGGCTGGTTCGCAAAGCCCGCGTCATACAGCGCCTGGTATAAAAAGACGCCCGAGCGATCGCCCGTAAACATTCGTCCAGTGCGATTCGAGCCGTGCGCACCCGGCGCTAGCCCCACAATGAGCAGTTGCGCATGCGGGTCGCCGAATCCGGGCACCGGCTTGCCCCAATAGGTCCAATCCCGATAGGCCAGACGCTTTTCGCGAGCAACACGTTCGCGATACTCCACAAGACGCGGGCACGCGTGGCAGCGGATGATTTCCTCGTTCAGCAACTGCAAAGACCCAGCCTTGTCGTTCATCGGAACCAAGTCGTCTTTGTTGGTAGACCTGCTTGGGGCCCCGCTGGTCGTTGGCCGCACTTTGTCTCGCGCGTTTTCAGGAATGGGCCTTCTCCGCGGCTCTCGACGCTGCTCGTGCCATTAACCCATTAATCTCAGCATATGGAATCGAACCCCCGAACAGTGCCGAATAAGTCGCCAAGCTTCTGCAATTCCGAAATCGATGGGCATCCCGGCGTGATGAGAATGTTCAGCGGCGCGGCCACGGCCTTCACCAGCTTTTCGATCAGTTCGCGGTCACTTACTCCAGGGGCGAACAGGCAATCTGCTCCCGCGGCGCGATACGCGCGCAGGCGCTCTACCGTTCGCTCGAAGCGCATGGCTTCCGGGCCGATCGGCATCAGATAAATATCCGTTCGCGCGTTGATCACCAGTGAAACGCCCAGCGAGGCGGAAACTTCGCGAATGGTCCGAATCTTTTCCGCTTGCAGCGCGGTATCCACTTGCGAGCTTTCCGTATCACCCGTGACATCTTCCAGATTCAACCCCACAGCGCCCGCAGCGACAATCGCCTTCGCCGTTTCCGCCATATCGGCCGGGGTTGTCCCGTAGCCGGCCTCCATGTCCGCCGTCACTGGGACGCGCACCGCCCGCGCAATCCGCGCTACAACCTCGAGCATTTCATCGCGCGACACACGCTGTCCGTCGGGGTAGCCCAATGCAAACGCCACACCCGCGCTCGTAGTCGCTATCGCCGGATATCCCAGTTCCTCCAGTACGCGCGCACTGGCCGCATCCCACGCGTTCGGCAGCACCAGCAGGCGCGGCCCACTGTGCAGCTTCCTTAGTTCCTCGGCTTTGCGCCCTTGCGCTGCGATGTTCATAAGGCCTCTTTTGGAGTGCGGCGGACTAGCCGCCGCTTTTACGGTGTAAACGCCAAGTAGATTTCACCTTCACTGCAACAACCGCAACACCTCGTCATGAATCTTTCCGTTGGTGCTCAAGAAATCTCCGGCGTAGATCGTCCGTTCGCCGCGCACATTTGTCGAGCGGCCGCCCGCTTCCTCAACGATCACTCCCAGTGGCGCCAGGTCCCACGGCTTCGACGTCCAGTCCAGCGCCGCCTCCGTTGCCCCTTCCGCCACCAGCATGTGCTGCCAGAATCCACCTAAAGCCCGCCCACTGCGAGCAGAATCGGGAAGGCGCCGGATTTTTTCTTGAGCCAATTTGTCTTTGCTCGGCCCAGTCCCGGTCGTGAACACCATTGACTCGCTCAGTTTCGCGACGTTGGAAACATGAATCCGTTTTCCGTCACGGTAAGCGCCCTCGCCGCGATACGCCCACCAGCGGCTTCCAAGTCCAGGCGCGCTCGCCATCCCCGCCACGATCTCGCCCTTGCGCTCGATTCCCAGCAACGTGCCAAATGTTGGAATTCCCCTGGTGAATTCCTCCGTCCCGTCAATCGGATCAATGATCAATCTCGCGCGGTCCGAAGTACTGGGATTTCTCTCCTCGCTGGCGCTCATCTCCTCTCCCAGCACATCCAGCGCGAGTCCGCTGGCCGCCACTTTAGCGCGCGCCATCTCTTCCACGGCGCGATCCGCTTGCGTCACCGCAGTTCCGTCACGCTTTCTTTCGACGCGCATCTCGTCCCCGCGAAAATACTTCATCGCGATTGCGTCCGCCTCGCGTGCAATCGCTTCCAGCAACTTTCCGTACTCCGCTCGATAGCTCATCATCTCCCCTGCGCATTCTTAAATCGAACGCGCCTTGACCAAAGCCGCTCGCGACCCCTAGCATACAAAGTTAGCTCAATGTCTGCTCAGGCGAACACCGGAACCGTGCTCGACCGCATTCTCGATGCGCGGCGCGCCGCCGTCGATCACCGCAAGAAGGTTCTGCCTGAAACAGCGCTCAAGTACGGGGCAAAAGCAGCCACTCCGCTTCGCGATTTCGCCGCGGCGCTCTCCCGCGATGGCCTCAACATTCTTGCTGAACTAAAGCCGGCGTCGCCATCCCGCGGCGTTTTGCGCGAACCCTTCGATGCTGTCGCCCTGGCTCGTTCCCTCGAAGCCGCCGGTGCTGGCGCGCTTTCCATCCTCACGGAGGAGGAATTCTTTCGCGGCTCGCTCAAGAATCTTCGGGAAGCCCGAAAATCTATCGCTCTGCCCGTGCTTCGCAAGGATTTCATTTTCGATCCTTGGCAGGTGTGGGAAACTCGCGCCAACGACGCCGACAGTTATCTTCTCATTGTGGCCGCGCTCAACGACGCGCAGCTCACCGAGCTCATCGCTCTCGGCCGCCAGCTTGGCATGGAGCCGCTCGTCGAAGTTCACACCGGCGCCGAGCTGGACCGCGCGCTGGCCGCGGACGCGCGTATTCTCGGCGTCAATAATCGCGACCTGAAAACGCTCAGCGTCCGCGTCGAAACTTCCTATGAGTTGATTGACCGCATCCCCGATCATTGTATCGCGGTCAGTGAATCCGGCCTGCGCTCGCACGACGATCTTGTCCGCTTGCGCGCCGCCGGGTTCGACGCTTTTCTCATCGGCGAACATCTCATGCTCGCGCCCGATCCCGCCGCCGCGCTTGCCAAACTTCTAGGCGCCGCAGCGCCGCAAGGCTAGACCACCATGATTCTCGTCAAAATCTGCGGCATCACCAATCTTGCCGACGCCAAAGCCGCCACCGACGCTGGCGCAAATTCTCTCGGCTTCAACTTCTACGAAAAAAGCCTTCGCCGCGTGGTGACGGCCGACGCCGCGCAAATTCGCTCCAAGCTGCCCAAGGAAATCGAAGCCGTCGGCGTGTTCGTCAACGCCAAGCCCGCGGACATCAACTCCCTGCGCGCTTTCGTGCGCTTCGACACCGCGCAACTCCACGGTGACGAAACTCCCAACATCGTTTCGCGTGTTGCCAGCTCGCTCCCCGTCATCAAAGCCTTTCGCGTCGACGCCAATTTTCTTCTTTCGACCTTCGACCAATTTTCCGACGTCTTTGCTTTTCTTCTCGATGGCGCCCGCGCCGGCCAATATGGTGGCACCGGCCAGACTACCGATTGGGACTTTGCCCGCCGCGCCGCGGCGTCTCGTCGTATCATTCTCTCCGGCGGTCTCAGGGTCGAAAACGTCGCGGAAGCCATTCGTCTCGTGCGCCCCTACGCGGTCGACGTCGCCAGTGGTGTGGAATCGAAACCCGGCAAAAAAGATCACGCGCGGCTAAAGGAATTTATTGACGAAGTGCGCCGCGCCGAGCAGCAACTCGAAACGCCACAGGAGAATCCTACGACGGCATGAGCTCCATCCTTCAATCGCCAACCACTGCTCCAGGCCGCTTCGGCCCCTACGGCGGCCGTTACGTTCCCGAAACACTGGTGGTGCCGCTGTTTGAGCTGGAGCGCGCCTACGAGATCGCCAAGTCTGACGCATCGTTTCAGGCGCAACTGCAAGGCTTGCTGAAAAATTTCGCCGGACGCCCCACGCCGCTGCAGTTCGCTTCGCGCTTGACCGCGCAACTCGGCGGACCGCGCATTTACCTCAAGCGCGAGGATTTGCTGCACACCGGCGCGCACAAGATTAACAACGCCATCGGGCAAGGCCTGCTCGCGCTGAAAATGGGCAAGCCGCGGATCGTCGCGGAAACCGGCGCGGGTCAGCACGGTGTCGCCTCGGCGACCATCGCCGCGCATCTTGGCCTCGAATGCGTCGTCTACATGGGCACGGAAGACATGGCTCGCCAGGCGCTCAACGTGGCCCGCATGCGCCTGCTCGGCGCGCAAGTTGTCGCCGTCGATTCCGGCAGCCGCACGCTGAAAGACGCCATCAACGAAGCCATGCGCGACTGGGTCACCAACGTGCGCACCACGCACTATCTTCTCGGCTCCGTCCTCGGAGCGCATCCGTACCCAACAATGGTCCGCGATTTTCAGTCCATCATTGGTCGTGAAGCCCGCGAGCAGATTCTCGCCGCCGAAAAGCGCCTGCCTACGCACCTTTTCGCCTGCGTAGGGGGCGGCTCGAATGCCATCGGCCTCTTCCACGCATTTCTGCGCGACGCTGATGTGAAAATGGTCGGCATCGAAGCAGGAGGCCGCGGAAACGAATTAGGCGAACACGCCGCACGCCTCGCCGCCGCGCAAGGCTACGCAGGCGCGCGCCCCGGCGTGCTGCAAGGCACCTACACCTACGTCCTGCAAAATAGCGACGGCCAAATCGCTACCACGCATTCCATCTCCGCCGGCCTCGACTATCCCGCCATTGGCCCCGAGCACGCCTGGCTCGCCGACCAGCGTCGCGCGCAATACGCGGCCGTCTCCGATTCGGCCGCGCTCGATGCCGCGCGCCTTCTCGCTCGCACCGAAGGCATCATTCCCGCGCTCGAGTCCGCCCACGCCATCGCTGGCCTAATCGAGCGGCGCGAGCAATTCACCAGCGACGATCTCGTCATCGTCAATCTCTCCGGCCGCGGCGATAAGGATATGGACACGTACTCCCGCCTGCTCGGCTGATGCCAAAACTTTTCTTTGGCGCGATTTTCGGTATGCTGTCATTGCGAGAAGCAAAACTGTCATTCCGAGCGAAGCGGCCCGGTTTGTGGACGCCGCGTTGAGAGGAATCTGCTTTTTCCTTAGGAGGCGGGGGCTTCAGCCCTCGCGCAAGGGCGCAATAGCAACCGGGCTTTAGCCCTTGAAGAAAGCTTTTGCTTCCATGCGGTTGAAGCACTGAATCTTGAAATCGAAATGACCAAGGTCGGCACCAACTCGACTCGAATCTCCCGCCGCTTCGCCGAGCTGCGTGCGTCCGGCGAGCTCGGCATCGTCGCCTACATCACCGCGGGCGACCCTTCGCTCGACGCCACGCTGCAATTTGTCCTCGCCCTCGCCGAAGCCGGCGCCGACGTCATCGAACTCGGCGTCCCGTTCAGCGATCCGCTCGCCGACGGCCCCACGATCCAGCGCGCCTCCGAACGCGCCCTCAAGTCCGGCACCACGCTCGCTGGCGTAATCGAACTCGCCCGCCGCATTCGCCAATCGTCGCAAGTTCCTACCGTGCTCTTCAGCTACTACAATCCCATCCTGCAAATGGGGCTCGAAACATTCGCGCGCACAGCCAGCGAAGCCGGCGCCGACGGCGTCCTCGCCACCGACCTCACGCCGGAGGAATCCGACGACTATCGCCGCATCCTCGCCGCGCATCATCTCGACACCGTTTTCCTCGGCGCGCCCACCTCCACCGACGAGCGTCTCGCAAAAATCGCCGCCGTTTCCTCCGGCTTCCTCTATCTCATCTCCCGCACCGGAGTAACCGGCGCCAAAGACGCCCTCCCCGACGATCTCCCGGCGCTCGTTCGCCGCGCCCGCGCCGTGACGCAACTCCCCATTGCTGTAGGCTTCGGCATCTCCCTCCCCGGCCACGTCTCCGTCCTGGGCGGTCTCGCCGACGCCGCCGTAGTCGGCTCCGCGCTCGTTTCCGAAATCGAGCAAGCCACATTGTCCGATCCGCACTCTCCCGCGGCTATCGATGCTGCCGCAGCAGCGCTGGCCCAGCGAGTCCGCTCTCTGAAGCAAGCCGCCACCCACGGCCTCTCCCGCCGCGAGGTCGCCCCATGACTCTCTCCGATTGGCGCCACCAAATCGATGAAATCGACCGCAAACTCGTTGAACTCCTCAACCAGCGTTCCCGCTGCGCCCTCGAAATCGGCAAACTCAAGCAAGCCGAAAATCTTCCGCTCTATCAACCCGACCGCGAGCGCGAAGTCCTGGAAAATGCCGAGCGCGTCAACCCCGGCCCGCTCACCGACGCCGCTATCCGCCGCCTCTTCGAGCGCATCATCGATGAAGCCCGCAGCGCCGAGCGCCAAGCCATGCATTTAGGAGACGTAGTCGACAAGGACGATAAGTTGTAGCGCCCGCTTTCCGAAGCGGGCTCGATTTGTAGACCCTGGGCTTCAGCCCAGCCAGTCTTAGCTCATGTAGCGCCGTCCCTTTAGGGCGGCATCTTCGCGGCACAAAGCGTGTCGCGACAAAAAAGTTTGTAGCGCCCGCTTTCTGAAGCGGGCTCTTGAATTTGTCGTTGCCGGTCTTCAAACCGGCGAAAGGGAACGAGCAACAAACCATGGTCATCGTAATGCAAGAAGGCGCCACCGACGCCCAAATCCAGCACGTAATCGATCGCCTGATCGCCAGCGGCTTCAACGTGCATCGCTCCACCGGTGAATCGCACACCGTGCTCGGCGCCGTCGGCGTCCACCGCGATTTCGATCATCGCGATTTCGAGCTACTCGACGGCGTGCGCGAAGTCATGCGCATCACCCAGCCCTTCAAGCTCGCCAGCCGCGAGTTCAAGCCCGAAGGCACCGTCGTCGACCTCGGTCGCGGCGTAAAAATCGGCGGCAACGAAGTTGTCGTCGCCGCCGGTCCGTGTTCCGTCGAGTCGCGCGAACAAATCCACTCGGTCGCCGAATCCGTCGCCAAAGCCGGAGCCAAAATCCTGCGCGCCGGCGCCTTCAAGCCGCGCACTTCGCCCTACGCTTTTCAGGGCATGGGCGAAAAAGGCCTCGAGCTAATGCGCGAAGCCGCGCAAAAATTCAATCTCTTCACCGTCAGCGAAGTCATGGACGCGTCGCAAATCCAGATGATGCTCGGCTACGTCGACATCTTCCAGGTTGGCGCCCGCAACATGCAGAACTATCATCTCCTCCGCGCCCTCGGCGAAATCCGCAAGCCCGTGCTCCTCAAGCGCGGCATGTCCGCCACCATGGAAGAGCTGCTCCTCAGCGCGGAATACATCCTCGCCGGCGGCAATTACAACGTCATCCTTTGCGAGCGAGGCATTCGCACCTTCGAAACGTACACGCGCAACACCCTCGACATCGCCGCCATTCCCGTTATCAAAAAGTTGTCGCACCTGCCCATGCTCGCCGATCCGTCGCACGGCACCGGACGCCGCGACAAAGTCCCTCCGATGGCCCGCGCCGCCGTAGCCGCTGGCGCCGACGGCCT
>WNFR01004687.1_pt1 | contig 14044 bp, 16 predicted proteins | sample 5400221 | NCBI WGS metagenome assembly WNFR01 (sample SAMN13153357, study PRJNA577476) | soil metagenome | isolation source: 40 cm soil under Madrone tree | place: USA:California | collected 2016-06-14 | reverse complement strand
AGCAAGCACCCCCACATTGAACGTAAGGAACACGAGCGTCATATGTGGCGTGTCGTAAATTGACCGCTCGCCACACCCCTTATCTGGCGCAGTGAGCTTCACGCGCTAGAGGTTTGCGGTTTCAGCCGTTTACATCATGCTGTGAACGGCTGAAAAACTTTGCGTAGCCGATTACGTTGCTGACTGCGTTTGGCTCGGCATACCACAGCCGGCCGAATGGCAGCACATCGGAAATAAGATCGACGCCGCGTTTATCTTCGCGCGTCGTTTTTCACGGTCGTTTTCTACGGTCACATGGATTTCGATGCAAAACGGCGCAACGGGACGCAGAAGAAATGCATTCCGTCTGATGGTTTTGCGCTCGTAGGGTAACGTTTTGCAAAAGCGTGCAAACCCGCGCAAAAACTCGTTCTTCAAGAAATCCGTTGCCCTATCAGGCTGAGCTACGGGCGCAATTGGCGACCGCAATATTGCGCTGTGCGTGCGAGGAAATCCAGTGGATCGTTAAGGCGTTGGAGGGTTGAAGTGATGAAGCGGACAAACGCTTTAACTCTTTAACGATTTAACGCTTCAACGCGCTGCTATGAATTCGCTCTTCGTCATCGCGCCTTACAAATATGAAGGGATGTGGGTCTTCGATGATCCCGCAGTCGGCTTGTCGAAAGAACCGTTCATCGCCGGCATCGATATGATGATCGACAAGGTCTGCGCCGCCGGTACCCTGCGCGTCCGCCCCGCTGGCGATGATGACCAGCTGAGCCGACGGCTGCATTTCAATTGCGCGATATTGCAAAAACGCGTTCCAGTCTGCTTTCGCCTGTTTTGCCCAGGTATCGTGAATGCTTCCAGTCGCGCGCACCGACCAGATTTCGTTGGGGATATTGCACGGTTTACGGCTGAGCCAATGCGTCGTGATTGCGGAATAGCCGAGTGCGATGTGGTTTGGCGGGAAAATTTGGTTATAAATTGAGGTGCCGCTGGCGAAACAAAAAACGTCATGTAATCCGGCAAGGTAACTGTCGGTCGAAAAGAGAACGGTTTGAAAAAGTGTTGCCCAGTCGTTCGTTGGCAAATCAGTGTGCGTAACGGAAATTGGAATCGCGGTTCTGCCAGAGTCTCCTGCGCGTTTTTTAGTTTCCGCGATTACAGTCTTCATTGGCAGAAGCGAGTTCTGGCCCTGCGCGGAACCGTAATCGGCGATCCGAAACTCATCGCCAATCTGCCCGAAGTCGATGCCATTGACTGCTTCAACGAGGAGAGGCAAGCCGTACGTGTTCGCCTTCCCCTGTTCGTGGGAATGTTTATTATAGAAGCCGTGACCGAGCATGTGCTCTTCATTATGCGAGCTTAAAGTTGGGTTCGGTGGATTCATGTTTTGTGGAGCTTTGCAGTCGCAAACAAACGGCGGTTGAAACAGCTCCGCAAGCAGGCGCGATTGTCAGAACGGTAATTGCGCGAGCGGCGCATCTTTCTGTCGATTGCTATACAAGCAGGATTGTTTTCGGAGGCGATGGGCAATACGACTGACCGCTGCAAATACGTGAATCTGTCCGGTAGCGGCCATTTCGGAAATCTTGGGCTGTACGTGCGACCAATACGCGCTATGTGAAAAGCGCTTGTGCACCCGGCGGTTCTCCGGCAGTTTCGTGCCGTCATGGCAGATCGTAGACTCGGTTGTCTCAGTATCTTTTTGTTCGTTGCGCTTTGCGTCAGTCTCTTTGTCAATTTTGCTCTGATAGTGGCTGCGTTTCAGCGCATTGGCGGGGGACGGGAAACGGAACCGATCCCGCGCTTCCGTGAGATTCTCCTTCAGCGAGGGATGCGGGGGACTAGTGACAAAATCGTCGTCATTACAATGCGCGGCTTAATCAGCTCTTCGCTGCCCGGCAGTGTCACCGATTCCATGGTTGATGACATGCGTGTGGCGCTGCAACAAGCCCGCGACGACGATCGCGTTAAGGGAATTGTCCTGGAAATTGATTCGCCCGGTGGAGAAGTGACGGCCTCCGATGCAATTTACAGCGCCTTGGTCAAAGCCCGCGCGAGAAAACCTGTCGTGATTTATATGGAATCGCTCGCGGCTTCGGGCGGCTACTACGTTTCTTGTGGTGGCAAATTTCTGATGGCAAGCGAAACGACGATCACGGGCAGCATCGGGGTCATCATCCAGACGCTGAATTACGAACAATTGTTCAACAAAGTCGGACTGGCTTCTGTCGTTTTTAAAAGCGGCAAATTCAAGGACATGCTCAATGGTGCGCGACCGATCACCCCGGAGGAACGCGAACTCGTCCAGAGTTTCATCATGAAAACCTACGACAAGTTTCTCGGCATCGTCGCGAAGGAGCGAAATCTTCCGGCGGATCTGTTGCGCAATACGATCGCCGATGGTCGAATCCTTTCGGGCAAGGACGCATTCGACCACAAGCTGATCGACGGGCTTGGTGAATTCGAGGACGCGTTTGCTAAAGCCAAGCAACTGGGGAATGCGCCGGGAGCGAAAATTGTAAAATACGGACCGCCCTTTAGCCTGAGCCGGTTCCTCCGAATATTCGGACAAGCCGATTCCAAGATCGAACTCCAACTTCCGAAGCAGCTGATTCCACAACTCGAAACGGGACGGGCGTATTTCCTGCCGAGTTATTACGCTCCGTAAACTTGGGACACATGCCATCCGAAAGCCTTTTCGCGGCACTCGGAGCCGCCCCAAACTTTGCCTTAAACGTCCTTTTCTCGCTTTACTTTCTCGCCAGCATTTATGTTTACATTTCGCTGATTCGCCAGGTTAGTGTGCGACCATCGACAGCGGACGGCGGACCGACGAGGAGATTCGGGTTGCCCGAAGCAATACTCGGTGCCGCGCTGATCCTTTTGCTTTTGCTCAACGTCAGCGCGTCAGTTTCGAATCGGTCGGTGCAACTGAATGCGCGCAATCTTCTGGAAAATCTCTTTTTTACGCTTGCGGTGGTGCTGTTCATCGCCACTTTCCTGCGTTTTCGCGGGTTTGACCTAAGCGCGTTGGGCGGCTTCTTTAAAATCAGTTTTCCTCGCGCGCTCAGCACGGGGATAATTTTGATATTGGCGGCATATCCTTTGATTGCGCTGACTGACGCCGTTACACAGCGCCTTTTCGGAAGCGGTTCGAGCAGGCAAAGCATTGTAGAGCTTTTCAATGGCTCGCGTACGATCGAAGAGCGAATCATGATCATCGTTTTCGCGGTGGCGATCGCCCCGGTGGTTGAGGAATTTCTTTTTCGGTTTTTTCTTTACGGCGTACTCAAGCGTTACCTTGGTCGTTTTTTCGGAATTACCCTCAATGCCCTGCTTTTCGCCGCCGCGCATACTCATTTCCCTTCTTTCGCACCGCTGTTCGTTCTGGGAACCTGTTTCACTATTGCCTATGAATGGAGTGGTTCGATTCTCGTCGCGATGACGATGCATTCGCTGTTCAATTCCGTGTCGCTCACTGTGCTGGCGTTTCCAGAACTCTTTCCGCAATGAAACTGCGCCAGCTCGGCGAAGACCGGCTGCTCGATCAACTTTTGCCCCATCTGCCAGTTAGCAAATCGGTGGTCGCGCGTGCTGGCAATGATTGTGCTGTGGTAAAAAGGCCGGGCGACCGCAATTTTCTTGCGCTCAAGACGGACTGCATTGTCGAGGGCGTCCATTTTACGCCCGAAGCGAACGCGCTTGAGGTTGGGTGGAAAGCAATGATGCGGCCTCTCAGCGATTTTGCCGCGACGTCAGCTCTGCCTCAATTCGCGTTGATCACCCTTATTGCCTCCAAAGAAACCGAGAGTAGATGGGTGAACAAACTTTATCGGGGGCTCCGCAAGGCCGCGGCGCGGTTCAAAGTCAACATCGTCGGCGGAGAAACGAGCAGCGCACTCGGGCCGGTTGTCATTTCGGTTAGCGTCGTGGGATTTGTTGAGAAAGACCGCTGGGTATTGCGCCAGGGTGGCAAAGTTGGCGATGATCTTTTTGTGACCGGCACGCTCGGCGGCGCCAGTAAGCGAAAGCATTTGCAATTTATCCCGCGGATTGCGGAATCACGCTGGCTGACCAAAAACTTTTCGATTCACGCAATGATGGATTTGAGTGACGGACTCGGTGTCGATCTGCCGCGCCTCGCGCGTGCCAGCAAAGTCGGGTTCGCGATAGAGATGGAGAGGCTGCCGCTCAATCGCGGTGTAAAAATCAACGATGCAATTTCCGAAGGGGAAGATTACGAGTTGCTCTTCACCATTTCGCCGCGCGACAGCGCTCGTTTGCAAAAGGGCTGGCGCAAGAAATTCCCAAAGCTTCCGCTCACACGCATCGGCTGTCTAAATCCGCAATCCGCAATCCGCAATCCGCAATTGAAAGGTGGCTACCTTCATTTCCAATAGCGCATCTGAGACTGAGGCAATTGGCCGGCAATTCGCGAAGGAACTCGATGCGGGGTCGATCCTGGCGCTCAAAGGCGAACTTGGGAGCGGCAAAACTCAGTTCACCAAGGGGCTCGTTGCGGGATTGGGAAGCAGCCTCCCGGTTACCAGTCCCACCTTTACAATCATTCACGAATATCCCGGCGGGCGTTTACCCGTTTATCATTTCGATTTTTTTCGCCTCGAAAATCGAGAATCGGTCGCGCAGCTGGGACTCGACGATTATTTTTTTGGCGATGGTATTTCCGTGATTGAATGGGCGGACCGGTTTCCCGAATCCATTCCCGAGCAAGCGCGCTGGATTTTGTTTGAGATAAAGTCAGAAAGCGCGCGACTGATAAGCACAAGGTGAAAATTCTTGCGCTCGAACTTTCCACTACGCGGGGCAGCCTCGCCTGGTTGAACGACGCCGTCGATCTTGTCGTGCTCGAATGGCCCAACGATCGCAAGAATTCCGGTGCGTTCTTCGAAAATATTGCCCAGGTCCGGGAGCAATTCGGTTTGCCCGACACAATCATTGTCGGACTCGGCCCCGGTTCGTACGCAGGGACGCGAATCGCAATCTCGGCTGCAATCGGATTACAAGCCGCTTCGAAAGCACGACTGCTCGGCCTTCCTTCAATTTGTGCAATCGAAAACGCAGACTACTGCGTCATCGGCGATGCTCGTCGGCAATCGTTTTTCTTCGCGCGCATCCGCAAACAGGAATTGGTTGAAGGTCCAAGTTTGTTCAGTGAGGCAGACTTGCAGAGCAAACTCGACGCGCTCCAGGATGACATGCCAATCTTTTGTTCCGACTCGCTCCCGCAATTTCCGGTTGCGGTTATCGGTTATCCTTCCGCAGAACTTCTGGCGCGACTTGCTCACGATTCAAGTCGCAATTTTAAATTGCCTCCGCTCGAACCGATTTATTTGCGGGAGCCGCACATTACATTGCCAAAAGCTCAAAGAATCGCGTCATGACCACAGCAATTTATCGATGCTGGGCGGAAATTGATCGAAGCGCCTTGCGGCACAACGCAGCCGTTGTGCGCGAGCGTATTGGATCGGCCGAACTTCTCGCCGTTGTCAAAGCGGATGCTTACGGACATGGCCTGCTTGGCGTGGCGCAGGCGCTGGCGAACGATGCGCAATTATTCGGCGTCGCAAATCTGGAGGAGGCGATCGCGCTGCGAAACGAACTCTCTCATCCGATCATCATTCTTGGCCCGGCCCTTTCCGAAGAAAGATCGACAATCGCCGAGCGCGGATTCATTCCTTCCATTTCGACGTTCGCAGAAGCGCAAGATTTTGCTCATTTCGGGCGAAGTGCGCCCGTTCTCATCAATTTCAAGATCGATACCGGCATGGGGCGCATGGGCGTTCCAGAAGCAGACGCTGTCGCGGTTTTCAAAAGGGTCTCAGCGCTTCCAAACATCAAAATCCACAGCATCTCGACACATCTTCCTGTGTCGAACGAGGATGCGCAGTACACGCGTGGTGAGCTCTTGCGATTTGGACAAGACGTGAAAAAACTTCGGGCCGAAGTTCCGGGCGATTATAAAGCCCACGTATTGCAAAGCGCAGGCGTGTTCGCGTTTAATGAAGAGATTTTCGACATCGTGCGCGCTGGTATCGTACTCTACGGAATTTCGCCGCTGCCAGAGTTTCAAAAACTTCTTAAACCAGTGATGACATGGAAAACGAGAATTGCCCTCGTGCGCGATATGCCCAAAGGCAGCTCCATCAGCTACGGTCGAACCTTCATTACTCCGCGAAAAATGCGGATCGCAACGTTATCGGCTGGTTACGCTGACGGTTACCCGCGACATCTTTCCAATCGTGACGCCGCCGTTTTGATGCGTGGTCAACGATGCCCGCTACTCGGTCGCGTGACGATGGATTTGATGATGATTGACGTGAGCAAGATCGACAACGCGCACGTTGGCGATGAAGTGGTGTTAATGGGACGCGACGGAAACGAAGAGATTTCCTGCGTCGAACTGGCCGATCGTGCCGGCACGATCACGTGGGAAATTATCACCCGGATTGGCAGCCGCGTACAACGCGTTTACGTTTGATCGGCAATGTTCCAGATCATTTTCAATGAATTGAGCGCCGCGGAGATATCGGCACTGCCGAAGAAATTGCAGCTCGACCTCCTGGCTGAGTTCGAAATCTTGCCGGAGGACCTCGATCATCTCGACTCGAAGCGATTCGGCGTGATCGAACGCGAAGGAAAAAAGTTATATCGCTACCGGGCGAAAGATTACCGGATCTATTTTGAAAGACGGGACGAAGGGATCACCGTCCATCGCGTTCTGCACAAGAATACGTTCCGCGATTTCCTTTTCCGCACTAAACTCCCGGTCTCGGAAGACGCGCAACTTGGCGAAACGCGCGAGTTCTGGAAGTTAATCGAGCAGGGCGAGCGGACACGGAAGGCGTAACGCTGTAGCTGCGTCGCTGTGCGACGCGCGCTCGGGGCGCAACAGGGCTGCGGCTAAATTACTTCATTAAGAGTACCGAGCGGCTGCGCTTGATTTCACGCGTGATTCTCCGGTGAAGATGCGCCGGCATGCCAGTAATGCGGCGGGGAAGAATTTTTCCGCTCTCAGTGACAAATTTTCTCAGGAGATCGGGATTTTTGTAGTCGATCGCCTCGATGGCGATGTCGATCCTGCGGCGCGGCATGGTGCGATTGGCGCGACGGAAAGCGGAACGGCGTTTGGCGGTTTTGGGTTGCATCGATAATTACTTCGTTTCGCGATGGAGCGTATGCCGTTTTAGAAACGGATTGTACTTCTTCTTCTCGAGCCGATTGGGCGTGCGCGGACTTTTCTTGTTCCGCGTGCTCATGTAACGCGAGACTGGTTTACCCAGCGCCTTTGCCTCGGTGCATTCGAGAATGATAATTTCCTGCGCCATTTGGATTATTCCTTGGCCTCGGCTGGCGCGGCTTCTTCTTCCTCACCCTCGCCGCCTTCCTCATCCGTTAAGCCGAAGAGCGAGGTCACCGATTGTCGGACGCGCGAAGCTTTGTTTTGTTTTTCAAGCTGTGATTGGCATTGCACGGTAAAACGCGCGAACGGGATGGCTTCGAGGCGTGCACGCGGGATTGGCTTGCCAGACATTTCGCACTTTCCGTAAGTCCCAAGCTCGATGCGCTTGAGCGCCTGATCGATTTCGTAGAGCGCGTCCTGTTCCTGCGAGAGCAAACTCAGTGCGAAATCGCGATCGTAGGCGTCCGATCCGGCGTCGGCTTGATGCATGCCAAAAGCCGAAGCCTCGCTGCCTTCGGCGCGCGAGCGAAGAGTGTCCTGGGCAACGCCGGCCATGGAATCCACCATGGCGTCGCGAAGTTGAAGCAACTTCTCCTTTTGCTGCCGCGTGAACGGATCGAGCCTCTTCTCGCGATGGTTCCGGCCAAGCAGGATGGCGGGAGAGTCAGTGATTGCTTTTCTGGATTTCGAAACCTTCGGCAAACGTTTGACCGCCTTCGCCAAGACCCGTGCGGCCTTTTTCGAGGCCGATTTTTTCGCAGGCACTTTACGCGCGAGCTTGGCGGCCTTGCGCGCCGGTCGCGTTTTACGCGCGGCGGATTTCTTCGCGGAACTCTTCTTTTTCTTTGGTTTGACCATAGCGTGAAAGGCGCCTTTTACTGGGGCGCCGGAAAAAACGGAGGCTTAATTAAGAACATTTGGCCCAGTGCGCAAGCGGAGATTTGGGCTAAAGATGGCGAATTGTTTTTTGGCGCTTTTGTCGATCTTACGAGCTAGCGCTCGAATAATGCCGCAAAGCAAAGCGCCAGAAAACGCGGGACAACCAGAAGATGATCGTGGAGGCGATGACAAGATGCAGCATGAGTTGGCCGGGTTGCCCGAGCGATTTGATGAGTAATCGGGCGGGAATATTTGCGATGATCACCACCGGAATGATCCAACCGAAGACGAAACGAAACAGCCACGGGAAGATCGTGTCCGGATATCGCGCGATGTTGAGAAAATTGAAGTATCCGTAGACCAGTCCCTGGGCGCGGACAATCCAAAAACTCACAGCGGCGAGGGCAAGCATGATGGAGTAATGAACCGCGACGCCGAATCCGAGCGCAACCAGATAAAGCAGGATCGACATCGGGTTTGGCACGATGCCGAGTTGGGACAAGGAAACGCAAACCACCACTCCGCCGAGGGCGGCATTGATCATGCTATCGAGGCCGAATTGTTTGCTGGAAACGGCAAACTGACTGTCGATCGGCAACACGAGCAACGAATCGAGTTTTCCCGTGCGGACCAGTTCCGGGATATTCGCGAGGTTGACGAAAAAAAAGCCCTGGAAGATTTGCGCGATCATTTGGTGGGTGCCGACAAGCAGCACCACTTCCCATTTCGTCCAGTCGCCGATGCGATCGACTTGTCCGAAAATGATGCTGAAGAAAACAATCTGGCCGCAAAACCAAAGGACCTCGACAATCATCCAGAGCAGGAAATTTGCCTTGAAACTCATCTCGCGAATGAGCGAATTGCGCAGCATGATGGAGTAGATTTCGATGTAACGGCGCATTAGTTCTTCCTGTCATCTACTTATAAGTGCATCAACCAGAGCGCGCATGAAACGTTTTTTCCCCTGGCTCGTCGTTTTCGTTGGCCTGTTAGTTATTGCGTTCATTGTCCGGCAATGCCGCACCGCAGGCGGCGCAAATTATCAAACGGCAGAAGTGACGCGCGGTTCAATCACCCAGGCGGTGACCGCGACGGGCACGCTCAACCCGGTGGTAACCGTGCAGGTCGGCAGCCAGGTTTCAGGTAATATCGCCAAATTGTTCGCGGATTTTAATTCTCAGGTAAAAGCCGGACAGGTCGTAGCGCAGATCGACCCGGCGATATTCCAGGCTACCGTTACTCAAGCTGAGGGGGATTTGGCGAGCGCGAAGGCTGCGCTTGAACTTGCCAAGATCACAGCGGCACGCACACAGGAGTTATTTGCCCGGAAAACTTCCTCGCAAGCCGATGTCGATCAAGCGATAGCAACCCTCCATCAAGCCGAGGCCAACGTAAAGATCAAGCAAGGCGCGCTCGACAAGGCAAAGGCAGATCTCGATCATTGCACGATCACTTCGCCCATCGACGGGGTGGTGATTTCGCGCAGCGTCGACGTTGGCCAGACGGTTGCCGCGAGTTTGCAGGCTCCGGTTATTTTCGCGATCGCGAATGATTTAACAAAAATGCAGATCGATTCGAATGTGGCGGAAGCCGATGTCGGCGTTGTCAAAATTGATCAGAATGTCGATTTCACGGTGGACGCTTTTCCCATGCAAACTTTTCACGGAAAAGTCGTGCAGGTGCGCAATGCGCCAATCACTGTTCAGAATGTTGTGACTTACGACACCGTGATCGGGGTGAGTAATCCGGAATTGAAATTGAAGCCAGGAATGACAGCAAACGTATCAATCATCATCGCGCATCGTGACGATGTTTTACTGATCAAAAACGCGGCGCTGAGATATCGCCCACCGGATGCGACGCCAGTCGAGGCGAAACAGAGCGTGCCGGGCCGTGGAGCGAGGCGCGGCGGGGCAGGTGATGCTGGCGCGCGCGAACGCCGTGCCGAACGAACAGTCTATGTTTTGCCAAATTTCGCCAGCCATCCGCGGCCAGTCCAGATTAAAACCGGGATTAGCGATGGCATTATGACGGAAGTGGTCGAAGGCCTGAAAGAGGGCGATCGCGCCGTGACCGCCGAGCTAACTTCAACCACCGCCGCGCCGTCGCCTCCGACAAATCCGTTCGGTGGCGGCCCGCGCCGGTTTTAATGAGTTTTGTCATTTCGAGCGGAGTCGAGAAATCTCTTACTGTTTTGATTTTGATCTCTCACGAGTAAGAGGAAGAGAAAGGAAATAACTGCATCGACATGAACAACGGCGAAGTCGTCAGGCTGGTCGATGTCCACAAAACGTATCGCAGTGGCGAAATGGAAGTGCACGCCGTGCGCGGGGTTTCTCTCGAGATTCAGCGCGGCGAATTCGTGGCGCTAATGGGTGCGAGCGGTTCCGGGAAATCCACGCTGATGAATCTTCTCGGTTGTCTCGATCGACCGACTTCGGGTCGTTACATTCTGGATGGTGCCGATGTTTCTGGCCTTGATCGCGATCGGCTCGCTGACATTCGCAATCGCAAAATAGGTTTCATCTTTCAGAGTTTTAATCTGCTGCCGCGCACATCGGCGCGGGAGAACGTCGAGTTGCCGTTGCTTTACAGCGCGCAGCGCTTAACAAATGCGCAGCTTCGCGAAAAGGCCGATCGGGTCCTTGCGTCGGTCGGACTTGGCGGCCGCGAAGATCATCATCCAAGCCAGCTTTCGGGCGGTCAGCAACAACGCGTCGCGATCGCTCGCGCCTTGGTCAATGATCCCGAAATGCTGCTGGCGGACGAACCGACGGGAAATCTCGACAGCCGAACGAGTGTCGAGATCATGGCAATTTTTCAGCAGCTGAATGAGCGTGGAATCACCGTTGTTATGGTGACGCACGAGCAGGACATTGCTGCTTATGCGCGGCGGAATGTGGTAATGCGGGACGGAATTTTGCTTAGCGACAAAGCCGTCACGCAACGAACTCTTGCCGAAGCTGAATTGGATAAACCAGGAACGTTGACAAACAACCCGGAGGAGTAGGTCAGTAATGCTCTGATTCGACGGTTTAACGATCTAGCGTTTCAACGAACACGATGAGAGTAGGATCGACATTTAACGTTGCGTTTCGCGCATTGCGCCGAAACAAAATGCGCTCGGTGCTGACTGCGCTCGGCATTATCATTGGCGTGGCGGCGGTGATCGCAATGGTCGGAATCGGCAACGGCGCAAAAGCGCAAGTGGAAACGCAAATTGCCAGCCTCGGCCAAAATGTGATTCTGATCTTTTCCGGGAGCACCACCTCGAGCGGTATTCGTACCGGCTGGGGTGGAGCGGGCACATTGAAAATCGAAGACGCGGATGCAATTCGGCGCGAGGTGCCGGGTATTACAGGCGTAAGCGAGGAGGTTGTCTCGACCACGCAAGTGGCGGCTGGAAATCAAAACTGGTTCACCAGAATTTACGGCGAATCGGCAGATTATTTTGATTTGCGACAATGGCCCCTGGCCGATGGCGTACCTTTCACGGCGCAAGATGTGCGCAGCGCGAACAAGGTTTGCGTTATCGGCCGTACCACCGCGACCCAGATTTACGGCAACGAAGATCCGGTCGGCCAGATTTTGCGCATCAAAAATGTGCCGTTTACGATTACCGGTGTGCTCACACCGAAGGGCTTGAGCACGCAAGGGGTCGATCAAGACGACATCGTGATCATGCCGTACACAAGCGCGATGAAACGCGTGGTCGGAGGAACGACTTTACGCAATATCAATGTGCAAGTCGGCGACGCGCGCCAAATCGAAGCTGCGCAGCAACAGATCGTTTCGCTGCTTCGACAGCGGCACAACATTCGACCTGGCCGCGATGATGATTTTACCGTGCGCAATCAGCAGGAAATCGCAGAAGCAGCGACCGCGGCCTCGAATGTGATGGCGCTTTTGCTCGGGGCCATCGCGGGCGTATCCCTCGTCGTCGGCGGAATCGGCATCATGAACATTATGCTTGTGAGTGTGACCGAACGAACACGCGAGATCGGCGTACGCATGGCTGTCGGCGCGCACGGGACCGATATCCTCACGCAATTCCTGACCGAAGCCGTCACGCTGAGTTCCGTGGGCGGACTGCTCGGAATTATCGTTGGCATCGGCGCTTCGCAATTTCTTGCCTGGAAATTTCAGTGGCCGACGCTGATTTCAATCAGCTCGATCGCCATCGCGTTTCTGTTCAGTGCCGCAGTCGGAATTTTTTTCGGATTCTATCCCGCGCGGAAAGCCGCCGCCCTCGACCCGATCGAAGCGCTGCGCTACGAATAACAGGAAATTTCAACCGCGGATTACACGGATAAAACGGGTTGTTTTTACTTTATTCATCCGTGGTTAGGTTCGAAATATGGGAAAGCACGCAGGTTTCGAAAAACTGGTCGCTGACGCGAAAAAGCGCATCACGGAAATTTCACCGCAAGATGCGGCGGCGAAATCGCAAAGCGGCGAAGCGGTGATTGTCGATGTCCGGGAGAAGGATGAATGGGACGAAGAACATATCCCAAATGCAACGCATCTGAGTCGCGGCACCATTGAGTTGGACATCGAGGAGAAAGTTCCCGATGTGAACGCGTTGATCGTTTGTCATTGCGGCGGCGGCGGCCGCTCCGCGCTTGCCGCCGACAGCCTCCAAAAAATGGGCTACAAAAACGTCCGCTCCCTGGCCGGCGGATTCAAAGCTTGGAAAGCCGCAGGTTTGCCGACCGCAAAATAAACCCGTGCAGCCTTAGCCAAAAAAATGCTCTAGCCAAAACCTGATGAGCCGTGCCTGAGCTCGGCTGATTGGAGTCAGCTTTGGGCGGCGGCGCTGGCTCGCGCCGGAACTTGAGTGTCAGCGTCGAGGACGAATTCGCCCTGCAGGCCCTCATCCGCCAACGGCTTGATAATGGCCGAGGCCGCGTTTCCACATGGCGCGCGCGGCGGCCCAGGTGAGAAAGAGCCAACCGGTTTGAATCATCAGCGCTTCCGCGAGCGCCGCGCCTTGCAGTCGCCCCAGGAAAATCGCGACAGGGCAAAACAATTCGTAATAGAACGGAAGCCATTTCATCACGGCCTGCACCGTGTTGGGCATAATGTCGATCGGAAACATTTGGCCGCCTAAGAAGTATTCGAACGAGTAAACGATGAAAACGATCGTCGAAATTTCGAGAATCCAGAAGGCCATCATCGCGAGCGAGTAGGTGATGAAGAATTGCATCAACGCCGCCATGACCATCGAGATGCTCGCAAAGACATAAGTCATCGCTTGATCGGGTAGCACGATGTAGTGCCGGAAATAAATAAAGATCAGCGCGATCGGCGGCAGCGTAACGAACGTGTAAACCAGCCGGCCGCTCATAAAAATGCTGAACCGATAAGCGAGGTAACTCATCGGTTTCGTCAGCAACGAATTGATCTGGCCTTCGCGAATGTCGGCGGCGATTTGCCATTCGTCCTCGGTAGGCGTGACGAGATTGCTGACCAGAAGCGTCAGCAAATAATAATAAATCATTGAACCGTAATCGTAGCCGTGCAGTTCGCCTCCACGCTCTTTGAAGATGGCGCGCCAGAGAAAAACGGTGCCTGCCAGTGGAATCAGCCCGAAGAGGGCGCGCAGGAAATAATTCCAGCGATAAACAAAGGTATTTTGCAGCCCAATGTTAAAAACCGAGATGTACTTATCGATCCTAGTCGTGCTCATGATCGTAATCGTCATCGTAGTCGAAAAGAGGTCCGCCAAAAACGCGAAATGACGCCAAGGGTTGGTAAGAGAAAGGCAGCTGCCCACGAAACACACGAAAGGACACGAAAATTCTCAGAGATCAGCGTCGGGCCGTGAGGGCACCAGGGCTTTCCCTGCTTTGAATGATCGCGCTTTCCTCTTTCGCATTATTCGAGCATTTCGTGGGCTAAATTTGCTAATGCTCTTCTTTCTTGCGCGAGTTCAACAGCAAGATTAATTGCGGCGATCATGCTATCGGGGCGCGC